>OWHZ01000896.1_pt1 | contig 14312 bp, 15 predicted proteins | sample 1732651 | NCBI WGS metagenome assembly OWHZ01 (sample SAMN05065738, study PRJEB22554) | human gut metagenome | biome: ENVO:2100002; feature: ENVO:00000062; material: ENVO:00002003 | host: Homo sapiens | place: USA
ATGTTATATAATACATATGTATTGGTTCATAATATAGAACTTAGTTTTGTAATATGAAACCATTGGATATGATAACACTGATTTATGTTTTCCAAAATGTTTTGCCGTAAATCAGGCATACATATATATCACACTATCTATTTTTAAGGAGGGTTTTCCATGGACCGCAAATATGATGTCATCACATTAGGAGAGATTCTGCTTCGTCTTTCCACCCCGATCAACGGACGTCTTGCACAGGGCGATACTTTAATGAAACATTTAGGAGGTGCCGAGTTAAATATCGCTTCCGAGATCGGACAACTCGGCTTAAAGACAGCAATGATCTCTAAGATTCCTAACAATCTGCTCGCCGCATTCATCAAAAACCAGATGAACGCTTCCCGCGTCAGTGAAAATTACCTGATCTCCGACACAGCAGATGACAGCCGCATCGGTGTTTACTATTACGAATATGGTTCCTATCCGCGCAAACCGCGTGTCGTCTACGACAGGAAACATTCTTCCATCAATAACATCGACATCAAAGATGTGCCGGAAACCATGTTTTATAACACACGCCTGTTCCACACCAGTGGGATCACCTTAGGTCTTGGCGGCAACGCACAGAAATTTGCGATCGAATGTATCCGCAAATTCAAAGAGCAGGGAACCCTGATCTCTTTTGATGTCAACTATCGTGCCAATCTCTGGACCGGCGAGAAGGCAAGAGCCTGCATCGAGCAGATTCTTCCTTATGTAGATATCTTCTTCTGCTCCGAAGATACCGCACGCCTGACTTTCGGCAAAACAGGCACGATCGAGGAAATCCAGAAGTCTTTCTGCGAGGAATATCCTATCTCTGTGGTTGCCTCCACAGAGCGCACGGTCATCACTCCAAAGAAACACAATTTTACTTCCATTATCTATTCTGCAAAAAATGATTCTTACTACCGCGAGGAACCATACAACAACATTGATGTGGTCGACCGTATCGGAAGCGGTGACGCCTATGTTTCCGGTGCTCTCTACGGCTACTTAAAACACAAGGACTGCAGAAAAGCATTAGAATATGGAAATGCCATGGCAGCGATCAAGCACAGTGTCATCGGAGATATGATCACGACCGACCTTGAGGAGATCGACAGTATTATTGCAGAACACAAAAATACGGGGTATCATTCGGAGATGAACCGATAGAATGCACGCTCTATGAACATTCTATTGTCGTGAATTAAAAAATCGGAATATCCATATCAGTTTTCCCTGGATATTCCGGTTTTTTTTCATTACAAGATGTTGAAGTTTGTATGCACTATTTGGTGTCAACATCTTTACATTTTCTCACATCACTTCACGGATCACACGCTCCACATTTTTGTATGCGATCTTTTCGAGTGCATCCTCACTGAACCCTGTTTTCTGCAGTGCATCAAATAATTTTTTCATATCCGTGCAGTCAGCGATCTCAAATTTTCCCTCAATCCCATCAAAATCCGTCCCGATTCCGACACACTCAATCCCGCCAACATTGACCAGACGCTTTACATGTTCACACATTGTTTCGATCCGGCTCACTTTATCCACAGGATCTGTATTTAAAAACGGTGGATAAAAATTAAGTCCTGCCACACCACCATGTTCCGCTAATACCCGTATCATATCATCCGTCAGATTTCTCGTTGCAGGAGCAAGTTCCCTGCAGTTTGAGTGTGATGCCACAAACGGGCCCCTCACAAGTTCTGCCACATCATAAAAACCACCATCCGATAAATGGGACACATCCACAAGGATTCCAAGCTCTGCCATATATGTAACAGCTTTCCTGCCAAACGGTGTCAGTCCAAGCTGCATCCGTTCTGCCTCTTTTGCATGCGGATGACCGAAACAGTTATCATCATTCCAGGTCAGCGTAATCAGCCGGACTCCCATCTGATAAAGCTTATCGATCCGTTCCATTTTTCCATCCACAATACATCCGTTTTCAACAGTCAGAAAGGCAGAAACTTTTCCCTGCCGCCAGTTGCACTGTAATCCTTCGTAGTTATAAGCCGGTGCAATAATGTCCGAACAGGTTTCCATGGTATTTTGGTATACTTCGTACATATCCTGCATCTGTTTCCGGATCTCTGCATCGGTATACCAGAGATTATTTTTTTCCGTATATGCCAGTCCCGGATCACTCCAGTTTTCTTCTCTTTTCTGCTGTAAAAACATGGCAAAAAACTGTGCCTTTGCGCCACACTGGTGCAGTCTTTTCGCATCCACCATCGTGTTTCTTAGTTCCCCTGCCGTCTTTTTTTGCTGTGCGGCTGCCTTCGCTAACGTATCGCAATGCATATCGATGTAATTCATGTCGGATATACCCTTTCTTTCTGATCTTTAAACCGTCACATTTTTCTTTTCGCTGCGCGGTTCTTTTAATATCATTTTATTCCGCAGCACGCAAAATAGCAACCCGACGTAAATCCCGTTGACTGCCGCTAAGATCACATTTGTGGAAAAAAACGGAACTGCCACTGTATAAATTACGCCATATCCAAAATTTACCATAATATAAATTACCATCACACGCACGATCAACCCGATACTGCACGCCGTCCCCAACAGAAAGCCCATCCGGTTGCCCTGTAGTAGAGACTGACGCAGCGCATGGATCAAAAACCACACAAATGCTGCAACGACAAGAACACCTGCTATGATCCCAAAATAACAAAATATATTTCCCAGCAGATATTCGCCGTCCGATCCTGTCCCCTGCATCAGAAATGTCCGGTTTCCAAACAGGCTGTATCGAGCAACTGCATCTTTTATCATTCTGTTCTGATATCCAAATTCACCTGTATGCGTAAGCCTGGCGAGCACATAGCCGCTTGGCAGAAACGTATACTTATAAAAGAAAGCCACACCAGCCCCCAGAATACCAGCCACAAGCAATGCCAGCTCTACAAGGTATTTTTTCTTTTCGTTTCCAAATATTCCACGAAGCACAGATGCCACCAGCAGGAACAGACAGACCACGGCATTTTCCACAACCGCCCCATTACTCTTCGGCAGTGAAATGAGCCCTGCTGCTAATACCATAAACGGGATAATGATCCAGCCGGCTGATTTTAAAATTCCCCGAAATCCCTGTCCCCGGTACTGATAAATAATTCCCGCAAAGATCACTGGCAGCAGCACCTGTACACTGTAACTTGCCAGCAGCGCTGTCTGATAGTTTCCAAGGAGGCCGCCCGACCACACCAGACACAGGCAGATCATATACAAAGCATATACCGCACGGATATGCAAAAACAGCCATGTGTAATCGAAATACATGATCACAAAGATCATTGCAAAGCTGACTGCATTGACCACAAGCAGCGAACCGACCTGCGCCGCCTGTACTCCGCCCTCATTGATTTTCGCATCAATAGTCAACGATATCAGCATGGATGCCCCGGTCAGAAATACCGCCAGCACAAATAATTTCCACGGAAACGCCGGTCTGTGGATCCGGTTTAAGGCACAGCCGGTCTCCACCGGATCGCCCATCTGCCGCACGGCCTCTCTCTCTGCATCCTCTTTACTCATGCCCTCCGCCTGATACTCTTTTGCCTGTTCCTCGATGTGTCCCCGGATCTCTTCTGCCACAAGCGATCTTGCACGTTTATTCTGGATCTGCTCTTTCAGAGTTTCCATATATTCTGTGTATTCCATGAATATGTTTCCTTTCCCTTTTTTCGCATTTCGTTTGTTCTCGTATTTTTTATGTATTTTTCAACATTTTCCTGCGTTGTTCCAAAATTTTATTGCCCCAATATTTTTATGCATCATTCCAACATCTTGCTGCCTCAATATCTTTCTGTGTTATTCCAATATTTTTATATAATCCAAATACAGTTTTCTCTGGTTTTCAGACACACGCCTCCGCTCCCCTGCAGGAGAGCACATTGGTGACTGCTGCGGCATAAGTGTTCCACTCTTCTTTTTTCTCTTTTAAAATGCGTCTGCCTTCTCTGGTAATGTGGTAATATTTGCGTGTTTTTCCGCTTGCATCATCCTCATAGGCAGTGACCAGATTATTTGCCTCTAACGTATGTAAAAGTGGGTAAAGTGACCCTGCCTTTAACTCAAATACATTTTCCGATCTGCTGCGCAGTGTCTCGATCATCTCATACCCGTACATGTCTTTTTCATCTAAAAGACGCAGGATCAGCATGGAAAGGCTGCCCTGGATCAGTGATTTATTTAACATATGAATCCTCCCTCGTTTTCCCGCTTTATTTTTGTTCGCTTTACTATATATAGACTGTCTATGCATATATATTATATAGATAGTCTATATATGTCAAGACATTCTTTGCTTTTTATTGTAGAGATTTCTTATGGATTTTTATAGAAATGGATGAATCTCTCATATATTTTAAGATTTTCACCCAAAATATTCTCTCTATCTGCCTTTAAACCTGCCGATTGGGCGAAAAAACACATTTTTGAATATTAATCTCCCAAAGATTATGGAAATCACGGGCGAATTAAAGTCATTTTTTTATAATTCACCCATTTTTCAATATTATGTAAACTAACTTCAAAAAAAATCGGGCGAAACCAGACTCTGTTTTTCTGATTTCGCCCACAGCTTTCTAATATTATAAAATCATGTTCCACTCACAGCATATTAAAAGCCATTTCAGCCATTTTCCTATATAATATGCCGGATTCCCTCACAGATTTTTCTCGCAACCAGTGGATTATTCATAGAATATAAATGTATTCCATCGATATCACTCTCAAGCAGATCTATGATCTGACTTAATGCGTAAGACATTCCTGCATCAAAAAGCGCTTCTTTGTTATCCTCATATTTATGAATAATTTTCTGAAACCGTACCGGAAAAGAAGCTCCACACATCGTTACCATCCGTCTGATCTGAGTCGCATTGATCACCGGCATGATTCCCGGAATGACCGGAACATTTATTTCCGCAATCCTGCAGTCATCAACAAACCGGAAAAATTTCAAATGACAGACTTTTCTTTTTCTTAGTATATATCTCGGAAATTTTCATATCTGTACTCCATTTCTATGCCTGTTCTGCCCTCAGTTTTTTCGCTGCCTCCACCATATTTCTAAGGCTCGCATCCGTTTCCGGCTTTACACCGCTGTGTGTCAGACGAAACGCCGGGATAGGTTGTCCATAGTTTAAAACTATAGACAACCTATTATAATCATTTATTTACAATTTCATTATTTTGAAACCAGGATCATCCTATTCCCGGTTCCATATATTTTTTTAACGCATTCAGATAAGCCGTTCCGATCCTGCTCGTCATTCTCTTTCGATGCATAATGTAACCGATCCGCATCTCACTCTCGTCCGCTAACGGAACGGCGATAATATCCTTTCCATTTAACTTCTTATCGATCACACCACTGCATACCGTATATCCATTTAACCCGATCAGCAGATTAAACAGCGTTGCCCTGTCTCTCACACGTATATTTTTCTTTCTCTCCGAAGGTGAAAAAATCTCCTCGGAAAAGTAAAAAGAATTGTGTTCTCCCTCCATCCTGTCCCTTGTATTTATCCTCTAAAATCGCAGCCTGTTCTAACACCTGTCTGGCATATCCTAAAAAGTCCTCACCCTCCCGTAACAGGACGATGCCCTTGTTGGTTCTCTGAAAAATAACGATATTCATTTCTTTTTCAAGTTCGTGGATCGCGTTGGTAAGGCTGGGCTGGGAAATATATAATTTTTTTGCCGCGTTTGTGATCGTGCCGGTCTCAGCGACTGTTACCACATATTTTAACTGTTGAAGTGTCATGGCTGCTCCTGGTTTTTATTTATTTTATGCAAGACTTTCACGGATCATTTTTATATCATAATCCGGTGCTGCTTTCATTACAGCCTCATAAATCTTCCTGACTTCGTCAACCGGTTCTTCCAGTTCGTCTGCAATCGTTTGTAAATTCTTTCCACGACGCACCTTCTTCACTATGAGTGCAATTTCTTTCTCCTGCATTCCCTTTTGTATTCCTTTTTTCTCTCCAGACCTCTCCCCGGTCCGCAAGCCATCCTCATAAAATAAATCAATTAATACGCTGTTCTTTACTTTTTTGTTTTCTTTTGCCATTCAAAAATCCTTTCTCCTTGTTACATGAAATGGCTTTTGAATGCTTTTCTTTATTATATAAAACCTCCAAAGCTTGTTCAAGCCATTCCGCACATATTTTATTTGCTGTGATAAACGGTGATACACCACGACACGATTCTGTTTTGAATCGCATTGACTGATTTTAGATACTCTTTGACAGAGAAAAGGGACTGCAAAACCGTTCTCAGGTTTGCAGTCCCCCTTAGGAAGAATTCGTAATTCAATTTTTTAGATACACAACATCTACAAGATGCATGGCATCTTACGAGATGCATGGCATCTTACGAGATGCATGGCATCTTACAGATGCCAGATATCCTCATTGTACTGTGCAATGGTACGGTCTGATGAGAAGAATCCTGCCTTGCTGATGTTGACAAGCATTTTCTTAGCCCATGCCATACGGTCTTCGTAATCTGCGTAGATACGTTCTTTGGTTGCAACGTACTCCTCGAAATCCGGGAGAGTCATGAACCAGTCTTTGTTTAACAGCTCGTTGTAAAGACGCTCTAAGTTCTCTGCACATCCAACTGCTTTCATCTGGTCGCTTACGATAAAGTCGATCGCACGTTTGATGTTTGCATCATTCTCGTAGTAGCTTCTGGAAACGTAATCTGCTTTCTCGTAGTGTTTGATAACTTCCTCAGAAGACTCACCGAAGATATAAATGTTATCATCGCCAACGAACTGATGCATCTCAACATTTGCTCCGTCCATGGTTCCGATTGCAACGGCACCGTTTAACATGAATTTCATGTTGGATGTTCCACTTGCCTCTTTGGAAGCTAAGGAGATCTGCTCATGGATATCTGCTGCCGGGATCAGTTTCTCAGCTAATGTTACGTTGTAGTTTTCTACCATTACTACTTTTAAGTATGGTGCGACTTCCGGATCATTTGCGATCAGTTCCTGTAAGCAGAGGATCAGATGAATGATGTCCTTTGCAATGATATATGCCGGAGCAGCTTTTGCACCAAAAATAACGGTGATCGGACGTGCCGGTTTCTTTCCTGCTTTGATCTCGAAATATTTGTGGATCACATAGAGAGCATTCATCTGCTGTCTCTTGTACTCGTGTAATCTCTTGATCTGGATATCGTAGATGGAGTTGTCATCTAACTCGATGCCCTGTGTTTTTGCAAGATAATTCTTTAACTCTGTCTTTCTTGTACCTTTTACTGCAAGAAGTTTCTTTAATACTTCCTCATCATTTACATATGCGCCGAGTTTCTCTAACTCTTCTGCGTTTTTCTTAAATCCAGGTCCGATTAAGGATGTGATAAATTCGGTCATCTCCGGATCACAGTGTAATAACCAGCGGCGGAATGTGATACCGTTTGTCTTATTATTAAACTTCTCCGGATAAATCTTGTAGAAGTTATTTAACTCTGTATTCTTTAAAATCTCTGTGTGCAGGTAAGCAACACCGTTGACACTGTATCCGTAATGAATATCCATATGTGCCATATGAACGCGTTTCTCATCATCAATGATTGCTACGGATCTGTCATCATATTTCTTTGTCACACGGCTGTTTAACTCATAAATAATCGGCAGTAACTGTGGAACAGCTTTCTCTAAGAAATGGATCGGCCATTTTTCAAGTGCTTCGGCTAAGATCGTGTGGTTTGTGTAAGCACAGGTCTTAGATACAATGTCGATCGCCTCATCCATTAAGATGCCGCGCTCCATCAACAGACGGATCATTTCCGGAATCACCATACTTGGGTGTGTATCGTTGATCTGGATCACTGCATACTCGTTTAATTTGTGAAGATCTCCGCCTCTTGCAAGTGTCTCATCAATAATCAGGCGCGCTGCATTGCTGACCATGAAGTACTGCTGGTATACACGAAGGATTCTTCCCTTATCATCGGAATCATCCGGATATAAGAATAATGTTAAATTCTTTGCAATATCCTCTTTGTCAAAATCGATGCCCTCACCAACTAAACTCTCATCTACTGTTTCAACATCGAACAGATGAAGTTTTGTGGTACGATTCTCATAACCAATCACATCGATATCATATAATCTGGACTGTAACGTAAAACCGCCGAACTGAATCGGGTAAGTAACGTCTGTTTTTGTCAGCCAGCTTTCTTTTTCGATCCATGGATTTGGTGTCTCATTCTGCAGGTTATTTTTGAATACCTGTTTGAACAATCCGTAATGGTAATTTAAACCAACACCGTCACCGTTTAAACCAAGGCTTGCGATAGAATCAAGGAAGCATGCTGCAAGACGTCCAAGTCCGCCGTTTCCTAATGACGGCTCCGGCTCAACCTCCTCGATCTCTGCAAGGCTCTTGCCGTTGTCTGCTAAAAGTTTTTTCACATCCTCATAGATGCCAAGGTTGATCAGGTTGTTGGATAATAATTTACCGATCAGGAACTCAGCGGAAATGTAATATAATTTACGTTTTCCCTGATTGCTGACTTTTTCTTCTGCCATTCCTTTTGTCATCTCAAGCAGTGCATAGTAAAGTTCCTCATTTGTGCACTGTGAAATCTCTTTGCCACATCTGTTTGCTACGATTTCCTGTAATTTCATGTTTTCCTCCATGTTCCGCGCCCCCGGCGCTGTTTTCATTATGTTCCCCAACCAATGTTTATGCATGTTCCTGTTGTCCTGATTTCGCTTTTTTTCGCAAAATCATTGTTTATGATGTTATTATAGTTTCTGCAATCACTTTTTTCTTGTAATATTGACTCAAAAAGTGGTACAATCCTATCATTATGAATATTTTAGAATATGAAAACTATCAGGAAAAAATTTTACATGGCGATCCTTTATTCCCTTATATTACCTATCTCTGTTCAATTCCGCTGGATTTTGGGTATGTGCCGATGCACTGGCACGATGAAATGGAAATTATCTATATAAAAAAAGGAAACGGCACGATTACGGTCGATTTTACACAGCACACGGTCTCTGCAGGGGATATCGCACTGATCCTTCCGGGACAGCTTCACTCGATCGGTCAGTTTGAATCCGAATCCATGGAGTACGAAAATATCATTTTTCATCCAAACATGCTGATCTCCAAGAAAACAGATACCTGCAACACGGACTATCTGGTTCCTCTACTGTCCGGTAATGTCTCTCTGCCGCTTTTATATACCCCGGACAGTCCACACTATGCGGAGATTTCTGCCTGCATCGACGCGAACGATGAAATCTGTAAAACTTATCCGTCCGGTTATCAGCTCTTTATCAAAGGGCAGTTATTTCTGCTGTTTTATATTTTGTTTCACAAATGCAGCACAAAGGAACCATCTGGGAAAGACCGCAGCAAATCCTTAGAAAAAATGAAACTGATCTTAAAATATGTGGAAAACAATTATATGGAAAAGATCACGATCGAAGATATCGCAAATGAAGTAGGACTGAGCCAGTCCCATTTTATGAAATATTTTAAAAATACCATGGGAACCTCTTTCGTCGATTATCTCAACGAATACAGGCTCACCATGGCATCAAGACTTCTGATCTCCTCCGACTCCTCGATACTTGCAATCGCATCGGAAGTCGGTTTTGAAAATCTTTCTTATTTTAACCGTATTTTTAAGAAACGCTTTGGGCAGACACCTCGTGAGTACCGCAGGCGGCAATCGCCGGCTTGATGAGATTCTCATAGAATTCTTCCGCCGGCTGTGGTTTGCCGAACAAAAATCCCTGGATATAATCCGGGTCTAATTCGGAGATCTTTGCAAATTCATCCTCTGTCTCAATTCCCTCAACACAGATCGTCAGATCAAGTTTATGCGTCATCGTGATGATCTGTGTCATCAGATCATGTTCATACTGATTATTCAGTGCTTTTAATGTGAACGACCGGTCAATCTTGATATAATTCGGTCTTAAATCGCCAAGACAGTGCAGATTCGAATAACCGGTTCCAAAATCATCTAAAATGACAAGCACTCCGTTTTTCTTTAATCCGTCCCACAATTTCTGAAAATGTGTATTGGTATCCAGATAACCGCTCTCTGTCAGCTCAATTCCCACCGCGGAAGGCTCTAATCCATACAGGCGCAGCGCTGTCAGTATCTCCGTCAGGACACGGCTCTTCATGACCTGCACATAGGAAAGATTGATATTGATGCGGAAATTCGGAATGTATTTCTGCCACCTGCTGCAGGTCGAGATTGCCTGATGCAGCATCCATTTTCCTGCCGGAATGATCAGACCGGTCTCCTCTAACAGAGGAATAAACTCAACCGGTGAAATACGCTCCCAGTGCACTTTCTCATCTGCATCATGACCATCCTCACCCACACATACCGCTTCTTTTTTCGTTTCTCCATCCTCACATCTCTCCGGCATGGAAAAACGCATCAGTGCCTCCGCACCAACCAGCCGGCGTGTCTTTGTGTCCACGATCGGCTGATAATAAGTCTCAAACCCTTCAAACCCATGGTTTACCGCATGATGCAGCTGCCGTGTGATCTGCTTTTTGCGCAAAAAAACGTCATAATCTTCCTGCATATATATATAACAGCGGTTCTTTCCCTGCTCTTTTGCTGTATTTAATGCATACTCTGACAATTTCATGATATTTTCATAGGTCCCGGATGTTTTTGCAGTATCGACTGCACCCGCAGATATGGTAAACACAGATTTATAACCGTTTTCCTCGATAAATGTATCCAAACTCTTGCGAATATTTTTATAAAGTTCCGTTGCTGCTTCCATATCTCCGCCCGAAAAATCGACCACCATAAATTCATCCGCTAATATCCGGTACAGCCTCTGCGACGGTTTGATATTTTCCGCGATACAGTCTGCTGTACTCTTTAAGATATAATCTCCGTACTCCATTCCGAAGTCACCGTTGATATCACGAAAATCATCGATTCCGATGCGGAGGAAAAATCCATCCGGCAGTCCATCCTCAAACTGTTCTACATAAGCGGAAAGACTTGATTCGCCAAGCAGTCCGCTGACATTGTCTGCCTTCTGTTTCTGACCGATCTCATTGATGCATCCGACTAAAAAATGCGGTTTCCCGTCAGCATCATTTAATACACGCCCCCTGCAGTTGATCCACACCGGTTTCCCAGCGCGGTCTAACCACCGGTAATGCATGTTATGAAAAACAATCTCCCCGCTCATAATACGCCGGAATTCATCATCCAGGCGCGACTGGTCTTCCGAATATACAAATGTATGATGTGCTTTTGCCGCATCATCAAAATTATCCCCCGGTAAAAGGAAACGCTCTGTCGCATGTTTTGAGATCTTATAGCAGTCTTTCTGCAGATCAAACACATACAGATAATCATCCATACACGGATTAAACAATTCCACGATATATTCCATCTGTTCTCTTGAAAAACTATTCATTATAGGGTCCATATTCTTCTCCAATTCTGTAATCTACAAAAACGTTATCTTAATTTTATAATTCGTTGCTTTTATTTTTTCAAAAATATACGGTAATATTCGCTCAAAATCCCTGATACGGCAGCATATAGTATCCGATCACACCACTCAAAATCCCCGATATGGCAGCATATAGTATCCGATCACACCGCTTAAAATCCCGACAGCAGCTCCTGCAGTGACATCCCATACGGTATGCACGCCCCCGATCACACGGATCACGGCAATCATAATTCCGATCATTGCTAAAATACAGCCCGCCACTGGATTGCGCACAAATACCGTGACGGCGATCACAAATACAGAAAAAACATGACGGCTTGGAAATGATTTTCCTCCCGCGTCTTTATCGATCACCGGCGGTAGATCATATTTCTCATACGGGCGCGGTTCATTGACGATCTTGCGGAACAATGTCACGACCACAAATGAAACTGCAGGAACAAGCACTGCCTGCGGCAGTAACGTATCTCTCTTAAGCAGCAGCGAGATCAGATAAAGCGGATAGCTCACAAAAACAATTCCGGTAAGCAGCCGGTTTGCCAGAATAATCCTGCGGACTTTTTTTTCATCCTGTAAAAAATACCCGGTCATCTTCCGGTAAGTCTCCCGTGTCATGATGAGGCCTCACTTCCCACAACGGATAAAAATGCACCTATAAAAATACAAAAATCTGAAATATTAAATATAATCCCTCTCAGCCATTTCGGTCCAAAGTTAAATTTCACATAATCGACCACATATCCTTTTGTATAGCGGTCGAGCAGATTATTTAATCCACCGCCAACCAATAGAGATGCGCCTGTTTTACTAAGACGGTGTCCCGGCATACGGAGCAGGAAATAATATAAAATTCCGACAAAAAACATAATCACTGTATGAAGTGCGCGCATCACACGCGGCTTTTTAGCAAGAAAATTAAGTGCTGCTCCACGGTTATAATATTTTTCGATCAGAATCTTATTCCGACGTCCCGGATGCACCACGTACCTGGCATATTTCCTGTCCATGTGACGTTTGATCCAGAAATCAGAACCGAAAGCAATCCCTGCTATCAATATATATGGCATATTTTTTTTCACATTTTTCCTCCGCACTGTCATATTTCTTTCTAATTATAGTACTTTTTGATCTATTTTCCAAGCACCTGATTGCGGTATTCGTTCGCCGATACCCCAACCTGTTTTTTGAACACGCGCGAAAAATGCGCCAGATTCAGGTTGGCGCACATGCACTCGATCGCCTCTTCTAACTCGTCCATATTCGACGGCTTCAGCAAAAAACGCGTCACACCAAGCCGTATCGCTTCCTTGGCATATTCAAAATCGCGATACCCGGTAAGCACACTCACTTCAAGATCCGGAAACTGTGAATTTAATGCTGCAATCATCTGCAGACCATTCATCTCCGGCATACAGATATCCATAAAAACAATATCAGGTCTTTCTTTTTCAATCAGATTCTTTCCTTCCGTTCCATCATTTGCGGTCGCAACAACACGGCAGTTCCAGCGCTCCCACGGAATACTTCTTGAAAGTCCCTCCACAATGATCGGCTCATCATCTACCAGCAATACCTTATACATGCATTGTTCTCCCCTTCTCTTTATATACCAAAATCGACGATCCCAAAGGGCTCGCCGATTCTGATTCATGGGCTTTAGCCTGTTGAGTGCATCGGAGTTTCTCCCAACGGAGAAATGGAGATGTGCGAAACAATAAACCACCTGCTATGCGGGTGGTGCAACAAATTTGTTATACAAAAAAATCAAACAAATTCTATGGCACATACAAAATGGATGTGCAAATATCATATTGTATTCACACCAAAATACAGAAGAAAAGTAATATACAATCAGTACAAAGAAGATATCAGAGATATTATCAAAGCATTGTGTAAGTATAAAGGTGTGGAAATAATAGAAGGACACTTAATGCCAGATCATATCCATATGTTGGTAAGTATTCCACCGAAATATAGTATATCACAGTTTATGGGATATTTAAAAGGAAAAAGTCACATTGTCCTTGCACTCCAGGTAAAAAGCGTTTACTATAACAATTGATTTTAAAAGTAATTACCATGTAACCTGCAGGAGGCTTTTATCAATGAAAGTTTATGTATGTTTCCCTGAGGGAAAAGCGAAAGCACTGACTATGAGCTACGATGACGGCAAAAATCAGGACGAACGTCTTGTCTCCATTTTTAACCATTATGGCATACGGGGAACTTTTAATTTAAATTACGGAATGATCGATAAAGAAGGACTCAATCCGCCGCGCATCAAAAGTTCACGGATCAATGAACTTTACGCCGGACATGAAATCGCAACCCATACCATGACCCACCCGACCATTGCACGCTGTCCAATGACGGAAGTTGCCGAAGAAATTTTAGCTGACCGCAAAGGCTTAGAGCAGATCACCGGCCGCATCATCCGCGGACATGCTTATCCAAACGGATCTTACAATGAAGAAATCAAACAGTTATTCCGCCAGCTTGGCATTGCATATGCCCGCGTCGTAGAACCGGCAGCTGACTTTACACTTCCAACCGACCCTCTTGAATGGCATCCGACCTGTCATCATGATGCACCGGATCTGATGGAAAAAGCTGAATTTTTTGCAGAATTCAAGAAAAAACAATATTTAAAATTAATGTATGTCTGGGGACACAGTTATGAATTTGACAATCATGATAACTGGAATGTCATTGAAGATTTCTGTGCCTATATGGGCGGCAGAAATGATATCTCTGTCTCTTATACACATCTGACGCTGCCGACGACTAGTCGAGTGTAGAT
>OWHZ01000907.1_pt1 | contig 14133 bp, 9 predicted proteins | sample 1732651 | NCBI WGS metagenome assembly OWHZ01 (sample SAMN05065738, study PRJEB22554) | human gut metagenome | biome: ENVO:2100002; feature: ENVO:00000062; material: ENVO:00002003 | host: Homo sapiens | place: USA
GCAGCGTCAGATGTGTATAAGAGACAGGACTTTCGAATGGAAACAGCAGGGTAAAATCCACACGGTGGAAACCCATCTGATCGGCAGTTACAATCTGGACAATGTCCTGGCAGCCGTTGCGGTAGGCCGTTTCTTCAAGATTCCGGCAGAACGCATAAGCCGTGCCATTGCCGCTTACGAGCCGACCAACAACCGTTCACAACTGAAAAAGACTGAAAACAATGAACTGATCATCGATGCTTACAACGCAAATCCGAGCAGTATGAAAGTCGCTTTAGACAATTTCTCCACAATGTCTGTCTCGCCCAAAGCGCTTATCTTAGGCGATATGCGCGAATTAGGTCCAACAAGCGATGAACTCCATACCGAAGTCATAACCCGGATCAAGGAAGGTAATTATGATAAAGTATTCCTGTGCGGCGAACATTTCCAAAAAGCTGCCGGAAAAGACTTCACGACATATGCCACAACAGAGGAACTGATCGAAACCTTGCGCAAGAATCCCCTAAAAGGATATCATGTGCTGATAAAGGGATCGCATGGGATGGCGCTGGAGAGGGTGGTAGAGGTTTTATAGTAAAATCAAAAAAAACAGAATTCAAGATAAAAATCACACTTGAATTCTGTTTTCTCCACTTACACATATTTTTTACACGAAAACGGACCTGTCCTCCAGAAATTGAAAAGAATCACTCAACAATATTCTTACCTTTCAGGATCAATGTATCCCCCATATCTTCCAATTCATAAATACAAGCTCTTTCTGCTCCGGAAGGAGAATTTGGTCCATGGAAAACAATATACAATTTACCATCAAAAGATTTGAAAATCATACCATGTCCACCATTTTTGACAAACAACGGCTTTTCTTGTTGCTTCCAAGGTCCAGCCACCTTACCGGTTACCGATTCCGCAATACCAATAGCATATTCAGAATTCATAAAACTGGACCATATCATTAACAATTTTCCCGTTTTGCTTCGATAAAGAAAGCAACCATCCGTCACATAAGATGTAGGCAAAGGAGCAGGATGGAAAAGACCTGTAGACCAAGGTGCGGCAGAAGCATGGAAAAGAGTTGTTGAAAGGCCTTCAGCCTTAGATAAGTCGGAGGATAGTTTCATCAATTTAATACTTCCATCTACAATTTGTACCCACTCATGGCAATAAATCATGTAAGGATTCCCGTCCTCCACCCAAAGCGTTCCATCAAGGGTCATTAGATCCATTGGTGTATAAGGGATCAATTCGAACGGCAAAAATGGTCCTTCCGGTGAATTCGCATGAAACACTTGCACTCCCCGAAATGTATAATCACCCCATCCCGGCTGGCTCTTTTTCCATTTTATATCACTATTCAAAGTCGCAAACAAATAATACTTTCCTTTATAAGCATGCACTTCCGGAGCCCAGACCATCCCTGTAATCCAATTATTCTCCGGAACTGTAAATACTCTAAAAGGGCCCTCCCAGACCTTCATATCTTTGCTCTTAAAAACCTCTACACCTCCAATAGGCTTCCCGTTTTTATCTTCAGCATTTGAAGATCGATACATATAATATATACCGGTTTTTGCATCTGCCAAAATGTAGGGATCACGAATACAGATATCCGCCATATTTTGTGAAACAGAAGACTGTCCCCCTACAAATCGCGGACATACAACAAGTAAAACAACTATCAAAACAAAAGAATTCAACCGTATTTTCATAATCATAACTCATCGAATATCAAATCATTAACACCAGATACATTTACACTCTACTCTCACTAAGGGATTACTGCGAAGAACAAGATTCTTCAATCTGCAATTCTCCTTGTTCATCGAAAGACAAGCGATCCATACAAACAACTCTATCCCAATTAGGTTTTTGACAATATGGATCAGCATGACGATGATAGATCATCCACAATCGGCCATCAGGTTCCTCTACAATTGAATTATGCCCCGGCGAAGAAATGCCTTTTGAAAGGTCTGTTGTCACAAGAGGATTAGTAAGACTTTTAGTCCAAGGGCCTAAAGGTTTTTTTGAACGAGCAACCCCTATTCCATAATGTTCATATCCTGTATCATTCGCAGAGTAAGTCATATAATAAATCCCGTTTCTTTTAAATACATAAGCCCCCTCATTACATCGATTTCTATCCCAATTTACTTTTTCCCATGATTGGGAAGCCTCCGAAATAAAGACAGGATCGCCATCCAGCCTCGAAAGGTCCGTAGCCAATCGTGCGGCATAAAGCTCTCCTACCGCTAATGTCTCTTGTATTCTGTTTTTACTATAATAAACATAAGGAGTCCCATCGTCATCAACAAATATATCAGCATCTATTGCAGAATATCCCAAGTCGAACCAAGGAGTGTAGAGATCTACAAAAGGACCACCCGGTTTTTCGCTGACAGCCAAACAAGTAAGCATCAAACCTCGCTTCTCCACGTAACAACTATACGTCATATAAAATTTTCCTTTATAATATTCCACTTCCGGAGCCCAAAAAGCATGGCTACCGATATGATTTTCCGGTTTGCGATATAAAGCACCTTTATATTCCCATGTGATTAAATCCTTAGAAGTATAATAAGCAAACCCCACTCCATCCGGTAAAGAGGTCGTACCGGTCAGATAGTATAAACCATCAAACTTATAAACAAAAGGATCGGCAACGGACAAAGCCACACTGTCGGTTGTTTTTAAAGGATTCACATACTTATTACAACTTTCTTTTGGTGCTCTATCATGACAAGCCACCAAAAAAAGGAATAAAAAAATAACATATACATATTTTATCTTTATCATGATCCACTGAGTTTCATAATTAAATGAGAGTGTCAAAACTCCCTCTGTCGTATCTATACAAAGCGAAAACAACAGGATCGTTTTTGACACTCTCATTTCTTTTTTTTACCAATAAGGAGCTTGTATTAAATTCGGATTTTTCTCTAATTCTGAGATTTCAATATTCATCCAATAGTAGGATTTTTTCCATACACGATTATGTTCCGGATCTCCCACGCGTTTATAGAAATTATTAATATCTGTACAATCCCAGTCTAAGCCCATTAAATAGCCATTCATCTCCGGTATACTTTCAGCAATTTTCCAACGACGTATATCAAACCAACGAATACCTTCTGAAACGAGTTCTACACGCCGTTCCATGCGTACAACGTTACGAATCGCTTCTTGTGTATTATCTACGTGAATATAGTCCGGATTATTTGCAGCAACAGTGTTAATTGTATATTGACGCAAGCCGGCACGCAGGCGTATACGATTGAGATATTTCAACGCTTCCATTCGTCCCGTTGCGTTATCGTAAGCCTCGTTAACCGCCTCCGCATAATCCAAATAGCTGGTACCTAAACGATAAAGCCATTCAGTCCGATTTCTATACCATATCCCATTTTTACTATTATCCCCTTGATAAACCTTACGACGTACCAAATAACCATTACGCGGTGAATTCCACTGATGATTATTATCTTTTCCATTACACAAGAAATCGAAAGGACGTTCTGCCACTTTATACCATGAGCCATGATAACTTACAGATGTATAAAAACGAGGCTCACGATTATAATACATCTTCCAAATTCCTGCCGGCGTAATTTCTCCCTCTACTCCTGTTCCTTCATCCCAAGACGTATCGGAACGTTTCGTCACTTCCGTCGTCAATCCATCCTCGGAATACCCAGACTCTTCATTAATTATCGGGCTCCCGTCTGCCCTATACCCAGTAATAGCAGGTAACCCATTACTCATAAAGTAAGCATCTACTAAACCTTGATATACCCCTAAGCATCCTGCATTTCCAAATTCAGGGGTAATACAAAGATCTTCGTAACCTTCAAAATTCGTATGCCCCAAATCATTTGTCATAGGAAATGTTATCTCCGGATTCCCGGCAGACTCTGTTGTAAAAAAGAGATCTCTCGTAGACCGAAAAGGATCTATAGACCCATCCTTATTATAAGCGATAAACAAAGCATGTCCGGCAGCCTCTGCCCTATCAATCACAAGTTTGCAAGCCTCAGCAGCTTTTACCCATTTCTGATGGTCATAAACAGGACTGAACAATTGGCTTCCATCCTCATTAGCCCAATCCTTATACCAAGCATTACCATTTACCAACGGACTGGCCGCAAAAAGTAGCATACGAGCACGAGTAGTCAATGCCATAATAGAAGTGGCATGCCCATATTCATTAGTAGCAGTATACTTGTCGGGTAACAATTCTGAAACAGCCAACAATTCTTTATCCAAATACGAAACTATATCATCAAAAGAGGTACGCGCTTTCTGCATCTCTGTCAATGGTGCATCTGTTGAAAACATTTCGGGGATAAAAGGTATAGGACCATAATTTTCAGTCAAATGCCACCAATAATAACAAGCTAAATAACGGCATTCAGCTTTCATCCGATCTATTGTTTCTTGAGGTAATCCTGCAATTTCATGAGCTTTTTCCTGAAATAGATAAGCATGACGAATTCGTTTAGGGTATTCATTCCACATATTCCAACTCGGTGCAGTAGCAACATTCCAGGTACCATTAAACAACCTTTCTTGTACAGAAAGCACACCCCAATTTACTAATCGATTCCACACGAGTTCATCTCCCCAAACGCTCCAACCTAATCCATGTGTATAATCACCAGGAGTAGGCAAGCCGTTATATACATAGCCTAATACACCTTCTACCTTATTTTTATCTTCGAAGACAATGTCCATCGTCAATTCTGTATCAGGCTCCTTTTCCAAAAAATCACAAGACATGAATGAAAGTAAAGCAAAAGCTCCAACTACCAGATATTTTGATTTCGATCTTTTCATCTTATTTATTTTATAATATTTTCATTATTAGAAATTTAATTCCAGTCCCATTTGTATCGAAGCCATCTGTGGATATATAGTACCATTAGACGTATTCAATTCCGGGTCCCAGAGTTTAAATTTGGAGAAATAGAATGGATTATTACAGTTTACATAAACACGCAAACTCTTTAAACGAATCTTACTTAAAGCGGTTTTAGGTAAATTGTATCCCAACTCGATCGTTTTACAACGCAAAAAACTCATATCCTTTTTCCACCAAGTAGAAGCACGATAATTGTTTTCATTAGGAGAAGCATCTAAACGGGGATAAAAAACATCTTGTGAAGGATTCTCCTCCGTCCAGCGATCTTGATAATTGGTGAAAATATTTGCACTATTACCTGTTCCCGGCAACCAAGCATTTCCCCCTCCTATTATCCTATGAGTGTCACCCATTCCTTGAAAGAATACATTGAAATCCCAATTGCGGTAGATAACCGATGCTCCAAAGCCATAAACGATACGCGGATCGACGGTGCCACCAATATAACCTTCATCTTCTGTCGTAACAACTCCATCCTCATTACGATCCACATACTTAATATCACCAGGACGAAGATTGCCGGAACCAACCAATTGGTTAGGAATCCCATCTTTCAAACTCCCATCCGGATTAAAATCATTTTCCGTAAATAACCGATCAGCGATCAACCCCCATAACGTATTAATAGAACCACCTCCTGTTTTAGAGCGATAAGTTCCAGCTAAACTCGCCGGTTCATCATACTCAGTCACCTTATTTTTAGCATAAGTGAATGTTGAGTTAAATGTGACGGACCAATCTTTGTTCAATTGTTTTTGGAAACCTAAAGACAGATCGACCCCTTGATTTTCCATTTTTCCCAAATTACCATATGGCAATGATATGAAACCGGTGAGGTTGGGAATCGTCTGACGTTGCATAAATATATTAGAACGCCATTCGTGGAAGACATCGACATTCAAGTTCAAAGCATCCCAAAGCCCCAATTCAAAACCCACATTTGACTTCCAAGAGACTTCCCATGTCAAATCATTTGTACCGATTTCTCCTTCTGTATACCCGGATGTCGTATAATTTTTGTTTTCCCCGAAAACATATCCATTTGTAGAATTTACCGTTGTGATATAAGCAAAACGGCGACCGCCGATATTATCATTTCCGGATTTTCCATATGAAGCTTTAAGCTTCAATTTATGAATAATATTTTTTGTAGATTCCATAAACGGTTCTTCCGATACAAGCCATCCTAAAGCTACAGACGGGAAAAAACCAAAACGCTGGCCTTTGGCAAAATTTTCAGAACCATTGTAGCCAAAATTAAACTCACCAATATAACGACTATCATACATATAAGACAAACGGCCGGCTATACCTTGCTTACGGAAAGGCTGTACAGATCCATTATCATAACTTTGTTGATTATACAGAAACAGGCCATCCAGATCATGAACATCTCCAAACAAACGATGATAAGTCATCGTTGCTTCCATATAGGTCTGTTTGGTTCCATAATTACCACCCGATCCAAGTCCCAACGATTCACTTCCATAATGAGACTGGTTGATTATCAAGTTACCATCTTCATCACGCCCGGTAGCCGGAGTATAACGTGCCGGATCCGCATTTCTGTCTCGCCAAGAATAATTATAGGAGTCAAACGAAAAACTAAGTTTGGCTTTTAAACCGGGAGTCAGCATTTTCAGATCTTGTTCTAAAGTTGCCAACGATTGAATCTGAGACTGCGTATTTGTTTTATATCCATACTGCGTAGCCATAGCCCAAGGATTATTGATAGATGTTCCTGACGATTCAATATGAGGAATTGCCCCATTAGAGTAACGAACGGCATATTCCCAGGGTCTTCTGCTAAATGCGTTAAATAAAATATCATTGGTTGAATAATAAGGTCCCCTATGTTCCTGCATATATCCTCCGATATTGATTCGCAAAGTGGTACTTTTCGTAATATCCACATCTACATTGGCACGCACATTATATCGATTCAACTTAATATCCGTATCATAAGCCAAAGAAGGGTCTGTCTCGATAATCCCTTTTTCATTATAATAAGAAGCGACCAACGCATAACGTAAAAATGTAGATCCTCCGTTAACCGTCAAATTGGCACGAGTAGAATAAGCATGATCTTTTGTCACCGCATCGATCCAGTTCACATCCGGATAAAGTTCCGGATCATATCCATTCCGAGTCCTGTCTATCTGTTCCTGCGTATAAGGCAAACTTGAAGGATCCGACAATTCGTTCCTTAGTGCCATCCAGTCGGCAGCACCGATATAGTCCGGTAATTTCGTCGGAGTCGAAATCGCATGTTCTATTCGAAAATTCACTGAAGGAGCACCCACCTGCCCACGTTTAGTCGTAATGACGACAACACCATTTGCACCACGCACCCCATACATGGCACTCGCAGACGCATCTTTCAAGACCGAAAAAGATTCGATTTCGGCCGGATCGAGATTATTCAGATCCCGTTCAACACCATCGACCAAAACTAAAGGATTTGTATTACCTGCAAAAGAGGAAAGACCACGAATCCAAAACTGAGAATTATCCGATCCCGGTTCACCTGTACGTTGTACGGCAATCACACCGGCTACCTGACCTGCCAAATTATTAGAGAATGAACGGGTCGAACCATATTGCAATTTTGTAGGTTGTATTGTCTCGATCGCACCGATCACCGAAGCTTTTTTCTGGCTACCATATCCTGTAACAACAACTTCGCCAAGCTCCGTCACATCCTCTTCCAATACGATATCGAAGTTTATCTTATCTCCGATTTTTATCTGCTGGGATTTAAATCCTATATAAGAAATTTCAATCACTGTATTCTTATCAGGAACTTTTAAATAGAAATGCCCATCTGCATCCGTTATAGTCCCAGCGACAGAAGGATCCGTAATGACACTGATATTTACACCCGGAAGAATTTCCCGGTTTTTATCATAAACAGTTCCGGAAATCTCTATAGCCTTTCCAGGCTTCTTTTCTTCCATTGCTTGATCCAGCCGTAAGACGATATAATTATCAGAAAACTTATACTGCAAGTTTTGCCCTTTTAGTGCTTCATTCAATAAATCCGCAACTACAGCCTTTCTCTTACTTAGCGACACATTAAAATTAGAATTTATTTCACTTGTACTATAAACTATCAGATAATCTGTCTGCTTTTCGATTTCCTTAAACAGCTCTTCGATCGAAAGATTGTTCGACCGAAGTTCAACCATTGCATCTTGTGCATTACTGTCTACGGCAAAAGAATGCAAAACAAAAACGAACATACAAAAGAAAGCCGCTCTCATAACTCTGAACGTTTTTTTTACTATTTTGGGGCATTCCCCATATATTAATAAGGATTTTTTCATACATTTGTAAATTAAGTAAATACTAATTATTCTAACAGGTTTACTTTCTAAAATCGGCAGATATGGCAGTATCTGCCGATTTGCATTTTTTCATGGGCTCATAGATATATCTGTCTTTTTTTAATATTAAACACCTTATTTAGATAAAACGATTTGATTCAATTCTTCATTTCTCTCAATCTTAAAATGATGAATATCCTGAATCACCTTTAAAATAGTCATGATACCATCCTTTTGACGAAACTTACCGACATATTCATATTCCAGTATTTCCGGATTCCGGACAATGATATCTACATTGAAATACAATGCCAGTTTTTCTATTATAGTCTCCAATTTTTGCTTTCTAAAAACATAAATTCCCTTTTTCCAAAGCAATTCATCCCAATCCATATCCTCCAACTTCAAGGAGTCTCCCTTTTGCACCAACATTTGCTCTGGAGACAGGACCAATCCTTCAGATTCAAATTCAGGGAAATAAGCCTTAACAGAACCTTCTTGCAAAGAAACCTCCACATATTTTGATTTTGGATAACTAAGTACATTGAACTCTGTGCCTAAAGCCTTTATGTCGATCGTTTGTGTAGAGACTACAAACGGCCTTGTTTTATCCTTGGCAACTTTAAAAAATCCCTCACCTGTAAGATGAACTCTCCTCTCTCCTGTAAAAACAGAAGGATAATCAAGTCGAGATCCTGCATTCAACCAGACTTCCGTCCCATCCTGCAAGATCAGTTGTGCCCGCTGCCCGGCAGGGGTGCACAACGTGTTCATCACATTCTCCGATAGAAACTCCGCTTGTTCAGGCTGTGCATACCAATACGTCAAGATACTTGTTGAAGCGACTACTATCAAAATAGCAGCCGCATACCCAATCCGGCGTGTCCAACGCTTCCACATCACAGCGTGTTGCTTCTGTAAAATAAAGCGGTCGTATTTCTGTTTGCCGATTGTTTTATCCTGCACCTGATGTCCTAAATTCAACAAGGCATATAGATTTTGATATTCAGCAAATTCTTTTTTGAGTTCTTCACTCGCCTCGACATCTCGCAACAGGGATAATCGCTCTTCCGTGGAAAGTTCCTCATAAAAGTATTTATGTATCCGTTCGTCCATATTTTCCGTTTTTGTTCTTAATAAACGGTTCAGGGAACCAAAACCCCCAAAAGGATAAACAGTTTTTTTAATTAGTGAACCAAAATATTAATAAAGGGAGGTAGTCTTTCAATTCGCTTTTAATTTTTTTATAAGCGATAGCCATTTGGTTTTCAACTGTTTTCAGGGATATATTCAATTCGGCTGCTATCTCTTTCTGTTTTTTACCTTCTATTTTGCTTTTGATAAAAATTTCCCGACATTTTTCAGGCAGAGAGTCTATCACTTCGGTAATGATCCGTTCGATATCCTGCTCGGAAAGTAGTGACTGATCGAATAATTCCAAAGAAGCAAGTTTCATCCGCAAAGTAGCCTGATATTCTTCCTGTATCAGGCTGACAGCTTCCTTCACCACAATGCGGTGGCGTAAGAGATCAATACAGCGGTTTTTGATCGAAGTAAAGAGCAGGGCGACCAGATTCACATCATAAGCCAGGATCTCTTTTTTTTCCCACAGTTCGGTAAATACGTCCTGGACGATATTTTCTGCGTCTTCTTCTGACACGACATATTCCAGAGCGAAATATTTCATCCGGGAAAACCAAGAGACATATATTTCTTCAAAATGGTCGGATAGTATTTTCTTTTCAACCAGCATCTTTCTTCTGTGTGAATTAAATTACGACGTTTTCGATCTCCAAACTTTATTATAAAAAATTATATATGAAGTGTGAGAGCTGTGACTTACTCTATCAGAAGAACTATAGAAAACCGTATAAGTAAATAAACAACATTACTCTCACATCATATTTACAAATACGATGCAGGATACGTTTGCTCATCGTTCTTTTATAAACTTTTACAGATTTCTTCTGAAAAAATCAGTTAAACAACGCAATTGTGCTATTTACACAATGCAAATATAGCAATAGTTATTGGTTAAAAAAGCGAACTGTATATCGTATTCAAGACGAACATATCTAATTTTTTTATCGAGAGTCGTACTATGAAGCACAAAAATTCCCGAGAAAAATGACAATATCCCCCTTTTAACTGAAAATATCACATAAATATATAATTATAAGCACTATACAAAAAACAGTAGTTTGTTAAAATATATTACCCTTGCGGACAATTTGAATTAAACGGGGTATAAAATCAAATTAAACGGGATGGTAGTTTCGATTCAAACCAATAACTTTTTTGCTGGTTTTACAATAAGGCAGTCTCCCGGCAAGATAAAGGAATTACGCCAGGGATATATGTTTTTGTTTATGCAATACATGAATGGGACAAAAAAGCCCTCCAAACAGCATTTCTCGGATATAGTGGAAACTATTCGTAGATAGAGCAGAGTTATCGGAAATATCCATTACTTAAGCCTATGACAAGCTATTAGCTTGAAACCAATTGAAACTTCAAAAACCGCTTATAAAACAGAGAGTGTGTTTTTGCCATTTGCATTAAAATTCTTTTTCCTCTCCCCGGTCTTCCTCGAACAGAACCTTTTTCAATTTCTGATACAGGAACGAAAGCAGCAACAAGATAATACCCAGGATAATAAAGATAATGATCTTCCCGATCGTCGGCAATAGCCACAGATCAACAACGACCAATTTGAGAAGAACGATTCCGAAGGTAGACAGGCTCACCATACGCAACGATTTAAGATGCAGGCGCATACCGATTGCCATTTCGACAAAACCGGCAATTGCCAGGGAGATGGAAAAGCCGGCATTCGTCTCATCGGAAAGCGAAAGTTGGCAAAGCAGGCTTCGTACGGCAAGGGACAGCAGGACGGTGGAAAGAATACTGACATAGACCGTCATCCGGTTTGCCGTCTTGCTACGAAAATTGAACACAGCATAATATTCCCTTGCCAGCCAGTAAATATGCGCCGCAATAATACCCACTGTCAACCATCCGAGTGCCTGCAAAGCCGTCCATCGGGCATAGTAACCGAAGAAAACGTACATATACCAACAAACCGGAAGAAGCAGGGAGAACGCATACCACCGGAAATAACGTTCCACCGAAAAACGCTTCCGCATAACGAGAAGCAATATAAACAAGGTAGCCGCCGTAAACGCCAGCATTAAGCCTTGCGACAGATACCAGTCGTCGATATTTCGCGCGAATTCGATCATAAATGCCATATAAAGAACAGCACTTCCATCTAAAAGAGCCATCGCATTGCAAGGCGAATATTTCCAGACGGAAGTTGTGGTGAACAGATCTTTCTCACGGAACAGGAGCCAGGCTACCAGCAAAAAGGATATGCCGACAGATACTCCGGTGGTAAACATGCCGTTAGCGAACAAAGTCTGCCTTACGCCGGAGTCCAACAAGGTTTCGATATCCATCCAATAGGAAACATTCGTCAGAAAAAACAGGATCGCTACAAAGTATTCATATACCCGGATTCTCCATTTGGTGAAAAGCCACAAAACAATCACCATCTCACACGCCCAAAGAAGGGTGATAAAGGTCCCGTCCAACTGGATCGGTATGGTGATGGAAACAAAGGCGAGTGCCAACCCTATCAATGTCGGATAAAGCAGGCTATTTTCGACTTTCCTTCGGTTTATGATAAAGGCAATCGCGACATTCACCAGAGCGATGAACAAGGTGAAAGCCCCTTTTATATTCTGTTCGAGCTGCATCTCCCGCAGGAACCACAAACAGAAAAAGAGGTAAAGGAAATTATTCAGTACTACGACAGCCATCAGTAACTGGTTGATTTTACGGCTATCCGAGCGGGTTATCATCACAACTGACAGAAGGAAGATCAGGAAGAAGAAAGTCGCGAAAAGTAACAGATGCACCAATTGCGCAAACCCAGCCACATCCAAATCTCCCGCACTCGAATAGCCCAACAGGATCAGATAGCTCGCCACAAAGCTGACGATCGGCAGTTCTCCCCATTTTTTACAAATGGAGAGACCGAACATCCCAAGGTTCAGGATCGTCACATAAACAAACAGCACAAAATAACTTCCCATACCGTTACTGACAAGGAAAGGTGATATAAAACCACCGACCAGCGCAATAATAGCCAATTCGCGCCGATTGTAGAAGGCGGAAAGGACGGACATCAAGATCGTAAGCACCACTAAAATGACAAAAGCAGTCACCTGGCTGAACAACCCGTAATAATGATAGGCCATTGCGACCGTGACATAGAAGATAGCAAAAGCACCACCTGCCAGCAAGGAGCTGAACGCCCGGTAAGTTTTCTTCAACTTCTGTGAGATCAGCAACAAACCTCCACCGACCACGAAGCCCAGCACAGTTCGGAAAACTTCGTTGATCCAATCTTTGTCGATCGCATACTTCACGAATAATCCCATGCCGATAACCAATATCAGGATACCGATCTTACCGAACAGGTTCTCTCCGATAAACTTTTCGTAATTAACCGGTCTATGTTTCTTTTTGGAAATTTCCTGCGGGATAATGTCCGAAGCTTTCCGGGGTTCCGGTCGAGGCTGTTTCATCTCCGGCTTAGGAGTGACTTCATCCGGCCTGACCTCTACGGATAAGATTGGAATATGATATTCCTCTTCCGTCGGTTTAGCCGGCGAAACTGCATTTTCTTTCTCCTCTACTGTCCGGCTTTCCAATTGTTTCCGCAGGCTGGCAATTTCTTTTTTCAGAGAATCTATATTGGCCGTAGCTTTGCTTATATGATTATACAAGCTGATCCATACTACAAGGAGTAACAGTACAAAAAATGCAGTTTCCATAATGTCGCAGTTTTATTAACAACGACTAATATACGGATTTTATCTTGATTCTGATTACAGTAAGTGAATATGCCGGCAATTCGCAGGTGAATTCACGTCCGACTGTGCAATCAAAAGTCCGGGGCTTCAAATCCGTATCTTCCAACGTTCCGGACAGTACAGTCTTAACGGCACGGGTATCGCCGACCTCGACACCATTCAACCGGACCTGTGCCTGGGTATTTGCAGGCAAGATATTCACTAATTTCAGAATCAAGTCGCCCGTTTTGCGATCCCTCACGGCAGAGACGGGAACACGTTTGCCGATATCTTCCGATAAGGAAGACAATTTGACTGTGGCTGGCAGATATTCATCTCCTGCATTTTGGCCGAACAGCTGCTGAACGTAATAGTTGACGGTTGGCTTCACCTCTCCGTTGTTGAAGTAAATCAGATCGGGATTCCACTGCGTATGCCCTTCTTTTGCCAGGAGCGGAGCGTAGGATGCCATGCTGACCACATCCCCGTTACGTTCCAGTGAAGTCATATAAGCCGCTTCCGCCAAAGCGACTTCCAAGTTATTCGGACGACCGGGAAGATGAGCGGCATATTCTCCCAAATAGACTTTCGCCTCCTGACGGTCGTAAGAATCATAGAAATGCTGATTGTTCAGGAACCAACCGGGTGTCTGGTAATAGTGCTCATCCACCATCGGAACCTGCAATCGGTCTACGATCTTCCATCCTTCCTCATAGTCGGTTCCTTCGTTAAACGGTCCGGCCGTACCGATCACGGTTATTTCAGGGTGTTTTGCTTTCAGAGCCTTATAGATCATCGTGAAACGTTCTTCGAAGGCATCCGTTATCTGGTCTTCGTTTCCGATCCCGATATATTTCAGATGGAAAGGTTCAGGATGGCCGGCTTCGGCACGCATCCGGCCCCACTTCGAGGAGGCATCTCCATTCGCATATTCCACCAAATCCAAGATGTCTTGGACAAAAGCATCCATATCGCACATCGCGACCTGTCTCTTATACACATCTGACGCTGCCGACGACTAGTCGAG
>OWHZ01000923.1_pt1 | contig 13938 bp, 7 predicted proteins | sample 1732651 | NCBI WGS metagenome assembly OWHZ01 (sample SAMN05065738, study PRJEB22554) | human gut metagenome | biome: ENVO:2100002; feature: ENVO:00000062; material: ENVO:00002003 | host: Homo sapiens | place: USA
TGGGTCTCGTCGTCCCACTCGAACAGCGGGAAGTCGATGACCCACAGCGGAGCGAACTTCTTCGGGTCGCGCAGGCCCAGCTGCTGAGCGACCTCCAGACGCAGGGCGCAGAGCTGGGTGAGGGTCTTGAATTTCTTGCCGCAGAGGATTAGCACCAGGTCGCCGGCTTTTGCGCCCGCGCGTTCGGCCATCGCCCGCACCTGCTCGGGCGAGTAGAATTTATCGACGGACGACTTGACGTTGCCGTCCGCTTCGACGCGGATCCAGACGAGTCCCTTGGCACCGATCTGCTGGCGTTTGACGAACTCCGTGAGGGCGTCGATTTGTTTGCGGGTGTAGCCGGCGCAGCCCGTCGCGGCGAAGCCGGTGACGTACTCCGCGTCGTCGAAAACCGCGAAGCCGTGACCTTGGGCCAGGTCCGTCAGGTCGGCGAACTCCATACCGAAGCGCAGGTCGGGTTTGTCCGAGCCGTATTTCTCCATCGCTTCGATCCAGGGCATGCGGCGCAGCGGCTCCGTAAGTTCGATGCCCATCACTTCGCGGAACATGTGCTTGGCCCAGCGCTCGAAGATTTCGAGCACGTCCTCCTGCTCGACGAACGACATTTCGCAGTCGATCTGCGTGAATTCGGGCTGGCGGTCGGCCCGCAGGTCTTCGTCGCGGAAACAGCGCACGATCTGGAAGTATTTGTCGTAGCCGGCGACCATCAGCAGCTGCTTGAGGGTCTGGGGCGACTGGGGCAGGGCGTAGAATTGGTTGGGGCTCATGCGGCTCGGGACGACGAAGTCGCGGGCGCCTTCGGGCGTGGAATTGACCAGGTAGGGGGTTTCGATCTCCAGGAAACCTTCGTCGCTCAGGAAGCGGCGAATCTCCTGGGCCATCTTGTGACGCAGGATCATGTTGCGCTGCAGGGGAGGACGGCGCAGGTCGAGGTAGCGGTATTTCATACGCAGGTCGTCGCCGCCGTCCGAGTTCTCCTCGATGGTGAACGGGGGCACTTCGGCCTCGTGCAGCACCACGAGCTTCGAGGCGACGACTTCGATGTCGCCCGTAGGCATCTTCGGGTTCTTGGACGAACGCTCTACCACGCGGCCTTCGACCTGAAGGACGTATTCGCGGCCCAGTCCGCCGGCCACGGCCTTGACATCGGCCGGAGAGTGTTCTTCGACGACGATCTGGGTGATGCCGTAACGGTCCCGCAGGTCGATGAAGGTCATCGCACCCAGGTTGCGGACTTTCTGCACCCAGCCGGCCAGGGTGACCGTTTCGTTTACATTTGCGGCACGCAACTGGCCGCAGGTATGGGTTCTGTACATGGTCGTATCTGTTTTTTTCGTTGTTGTCGTATTGTGATTCACAAAGGTAGTGAAAACGAAGGTATAAAAAACAAACTCGCGCGTTTTTTATACCGGATGCCATCTCTTTCCTTCGACAGGGGAGGTGTGCGAGGCTGAATCCGGCGGGTTCGTCGGGAGGGGTGGCGGCGACTTTCCGTCTTTTGTAAAGGAAGAAAAGTGAGTGCGGAGTGGTGCGAACTAATTCGTTTCTTGTCGGAATTCCTGCTATTTACGAATACAGGCAGAACGGAAGAGAGGCGGCGATGTGGAGCCGGGTGAAAATTAGAGGCATATCGGATTTTCCGTTAAATTATTAATTTTGCCGAAAAACCGAAACGATGGAACAGCAGCAAACCGATGAAAAATTCATGCGCCTGGCACTAAACGAGGCGGAAAAAGCGTTAGAAGAGCAGGAAGTACCCATCGGTGCCGTGGTGGTCGCGGACGGACGTATCGTCGGTCGGGGGCACAACCTGGTCGAAACCTTGGCGGACGCTACGGCTCATGCGGAAATGCAGGCCCTGACAGCCGCAGCCTCGACCGTCGGAGGCAAATACTTGTCCGAATGTACGTTGTATGTGACGGTCGAGCCTTGCATCATGTGTGCGGGGGCGATTGCGTGGAGCCAGGTAGGGCGGGTGGTCTATGGCGCCGACGATCCGAAGCGTGGCTATCGCCGCTATTCGGAGCAGGTGTTTCCGCCCCGAACGACGGTGACGCGGGGGGTATTGGCCGAGGAGTGCGAGAGGCTCGTCCGTTCGTTCTTCGCTGCGTTGAGAAGGTGATTTTTGGAAAGTGCCGAAAAAAAACTAAATTTGCATTCCCTGCTTTCCGGCGGGAGTTTCGACGGATGGTTGCGACCTACAGGACGGGGCGATATTTCCGATGGGTTTGCAGGGAATGGTGATAAAAATGGACGGAACCAATTTTAACCTATAATTTATACAATATTTATGAAAAAACTTTTGATTTCCGCGCTTGCCCTGTTCGTTGTGGGGTCTGTGGCTGCGCAGGAAGGATTGGGCGAAACTTACAATAAGGCTGTCGCCGCTTACAATTCGAAGGATTTTGCATCCGCAGCTACGGCTTTCGAAACGCTTATCGATCAGGGGCTCGATTCCGAGGATCTCGATGTCCAGAGTTGGGTTGCAACGGCCAAGAAGAGTGTGCCGGTGTGCTATTTCCAAATGGGTCTTACGGCTGCTAAGGGAAATGATTTCAACACGGCGGTCGAGAATCTTACCAAGTCGGCCAATAAGGCGGCTCTTTACGGTGAGTTGCAGCAGGAGCGTATGTCGAATATGTTGATGGCGAAGATATATCTGATGTGGGGCGGAAAGCCTTTCAACGAAAAGAACTACGCCGAGGCTGCTGAAATTTTCGCCAAAGGTTATGCCGCCGATCCGAAAAATATGGAGATGGCCAACTTCTTGGGCATTTGCTATTGCGAGCTGGGCGACTTCCAGAAAGGTTTGGTTATTTTCAACGAAATCGCTTCTCAGGACAATCCCAAATATGCGGAGGATGTCGTGAAGGTAAAGGAGAACATCAAGCTCTATACCAATAACCGTATTGCCAAGTTGCAGGGCGAGAATGATTTCGACGGTATTATCGCCGTTGCCGACGAGATGCTGGCCGTGAATCCGCAGGATGCGCTGGCCCAGAAGATTCGTTTGCAGGCACTCTTCGACAAGAAGGATTACGCTGGCGTGATCGCTTCTGCTGAGGAGGCTGCTGCCGTGCAGACCGACGAAGAGGAGCGCAGCGACGTTTATTTCATTTTGGGTGCAGCTTACAATGCCCGCACGATGCCCCAGCAGGCGATCGACGCCCTTTCGAAAGTAACGGCCGGTGCGAATGTGGCTGCGGCACAGAAAACGGTGGCACAGCTTAAGGAGAACGCAGCCAAAGCGAACAGTTAGCGGGGTATTCCTGTTTTTGAAATGCGGGGCAGACTTTTTCGGAAGTCTGCCCCGTTTTATTCGAAAGGGCTTTGACTTCCGGGATACACGCGGGGGCGGTTCAGCGGATGGTTTTGCGCTTTATCGCGGCGGGTCGGCTGTCGGGCCGATTCAGGAGGAGCGGGAGCCTTTGTGCCGCAAGTCGGGGCGATGGCGGTGGTGAGCCGGCCGGTCGGGTTCCGGTTTTCCTGTCTTTTCGTACGGAAGGTTTCCCGAACAGCCTGCGGACAATATCCGGAGAGGTTTCGTGTCGGTTTGCTGTCTGCCTCTCCGTCCAATGGCGGGCCCTACTCTTCGTTCTTTTCCTGGTTTATCCGCACGTTTTGCTGGATGCGCCGCAGTCCGCTGCGTGCGAGAGGTGTATTGCCGAACCGCAGGAGAAACTCCTCTTCGCTCATTGCGAGCCACTCCCGATCCGAAATCGTCAGCGGGTCGAACAGGGGATCGAAATGCGGCGAGCGGTGCATGGGGGCTTTTTGGTTGTGGGGACAGCAGCTCTGGCAGCGATCGCAGCCGAAGATCCATCCGTCGAGGTCGGGCAGGGCGCTGTCGGACTCCTTTTCGATCGTACGACAGGAGATGCAACGGTTCGTGTCGATCACCTTGGGCGCGACGATGGCTCCCGTCGGACAACTGTCCAGGCAGTTCCGGCAGCGGCCGCAACGGGCTCCTGCGAACGGGGCATCGTACTGGTCGGACGGCAGGGTAAGTACCAACTCGCCCAGCAGGACATAGGAGCCGTATTGGGGCGTGAGCAGCAGGGATTGCCGCCCGATCCAGCCCAGACCCGCTTCGACGGCCAGTTGTTTTTCCAGCAGCGGAGCCGTATCGACGAACGTGCGGCCCGTGAGCCCGGGGTATTGCCGGCGCAGGGCTTCGAGCATCGTGCCCAGCATCCTCTTGAGGACGGGGTGGTAGTCGCGGCTGCGGGCGTAGGAGGCGATTTTTGTGCGGCACCCGGGCGGATAGCCTTCGCCCAGCGGGTTCTTGTAGCTCACGGCGCAGACCACGACCGTCTGCGCCCCTTCGACCAAGTGTCGGACGTCGAAACGTTTGTCGAGGTTGCGTTCGAGGTATTCCAGCGAGGAACCGTAGCCTTTGGCGAGCCATTCGCGGAAGTAGGATTCGTTCTCCGCAAGATGCTTGCAGGGCGTGATTCCGCAGAGGTCGAAGCCTGCATTCTCGGCAAGTTTTTTGATGTATTGACCAGAGATCATGGCGATAATTCGGCTCAAAAATAGTGTATTTACGGCAAATAATAGTAAATTTGCCCCGAGTATATTCTCATTTTAATTCGAAAGAAAATGACTATCCATACACTTTACGAACTGGTTCAGCACAGTGTAAAGAGTTTTGCATCGAAAGTCGCTTTTGCCATGTACGGCGGGGAGGAGTTCTCCTATGCCGAGGTGGGAACCCGCGTCAAACACGTGCAGGACCTTTTGATCGGAGCCGGTTTGAAAGCGGGCGACAAGGTGGCGCTGTTGAGCAGCAACATGCCCAACTGGTGCGTTTCGTACCTGGCCGTCACCTCTGCCGGCATGGTCGCCGTGCCGATCCTGCCCGATTTCTCGACCGAAGAGCTGGAGATGATTATCGCCCACTCCGAGGCCAAGGCGCTGATGGTTTCCGACAAGCTCTTCGCTAAATTGGCGAAGTCCACGATCGAATCCCTCCATATCGTGATTCGTACCAAGAATCTGGGCGTGATCGCCTCCCGTCCTGCGGCGGAGAAAGGGGCGGTCGGAATTCCGAATCCCGAAGACCTCGCGGTCATCATCTATACCTCGGGTACGACGTCGCGTCCCAAGGGCGTGATGCTCTCCCACGCGAATCTCTGTGCGCAGATTTCCATGAGCGCCGCCATTTTCCCGATCTTTCCCGACGATACGTTTCTCTCGGTGCTGCCGTTGGCGCACACCTACGAGTGCTCGATAGGTATGATCTATCCTTTCTCGATGGGGGCCCGGGTCGTTTACCTGGATCGTCCGCCTACGGCCTCGGTTCTGATGCCGACGCTTGCCGAGGTACGGCCTTCGGTGATGCTCATCGTGCCGCTGATTATCGAAAAGATTTATCGTCATCAGATTCTCGCCAAGTTTACCTCCAGCGGATTCTGGCGTGCGCTCTACAAGATCGATTTCATGCGCCGTTATCTGCATCGTGTCGCGGGTAAGAAGTTGATGAAGGTCTTCGGCGGGCGGCTGCGCTTCCTCGGTATCGGGGGTGCGAAGCTGGACGGCGGCGCCGAGAAGTTCCTGCTCGAAGCCCGTTTTCCGTACGCTATCGGCTATGGTTTGACGGAGACGGCACCCCTGTTGGCCGGTGCGGCTCCCTCGCAGGTGCGCCTGGGTTCGACCGGGCCTGCCGCGCCGGGCGTCGAGCTGCGGTTGGAGAACGTCAATCCCGAAACCCGCCAGGGCGAGATCGTTGCCAAGACGCCGAGCGCCATGATCGGTTACTATAAGAACCCCGACGCTACGAAGGAGGTCTTCACCGAGGACGGATGGTTCCGTACCGGAGATTTGGGCGAATTTTCGGCCGACGGGTGGCTTTACATCAAGGGCCGGCTGAAGAATATGATCGTCGGTCCCAGTGGTGAGAATATCTATCCCGAGGATATCGAGAGCGTCCTCAATTCGCACGTCTGCGTCGCCGATTCGGTGGTTACCGAGCACGAAGGCCGCCTGGTGGCGCTCGTGCATTTCAATACCGACGCTCTCGAAGCCAAGTTCGACGGCTGGAAGGAGGATTTCGAGAATTGGAAGGAGAATCTCAAGAAGGAGGTCGTCGATTATGTGAATTCCAAGGTCAATCGTTTCTCGCGTATCTCCGAGGTCGTGGAGGAGAAGCAGGAGTTCGTCAAGACTCCGACGCAGAAGATCCGACGTTTCCTCTATACCAAGCGCAACCCTCACCAGAAACACGAAATGTCCAAACGATAGGGGTGTGTATGCAGTTATGATTCAGGCGCAGATTTCGGTTTGCGCCTGAATCTTTTTTCGGACGGTCGGGTTGCTTCCCGATTGTTTCCTTTGGTCGGAGCTCGTCCCGACTTTCCGATAGAGCTGAGCTGTGTCTGTGTCGGGGCAGTGCGGACCGGATGCCGCTGTTTCGGTTCCGTATGCTCGTCCGTGTCTGTTGCCTCCGGCGGAATGTGCAGCGGTCGAGGTTTTACCGGAGCGTCTGTTTTTCGGATCCCGATTTGTACGGCACACCGCCGCTTCGCGTTGTCCGGTTTTTCGGGAGGAGGGATTTCTTGCGGTGTGGACTTCGCAAATTATAATTTGAGGGTTGCGGGGACGCAGAGAGCGTTGTTAAAATAAAATCGGAAAAGACTCACGGGTCTTTTCCGATTTCGTTGTATGGATTGTTCGCAGTCGGCAGGACGGATTTTTTCCCGGATTATTCGGGAATCTGCACCGAGTCCGACGGCGTGGGCAGATCGGGATGGATCAGCTCGTCTTCATAGATGCCCAGCGTGCGGTAGTAGTCGTTGAGCTGGGCCAGTACATCCTGGCGTCCCATGTAGGCCGCCAGGTAGTAGAGCCGGTCGAGCGATTGCATCTTGTCGATAATCGTCTGGGTAACCATGTCACCCTGAATGCCTTGGAAATCGAGGTAATAGTCGATGTATTGCATCAGGTTGCGGGCATAGCTCATCAGCAGGCTGTCACCCTTGTCCGGGGCACCGGCCATGTAGTAGCCTTCGATGAAGGGGAACGTGTTGGCGTCGGTGTAGCGGATCTGTTGGGGCGGCAGTTTTTCGAGTCCCATGTCGAGCAGCCGGATCGCCTGTATCGAATCCCCACGGAAAACATACTCCTTGGCTGCACGGGCGAAGGATTCACGGGCTTTCGAGGCGCTGAGATTGTATTGGATGAAATAGTCCGCATAAGTACGGGGATCGGCGATGTTGCCGTAGCGGAATGTTTCGGTCAGCAGCGGCGTTATGTAATCCGGATCGATGCGGCCGATCTCGTGCACCGACCGATTGGGGGTGTAGATCGGCACCAGGCGGTAGGAGTAGCCGTCGAACTGGAGGTAGTTGAGCAGTCCGAGCGACTGCAGAATGTAAACCTGTGTGAAGTGGATCGGACGCTTCCAGTCGAAATGGGCCAGCATGTCGAGCAGCATCATCTCGCTCTTGTCGATCGTCCGTTTGGGCAGTTCCAGGTAGATCGTATCGACCATCAGGTCGCGGTCGGACTCCTTGACAATGCCCGAAGCGATCGCGTTGTCCTTGTTTACTGGCAGCGCGAAGCGGTTGTTCGGCAGGTAATCGACCAAGTGTCCATCGCCCAGATCGTATTTGGTACGCGGATCTTCGCTGCGGATGAAGTCGATGGCCTCTTTCAGTTCCAGCGGACGGTCCACGACGTTGAATATGGGAATTATGTCGTTGGTATAAGTGTATTTGCTGCGCGGCAACGTGAAGGGGACGCCGGGCGCATCGTTGGCTTTGGTTTTCATCTCGTCGATGTACCATTCGGCGCCCAGGTAACTCGTGTTCATGATCCGCACGTCCGGGCGCACGCCGTCCACCTCCTGATTGAACCACAGGGGAAAGGTGTCGTTGTCGCCGTAGTTGATGATGATGGCATTGGGCAGTACCGATTGCAGGTAGTTCCAGCCGATGTCGCGGGCCATCGTGCGGTGCGAACGGTCGTGATCGTCCCAGTTCTGGGCCGCGAGAATGCCCGGTACGACCATGCAGACGACCGTAGCGGCTATGGGAGCCATGAGGCCCTTGCGTCGGGTGGCCCAGACGATCAGGTCGCGTACGGCGAGTACGCCCAGGCCGATCCAGATGCAGAAGGCGTAGAACGAACCCGCATAAACATAGTCGCGTTCGCGCGGTTCGTTGGGCGAGGTGTTGAAATAAACCACCAGCGCGATGCCCATCATCACGAAGAGCCACATGACGATCGAGAAGTTGCGCGGATCGCGGTTGAGCTGATAGATCAGGCCGATAAGTCCCAGGATGAAGGGGAGGAAATAGTAGGTGTTGCGCCCCTTGTTATTCGCTATTTCGTCCGGCAGGTTGTCCTGCGGTCCGAGGTAAAGCTCGTCGATCCACTTGATGCCAGAGAGCCAGTTGCCATCGGTGATGATCGCGTCGGTAGGCTGGATATCGCTCTGGCGTCCCACGAAATTCCAGAGGAAATAGCGCCAGTACATGTGGTTGAGCTGGTAGGTGAAGAAATAGTTGAGGTTCTCGCGGAACGTCGGCTCCACGATTACCAGCGGTTCGTAGCCCGAACCGTCGTCCCAAAGCGTCCGGCGTCCGAAATCGAGCACTTCGATCTTGTTCGGGCGTCCCTGCGCGTCGCGGACGATTTCGCCGTTTTCATCCCGTTCGTAATCGGTCCGGGTGCGGTAGGCGCTCCATGATTTGTAACTCTCCTTGCTGGCAGCGTAGTTCCACATACGGGGGAACAGATGCATGAACTCGTCGGGGTGTTCGTACCCGGAGATGATCGAAACCGTTTTGTACTTGCCGTCATCGTCCAGGTAGCGGACATCCTTGTATTTGTAACCGGAGGTCGGGGCCGAGAACTGGGGACCGTAGAGCAGCGGTTTGTCGCCGTACTGGTCGCGGTTGAGCAGCGAATAGAGGGCGAACGGATTGCTTGGGTTGTTGCTGTTCATCGGGGGATTGGCCGCCGCGCGGATCGTAACCGATGCGTAGGACGAGTAGCCGATGAGGATCATCAGCGTCGAGAGCAGCACGAGATTGAGCACCGTGCGCCCTTTTTTATGGGTGAAATATACGCCGACGCCGAGCGCTCCCAACAGGGCCACTACGAAGAACACGAGGCCCGAATTGACGGGCAGCCCCAGCGAGTTGACGAAGAAGAGGTCGAACAGGGCGCCGATATAGACCGTATGGGGAATGATGATGCTGTTGATGAAAATAAGAATCGCGCCCGAAATGAGGGTGCTGACCGCGATACCCTTGAAGGTGATGCGCTGTGTTTTGCGGAAATAGTAGATGAATACCAGCGCGGGAATGGTCAGCAGGTTGAGGATGTGCACGCCGATCGAAAGCCCCATCAGGTAGGCGATCAGCACGATCCAGCGCATCGAGTGGGGCTGGTCGGCCTGTTCCTCCCATTTGAGCATGAGCCACACCACCAGGGCGGTGAACATCGACGAGAGGGCATATACTTCGCCTTCGACGGCCGAGAACCAGAAGGTGTCGGTGAAGGTATAGGCGAGTGCTCCGACCGCACCTGTACCCAATACGGCCACGATGTTGGCTTTCGTAAGCTCCGCGCCCTGACGGGTGAGGATGCGGCGTGCCAGGTGGGTGATCGTCCAGAAAAGGAACAGGATGCAGAACGCGCTGGCCAGGCAGTTCATGGCGTTCACCATGTGGGGTACATAGTACGTCGAGGGTGCCAGTATCGTGGCCAGGCGGGCCAGCAGCATGAAGAGCGGGGCTCCGGGCGGGTGCCCTACTTCGAGTTTATACGAGGTAGCGATGAATTCGGAGCAGTCCCACAGGCTCGAAGAGGGCTCCATGGTCAGCAGATAGGTCATGGCCGCGATGGCGAAGACGATCCAGCCGACGATGTTGTTCCAGCGTTTGTAGCTATTCATTTGAGTTTCGGTTTGTCCGCAAAACGGCATGTCCCCTGCGTGCGAAGTCGAACGTTCGGTTTTTTAGGGCAGTCCGTCGGATTTAAGTCTGTTGTTGTGTACAAATACGATGAAAGCCGGGTGCAAAATCGATTTTGCCGGATTTTGCCGCAACGGGTTTCCCGTGCTGTGCAAAGATAGTGAAAGCCGGGAGAAAACGGGAACTTGTTCCCGGTTTTCCGAGGCGGATCCTATCTTCTGCAAAGATATTAAGATAACGCTTAAATCGGGTGTTTATTTTTGTTTTTTGTTCGGATTCTTTATTATCGTCGGTAAAGTATGGGGTGCCGCAGGCCGGAATCCGGGTATATGAGGTGCGAGATTCGTTCGATTTTCGGGGGATGCGGGATTCCGGTTGTCTGCCGGATTCTGAAATTTCAACAGAGAGGAGTATGTGTTGGCAAAGGGAGAGTATATGCGGATCTGAATCGTGTTGTGGAATGAATTCGGAAAAATTTTTATAAGGAATGCCGACCTGTGAAAAACCGGTCCGATTCATAATCGGACCGGTTTTTTTGTCTTCGGAGCAACTCCTGAAAGATCAATAGGAGTAATCCTCGCAGGGAAGTTTTCCGGTGTATTCGATTTCGAGCTCGGTATTTTTGTCGTCCTCGTCGATGGCTTTGAATGAGCCCGTAATGGTATAGTCGTCATTGCCGTTGGCGACGATTTTGAGAGTTCCCTCCGTGATTCTGTTCTTGATGATTCCGTAGGTGGGATCGTTGTAGTTCCAGAAGGATTTCGCCAGATCGAAAGTCATGTTCTCACCGGCGGCACCGCCCGTGTAGTCGCCGCTGGCGAGTTGCAGAGGATCTGTGGGCGCGAGCGTAATGTAGAACGTGATGCCGTATTCTTTTATCGGAGAGCCATCTTTCAGGCCGAGGAAGAATACATTGTCCCCATTGTAGTAGAGGTCGCCGACGGTCATGGTTGCTTTCGGTGCTTCCGGAGCCGGAGGAGTCGAATAGTTGTTGAAAGGTACTGTGCCGGTAAAATCGATCTTAATGGCTGTTTCCTGTCCGGTGTCGCTCGCTCCCCGGAGAGTGCCGGTTACGGTGTAGTTGTGGTTCCCGTTGTTTGTCACGGTGAGTGAACCTTCTTTGATCGTATTTTTGATCCGGTCGTTGAAATTCTCCTTGTCGATGAATGTCCAAGAGGATTTGGCTGCGTCGAGGGTCATCTCTCCGCTGCCGGTCGATACGGGGTAGTCGCCGCTGACGAGCTGCAGGGTCTCCGAAGCGGGTAGTTTGAACGAGAGCGACGCTTCGTAAGTATCTGTCGGGTTGGCGTCCTTGAGGGTCAGAGTATAGATATTGCCGTCGTAGTAGTCCAGGTTGCCGATGGTCATGGTCACCTCCGTAACAGTCGGTTCCACGGGTTCCGGATCGGCGTAGTCCTCGAAAGGAAGAGTGCCGGAAAAGTTGATTTTCAGAGCTGTGTTTTTACCGGTTTTATCGGATGTACCTTCCAGTGTGCCGGTGATCGTGTAGTTGTGGTCGCCGTTGCTGACGATGTGAATTTTGGTTCCCTCCTTGAGCCGGTTTTTGATCTTGTCGTTGTGGTTGTCCTTGTCGGTAAAGTTCCAGAATGACTTGCTCGCATCGATGGTCATCTCTTCGCCTGTCGTTGCTGCCATATAGTCGCCGCTGGCCAACAACGGTGAATCCGAAGCGGGCAGCTTCAAGTAAAAGGTTGTCTCGTAGAGATCGGCGGGATTGGCATCCTTGAGCTGGAGATAATAGATGTTGTCGTTGTAACGATACAGGGAGCCGGTGGACATGGTTACCTCAGGCACTTCGGGTGCGGGATCATCCGGAGTATCCGGATCATCCGGGTCTTCATAGTCTTCCGAGTAATCGGAAATCAGCAACCGACCTGTGAATGCGAACGCTACGCCCGCTTCGTTTTCCATAATGGAACCCCCGTCCTGAATGGAGCCGCCTTTCATGTGGCCTCTGATCGTGTAGGTCATGTTGTCGCCGATGGCGACTTCGAATTCTCCGGCTTCGGCAACGTATTGTGTCCATTTGGGGGCGACCACATTCCAGTTGGAACGGTATCTAGTCGTATTTTTATTGTTGAACGTATTTATTTCCCAAGTGGAGGAGGCGGTGTATTTCCCGGCCGGAAGGGTGAAGCTACCCTTTTCCTGTCGTGGGACATTGACATAAAAGCATACGCTACATCCGCGGGCAGAGTTGTTCAGGTCTTTCAGGTAGAGGAAATAAACGGCTCCGCCTTCTTTGCTGTATTCACTGTCATGCCCGTAGTACATCAGTTCGCCTTCGGTCATCGTATGGGCGATGTACCCGGTCATGGGCGGATTGGGATCGTCCGGAATTTGGGGTCCCTGTGGGTCGTCCGGGTCGTTCGGCTCCGTCTGTTCCATACCGTTGTCTTTGTCGCTGCATGAAGGCAGGCATCCCAAAATCCCCCCCCCCGAACATCAGCAACATCCATGCGAATCTAAAGTGTTTCATAGCGTAAAAGGTTTTAGTGCCGGGCCTACGGCAGGTTTTTAATTTTCGGCAGAAACGAGGCCGGTCTTAAAAAAAAGCGCTTTCTGCTTAAGTGTTTTCTTTCATGTAATAGAGATGTTGTTTTTCTTTGTTGGAAAAAATAGATAAAATATTCGGTATTTGCAAATGTTTTTGTCTTTTTTAATTTATTGTGTGTTTTTATTGGTTGAAAAATTGGGACTATCTCGTTCGACGAAGTTTGAAACGATATTTTTAAGTGAGGAGACGGTCGAGATAGTCGTCTGTCGGTTGTTAAGAAGATCAGTCCGGACTGAATGTCCGGACTGATCGGGAATTTTTCGTATGGAGCCGGTCTGATGCTTTTCTCCTGAATGGTAGTTTTCAGGAGAGGCGTAGCGATCGGTGTAATTTCGACGGTTGCCGTCGTCAATGTTGTATGGATGTGTCGTTTGTCGTAATAGGGATGAATACGATGTCCGAACAGCGCAGGGCTTCGTCATCGACGGCAAAGGCATAAATGTAGTATTTGGAGTTCGGTTCGAGCGTTTCCTGGATTTTTCTGGATTGTTGGAAGGTATATTGGCTCAGGATCATTTCGGCCGTGTAGCCCATCCATCCGTAGATCTTTACGTTGTCGATCCAACTTTCCGATATTTTCTCCAAAACGGTCGCATCCGTATCGGCCGCATCGACGCTGCCGTAGATCTTTGCGACAAAATGGCCGTCGTAATCGTTCGCTTTGACAAGAACGTCGATGTTGAGACCTTCGGTCGAAACGATCTGTATGTCGAATTTTGTGTCGATTGTTTGGGGTGCCAGGGTTGTGAGCGTCTTTTTTGAGATTGGGGTCAGCCTTTCGATCGTGATGGGATCCACGCCGTATGCGTAAACGAGGTATTCGGTATCGGGTTCCATGTTTTCGATCAGCCTGTCTGCAATAGTCCCCTGTTCGAGGTATTCTTGCGCCCAGCTTTGCCAGCCGCTGCCCGTTGCGTCCATGTCTGTATAGAAGTCGATGTCGTATTGGTAGAGCTCGTCATCCGTCTTGAAATCGGCGGCAGCCCGGGAGGGGATGATGTTCAACAGATAATACATTTCCTGGTCTCCGGGACGGACTGTAGTTCGGAATGTTTTTGTGGTGATGTCCGAAATCGTTATCGTAAATGCCTCCTCCGGACGGGCCGCCTGTTTTGCTGTAAAGGAAGGCGCCGGCTGGATATCCGCGTACGAAACTTCGATGATTGCTTCTCTCTTTTCCGCTGTTTCGTTTTTGGTTACGTTGAAAGAGATGACCCCTGCGGTTTTGGTATCGATGTCCGTTATCCAACTGTCGTTGCATTTGGCAGACAGGGTCGCATTTGCGACGGGGTTTTCGATCGTGTATTCGATTTGGAAAGGTCCTCCTTCGGCCGGAACATCGAGGCTCTCTTTGGCAAATACGATTTCAGGCTGTGCATTCGGAAAGGTCTGTTTCTGTCTCTTATACACATCTGACGCTGCCGACGACTAGTCGAG
>OWHZ01000942.1_pt1 | contig 13653 bp, 7 predicted proteins | sample 1732651 | NCBI WGS metagenome assembly OWHZ01 (sample SAMN05065738, study PRJEB22554) | human gut metagenome | biome: ENVO:2100002; feature: ENVO:00000062; material: ENVO:00002003 | host: Homo sapiens | place: USA
GATGTGTATAAGAGACAGGCATATTGTTTGATATAATGTCATTTCACAGCTCTTGTGAGAAATATGATGGTTCGACTAATTAAAGAAGCTCCGATTATAATAGATAACAGTGCTAAATATTTTGTAGAGAAGAAAGCAAATCTTAAACTTGAAGGCAAGAAAGATTTATGAAGAGTTTAAATCCATTACTGCATTTACAATGTAATAATGATATCTATGATTTTGTACTATTGAATGTCTTAATCATATTATATTCTTGAATTTATTAGAACTTTGCCATTAGCTCTAAATTTTAGCTATACAAAAACTTAAACCCCACTCCGCTGTTTCATGGGAAGTCGGCGGAGTGGGGCTGTTTTTATGGCTTCGGTTACAGGAGCTATAACTTCAGCTTGGGTTTGGGCTTTTCGGGCCGGTCAGGATCGGGATCGTCCTTGTTGCCGGACTTGGGGACGCCTCCGATGACGAGCTTGCCGCCAAGCGCTCCCATTGCCTCTTTGATGCTGATGCTTTTGGGCATTCCGCTTAGTTTGGGCGGAGTGCGCTGCCTGTCGGCGAGGAAGTCGGGCATCCGGTGGACATAAGGCTCGGCAGGGGGCGTGTCCTGTGTGGGGACACTGCCCGGTGAGGGACTGCCGGGCGGAGCATCGGCGACGGGTATGCCGACGGCGGGGGCGTTATCCTGTCCGTCGGGCGTTACCGGTTGGGAGGGCACGACTTCAATCACTCCGTCGGTGCTTTTTTCCTGCGCATCCACTGATTTGAGGGAGAGCAGGATCTTGCGGTCGAGAGCGGCAAGGTCGGCCTTGAGCTGCTTCAGCTCGTCCTCCTTTTTCCAGACTTCCCCGACGACCTGTTCCAGGACGGGGAGTTCCTTCTCGATGGCTTCGTTGTCCCTCGTGTATTTCTCTATCAGGCGGGGGATGCTGTCGAAGGCGTTGATGAAGTTCTGGCAGGCGGTTTTCGGATCGACCGCCAAGCGGCCGTTGTTATAGTTGTAGAGGAAGTTGCCTTCACCACGCACGAAGAAACGGTTCTCGCAGAAGTCCAGACCGTCCTTGACGGTGGTGTCGGTCTTGACAACGATGTCGAAGCCATAGAGCGAGCCGATGACCTTCGGCTGGCCGTGCGTGCGTTCCCTGTCCTCTATCTCGTGGAGCTTGGCGGCAATCACTTTCGGATCATCGCCTGCCACGCCGTCAATCTTCAAGGGGTTGAGCCTGTTGCCCTCCTTGTCGTACTGCATACGGCTCTCGATGGCGGCCTTGTCCTTCCTGACACGGGCGATGATGTCATCGTTGCTTGCCCGGTTCGCCAGGAAAGTTTCCAGTTTGATGCGTGATTCCCCCTTGCCACGCTGGAAGGCCTTGCGCTCCCCTTCCATGCCGGCAATCCGCTTCTCCAACCGTGCCTTGTCGAGCAGGTCGGTATTTCCGGAAAGCACCGCCACGTACTCTGAGAAAGGTATGCCTCCCTTCTCGTCCATGCCTCCCTCGTCGATGGTACGGCAACCCATGTTGTTCTGCTTGAGCTGGGTGATGAAAAGCTGCTTGTTGTAAAGCAGGTTGAACTTGTAGCTGTCAAGCGACTTCTCCACTGCGTAGATTATCACGTCCACCTTGTTGTCCGCATAGAGTTTGGCCACCTCGTTGCCCTTGCGGATGCCCCGGCCGTCCCGCTGCTGCAAGTCCGAAGGCCGCCACGGTGCGTCGAGATGATGGATGGCGACACACCGCTTCTGGGCGTTGACTCCCGTGCCCAGCATTTCAGTAGAGCCGAAGAGAACACGTATCTTTCCCTCGTTCATCGCCTCGATCATCTCCTTGCGCTTCTTCTCGGTCTTGGCTTCCTGAATGAAACGTATCTGGTCTTCGGGGATGCCGTGATCCTCCACCAGCTTGCGCTTGATCTCGCTGTACGGATTCCACTGGTCGGGCTTGTAGGTTCCCAAGTCCGAGAAAACGAACTGAGTGCCTTTATGCCCGGCGTATTTATTGTAATACTTCGCAATCATATCGGCGCAATGGGTGGCCTTGTTGTCCTTGTCGTCGCCGTAGGAGAGCGGATCGATGAGCCGCATGTCGAGCGACATCTTCCGGGCGTAGTCGGTGGCGATGAGCATCTTCGCCTTCTCTTCCCTCTCATTCAGTGGCGGGCGGCCCAGTACGGTGGCATTGCCGGTCTTGGCGAACTCGATGAGCTTCCGTATGAACTCCCTCTGGTCGGGCGTCGGGGGTATGTTGTGCAGTATCTCGTTCTTCTCCGGACGGTCGATGCCGATGTCGGCTGCGGTACGGAAGTCGGTGATCTCGGAATAGAACGAAGCGAGTTCCGGAACCTTGATGAAGTAGCGGAAACGCTCTTTCTGCACCACCTCGTTGGTGACGGAGAACTCGTAATCGACGGACTTCCGGGCAAACACCGCCGCCCATGCGTCAAAGGAGTTGATCCCCTGACGCTCCAATTCCCGGGGGCGCAGGTACTTGAAGAGCAGGTACAGCTCGGTCAGCGAGTTGGAAATGGTGGTTCCCGACAGGAAGGTGGCTCCCAGGTCCTTGCCGGTGCGCTGCTGGATGGTGCGCAGGGCGAAGAGCATGTTGAGCGCACGCTGGCTGCCCTCGCTGTTGCCCAGACCTGCCACACGGTCGTGCCGGGTGGTGAACATCAGGTTCTTGAACCGGTGGCTCTCATCGACAAAGAGGTGGTCGATGCCCATGCGCTTGAAGTCCGCCACGTCGTCCTTGCGGGTTTCGATCTCGTGGAGCAGCTCTTTCAGCCTGACCTCAAGGTTCATCTTGCGTTTCTCCATGCCCTTGATCTGTGCGTTGCTCACTTCCGCACCCTGCTGGTAGAGGACTTCGAGGTTCTCTTCCACACTGTCCAGTTCCTGTTGCAGGATGTCACGCTGGATTTCGGGGGACTGCGGTATCATGCCGAACTGCTCGTGCGAGAGGATGATGGCGTCCCAGTCGTTGTTCTTCATCCGGTGGAAAATCTCGACACGGCGCTCCGGCGTGAAGTCCTCCTTGCCGGGATAGAGGACTTTGGCGTTCGGGTAGGCGGTGGCGAAGGTCTGTGCGATCTCGTGGATGTTCGCCTTCAGGCCGGTGATAAGGGGCTTGTTCGCCAGTCCCAGACGCTTCATCTCGTAGGCGGCACAGCACATGATGAGTGTCTTGCCGCCTCCCACCTCGTGATCAGCGATCCCCCCTCCGTTCTGTTTGAGCATCCAGATGCAGTCCTTCTGACTGGGATACAGGTCAGGAATGCCCAGCCCCTTGAGGTCGAGGTCGGGAAAGTTCTGGTGCGAGCCGTCGTACTTGGGACGGACGAAACAGTTGAACTTGCGGTTGTACATGTCTGCCATTTTCCGCTTGAACTCCGGGGACTGTTCCATGAGCCAGTCGGAGAAGCCGTTACGGATCTCGTCAATCTTGCTGTTGGCAAGCAAGGTAATCTCCGGGTCACGTATCTTCATTTCCTTGCCCGTTTTGTCCAATACGGTCTTGGTGATGTTGGGCGTGGTGTTGTGGATGGCATGGCGCATGAGGGCGATGCCGTTGAAGATGCGGCTCTCCGAACGCACCGAATACTGGTTCATGATGCGTGGAGAGGTCATGTCGGCCTTGATGCTGTACTCGTCGTTGCTGGCGGTATAGCGAACGGACACGTCCGTGTCGAACAGCCATGAGGCATAGCGGCTGTACACTCCCGCCGGTATCCAACGCTCACCGAAATTGAAGTCCAGATCCTCGAAAGGTATGGGCGTGGGAAGCGACTGCCGCAGGGCTTCGAGAGAAATACGTGCCTCGCCGTTATCGGGATGCGACTGCAAATATTCCTCGATATGTTCGGCCTTGGCCATGACATTGCCAGAAATAAAACGGTCGGCAATCTCGTAGTTCTTCGAGAGGGGATTGTAAAATATCCGTCCACGCAGTTCCTCCAACAGATCAGATTGCGATTTATCGGTCAGGGACTCCATGTACGCCATATCCACGTTGCCGTATTTGTTGAGTGAGGCGGTAAGTGCCTCGTGCACGTCGTCGGTATGAGTGATCTCGTTGATGTTGTACGAAACGGGATGGTCGAAGATGTCCGCTTTGACCGCTTGGCCGTCGATGTAACGCTCCAGTGACAAGATCTCACGGTTGCCCGCATCCATACGGAACAGGTCGATGTTCTTCTTGTCGTTCAGGTTGCCGAACTGACGGATGAAATCATCGTAAAGGGTGTTGAGCATGGTGCGCAACGCCGGATTCCCGGTATGAGTAGCGGCCTCGTTCTCGTACAGGTGATGGTAGGTGTCACGTATCTCGATGTAGAGCGACGCACGGCGGCGTTGGCGTTCGGGCAGTTCCAACGGGTTGAATATCGGTGCGCCCTCGCCGACGGCAGAAAGGTAACCTATCTGTCCGTTGTCATACGCAAGGGAGCCGTTACGGTGATGCTCCAGCAGACCGGCCGGATAAGGACGGGGCTTCATGCGTTCCTGTCGGGCGGCTTCTTCCTCCTGCCGACGGTGTTCCTGTTTCAGTCGTTCCTGCTCCTGCCGTTCTTTTTCTTGAGGAGCCGGTTCAGCCGGAGCGGTCTGTATGGTGGAATCTTGTTCCAACGGAGGCATATCGAAAAGGGACAGCTGCCCGGAGTCCTCCTTCTTGCGCCTTGTTTTCCTTTTCCTGACTTGTGAACGTTCCTCTTGGGTGAAGCCGAAAAGGTCGTATAGGGACATGACCGGCTCCGGTGTGGGCTTTTCGGTGGTTTGCCGAGCACCTGCTGGTGGTTGCTCCGGCGTGACAGCCCGAAGATCCACCTGTACCGTCTGTTGATTCATGGAAGAGGAATGCCCGTCCATGTTCGCCGATTGACTGAGTTCCCGCACTTGTGCGACGCGTTGCCGCATGGTTTCTGCCGGAAGGTTCGCCAAATCACGTAATTCCTGTATGGGTGAATGTCGGAGATACAAGTCCAAGTCGAGCTGTTCCGAGAGATTGCGGTCAAGGAAATACTTCATGTCGGCGGCGATGGCCTCCATGCCCCCGTCATGCAGGTAGATGCGTGCCGGCTTACCGTAGGGATCGGTACCGACATGCCCACGTGTATGCACAATAGCGGCGGTACGCTCGAAATACTCGTTTTGTGTCGTCCCGTCATCCTGCGTGCCGACTTCCACGAAAGCGTGTTCAAGCGGGGTGTACTCCCTTTGGGAAAGCGTATCCTTCTGTAAAAGGATCAGATCGCTGCCCACCTCCGTACCGGCATAGTCAGTAAAGAGGTTGTTGGGCAGGCGGACAGCCGAGAGCAGCCGGGACCGGTTCATCAGGTATTGCCTTATGGGATGAGCCATAGCGGAGTTCATCACCCCCTGCGAGGTGATGAAAGCAAGGATACCTCCCTCACGGACAGCGTCCAGCCCTTTGACAAAGAAATAGTTGTGCAGTGTGTTCAGCGCAAAACGTCTGGCCGTACCGTTGTCGAAGGAGGGATCGAAAATACGTATGTCACCGAAAGGGATGTTGCTGCTCACCACATCGAAATAGCCGTTGCGGTGCGGGGGAAGTTTCTCGAAGCCCTTGATGTTGACCTGCGCTTCGGGGTGAAGCCGGGAAAGGATGCGGCCGGTCAGCAAATCCTTTTCATAGGTGACCATTTCCGGCGAGTTGCCGGATGCGGAGTAGCATTGCGGTTGGAAGGCTGAAACAAAATTGCCGGTTCCCGATGAAGGATCGAGGAAACGGCCGGGCGATACCCCGTGTTCGCCCAAAGAAGAAGCAATGGCGTCGATAATGGCCGGCGGCGTGTAGAAAGCGGTGAAGGTAGATGCCTTCACGCTTTCCACCAACCGCTTGTACTCACGTTCGTCAGCGGCTCCATCACGCAGGACGTTGTGAAGTTCCGTAATCAGGGGGAACAGTTCACGGTCGGCCTGTGTCCAGCGGAGTATGTCGGTGAGTTTCCCGAAAGGAGAAAGAACCGCCTTGATCCCTCCGAACCCGGAGTAGGCGGCGAGTATGCCCGCTTCCTCCGGGGTGGCGGTACGCTGTTCCTTCTCCAAACGGAACATCAGCCGGATTGCCTCTATATTGTCCCTGAGATGCGCCTTTTTATTATAAGCCATTCTCTTCCAACCAGATTGCAACCGTGTCGGTCAGTTCGTCATACAGCCGATCGAACTCTGGGCTGAACATGAAATCATCCGAGAGCGTATAGCCGGAGAAGACCTTCCGGCATTCGGGCAGCAACTGCAAGGCCACGTTGCGTGCATTACCTTCGGGGATTTCGGCGGCGAACTCGTTCCAGAGGACGGTGATCAGCGTATCCAAAGGTGAGAAATGCAACCCTTGAAAAAGCAGGTCGTTCGCCTGCTGTGCCGCATCGTCGTAGGTCAGGCCGGAATGGACGGCTGCGCTGAAGGCTTCGGCGGCATGGTTACTACGGGTGGCAACGAAAGACTCGTCATCCGCCAAATCCGGATGCGATTCACGCAGGAAAGACAACAGGGTAAGACGGTAATAAGATAATTCATCCAGCTCTTCCGCTACGGACATCGGCACGTTGGATTTATTCTGATTCATATAATTATCGGATTATTAAGTGATACAATTCGGTTTATTTCTTCCTGCCACCTTTCTTTTCCTGCGGTTTCCTGTCCGGAAAGGAATAGCCTACGGTAAAGTCAGGATTAAGCACCAGTGCGGCGTCGAAGCTCTTGCCCTCACGATTCTTGAAGCCTTTGACAAGAGAGGTACGGCCTTTGGTCACCAGCTCAACGATCTGCTTATCGGTCAGTATCTTGCCACCCTTGTTGCGAAACAGGGTGAAGTTGCAATCGACATCGGCACATTTGGCGACCTTATCAAAGAACAGGATGCGGCATTTTCGGCACTTGGGACAGGTACATTGTTCCCCTGAAGGAGTCACATTGAGGGTGGTGGCCAGCAGCTCGGTCACGATCTGTGCGGTGTAGACCTCTATATCCCGGTGGAAAGAGAGGGCAGCGACCTCTCCGGTTTCTATCCGGGCGAGGGTGTTCTCCCACGTCGCTGTCATTTCAACATCGGCAATCTTCTTGTCCTTTACCGTATCGTAAACCGCCAGCCCTTTTTCGGTAGGCACCAGATTTTTCTTATCCCGGCGTACATAGCCACGGGCAAACAATGTCTCGATGACGGCTGCACGGGTAGCCGGAGTGCCGATACCGACCTCCCAGATTCCGGCACGCAACTGTTCATCGCTGATCTCTTTGCCGCAATGCTCCATAGCGGAAAGCAGGGAACTCTCGGTATGCAACGGTTTGGGCTTGGTCTGCTTCTCCACCGTTTCAGAAGCGAGCAATGGCAGGGTTTCACCTGTTTGCAGCCCCGGCAACGTGGTCTCTTCCCCCTCTTCTTCCGGCTCGCCACGCACGGCACGCCAGCCGGCAGACTTGATGACCGTCCCTTTGAGGGTGAATATCCCACCGCCTGCGGACAAGGTCACTTCGGTCATTTCCTTGACGCAATGCGGGAAGAAGGCTTCGAGCAGGCGTGCGGCCACCATTTCGTAGATAGCCTGCTCGTCTTTCGACAACCCTTCAGGCAGGTTTTCGGTGATGAGCAGCGCATGGTGGTCGGTGACTTTGGCATCATCAACCGACCGACGGTTGAGCGGTGTGTCCCGTAGAACGGATGCGATGGCGGCGAAGCGTGGATATTGTTGCAAGAGCGTTATGCGTGAGGGGATTTCCTCAAAAACATCTTCGGATATATAACGGCTGCCGGTACGTGGATAACTTAGTACCTTCTTTTCATATAGGCTTTGCGCAAGCGTGAGCGTCTTGTCTGCGGAGAAATCCAGCTTGCTGTTAGCCTCTTTCTGCAAGGCGGTAAATAAACATTTGTAGGTACGGGTAATATATTCTATCTTTGCAAAGAACTTAATATTAGACACATGAGAGGAGTTATATATTCAAGAGTTTCTACCATAGACCAAGATTATAGTAAGCAGACCAATGAGTTGAAAGACTTTGCCAAGAAGAATAACATTGATATAGTCAACATCTTTGAGGAGAAAGAATCTGGCTTCAACAATGACAGACCAGAGTTCAAGAAAGTTCAGCAGCTTACTAAAGACGATGTGGATATACTTTTAGTTTGGGAATTGTCCAGACTTAGCAGAAGGTCAATATATATTCAACAACAGGTGAAGGACTTCGCAGATAAGGGAATCTGCATCTATACCAAGAAAGAGAATCTATATACCTTGAATGAGGACGGCACTGAGAACAAGAGTGCAATGTTGTTAATAGGATTTACTTCCATCATCGCAGAGCAGGAAGTTGCCACACTTAAAGAAAGGACTATCTCCTCTAAAAGGAATAGGATTATAAAAGAAGGATATAGTTATACATACAATGCCCCTTATGGATATATCTATGACAAGGAAACCAAGAAACTATCCATCAATCCTATTGAAGCGGAGATTGTGAAGAGGATATTTGAACTCTCTGCCAATGGTTATTCTGCATATAGGATTCCTGTACTTCTAAATGCTGATGGAATACCTACCAAGACAGGTAAGAAATGGACTTTACCCACGATAGCCACAATCTTGACCAATACAGTTTATAAGGGTGAAGCCCATTATAAATTAAAGGGAGAGAAGCCTAAAGAGGGCAAGCGATACAGCAAAACCACAGAGTATGCCGTAGTAGATACCCCAGCCATTGTTACAAGCGAACTGTTTGACCTGTCAAGAAAGATGATGAAGGAAAGATTGAGCAGGAGTAAAAGTTCTGGAGTTAAATACAACCCGTTATTAAGAGGTCTGATAGTCTGCCCATACTGTAATGTCAAATATATATTCAATCGCAGGGACAATCTTTACTCCTGCCATGAACGATATGAGAAGGCAACCAACAAGACCACGCAGTGCTTTAGCAAGTCTATATCAATCAACAAGATAGATGAAATTATATGGAACTTGGTGAAGATATTGTTCTCTAAGGAGTTGGCAGCAGGTAAGACAGATGAACAGTTAGAGCCTATCAACAAGGAATTGGAAGGGTACAGGTTGCAGGTCGTCAATCTGGAGCATAAACAGAATGAATTGACCCAAAAGGCAAATATTATAGCTAATGCGGCTATTGACATCAAGATACAATTCCCCAATCTGCCTGACTTATACCTAAACAAATTGAAAGAGGTTGAATCCATCAATAAAGAAGCAGGCAGATATTTAAATGAAATCAAGCATTTAGAGAGGTTGATGGAATCTTGCAGGAACAAGATACAGGTTATTAACACCCTGTCTGATGAATCCATAGTAGTGGAAAGCATTGTTGATGAAACAGAGAAATATGACTTAGTCCATAAGGTGATTGACAATATCGTAATCTATGGAGAGGAACATTATACATTGGTAGTGGTCACATTCCAAACAGGGCAAGTCGCTTATATTGGTTACTACTCATTCAAGAGATATAAATACTATACGATATTCTATCCTTCACAGAGTGTTTGGTTTGATACTGAGAAGAGATTGGGGTACATAACGACCATGAAAGACCCCAATTCTTTGGAACTCTCATTGGAAACTGTCACTAAGGAATATTCCATCACAGAGTTTATTAATATGTTTGATGTTCCAAAGAATAGACATTATTATGAGAATCAATAAATCACTTATATAGTTGTTGAACCAAATAGATTACAGACAATGAATCCAATAGATAAGTTTACCAATATAGATGCAGTTTATCCTACTACTGATGCAAGGGAAGAAGATATAATATTAGATTATATTTGGGACTTTGCCATGCTAATACACCCAGCAGAACCAAAGATTATAGATGAAAGGTTTGCATTGGAGGGCAGTTGTGCCATATCCACATTCAAAAGAAGATACAACGAACGACTGATTAAAATACCTCTTACCTATAAGGACTATAAGAGCAATATAGAAATCAAGAAAGCCATATCAGCCTTGCATTTGGATATTGATAAGTTTTGGTTTGCCATACTGTTTATATGGGACTATGTGGACGGTGAATGTTGGCAGGCTTTTGAACGTGGTGATTCTCCTGCCAATGAAGTGGATAAGTTGCTTCAAGCCATTCCCCAATATGAAGAGAATCCCAATGCCAACCCATTAATTGAACGCATTATCTTTAAAGAAGAACTATCTTTGTCCTTGCAAGTAAACGGTAAATCCATACATACCATAGAGACAGCCAATGCCATCAAATTTATTCTGAAATGCTGTCAAGAACATTTGGATGATTTAAAACCAAAGAATGAATTTGATGTAGAGCATCTGAATGATAATATTGAAATGGTAAGCTACCATCCTACCAAGCAGCAGACAACGGCAAGCACAACCAAGAGAATATGTCTCTTTGCCCAGAGATTCCAACTGTTCTTTGATACCCTCTCACCCTCATTCTCCAATTACAGGAAAGGTGAAAGGAACGCATATAATGTAACCTTCCTAATATCACAGCTTGTCTATCTTACAGGAATATCTGATAATGAAGACTTCCTCGTCAGCAAGACCACATTAAAAGGATATTTAAGCAAGAACAAGAATCTGAATTGGGACGTTCATAATAATATCTACTAATAATCAATGTTCTATATAAGGGAGAGTAACTTCTCCCTTAACTTTACTCTCGCTAATTCTCATGGCTTCTCCCCATCTTTGCAGCGTCAAAGGAACAGGACTTGTAAGGCAGACAAGTAAAGAGAGAACCAATTCCACTAAAATTTTACTCTCTCTTAAATCTCTCCAAAGTTCTCACCTTTGCAGCGTAATCAAAAAGCCAAGTGCGCATAGGTTTGACGGTTACACAGAACATTATTAACAATTAAAATTTAAAGAACAATGAAGAAGATTTATTTAGATGTTAAGGTTGTAGCTAATAATGAAGTAAGAAATGTAGCATTCGCACAAGGCATTAATAGAACCATCAACTTAAATAATGTAGAGAAGATTTTAGCCATAATGAAAGTCAAGGGCTACAGAAAGGCTGAAATGGTGCAGGTAATCAAGGCTGAGGAAGCAATCAAAACAGGAGATATTGTTTTAGTTGATATTAACGGTAAAGAGATTGCTCCATCAGAAGCAGCCAACTACTTCCTTGTCGTGGACGGACAGCACAGAACTGTCGCTGCAAGTCTTTATAATGAATGGGCAAGAGCTAACAAACAAAATGAAACAGTAGTACCAGCCATTATTGTAGAGTTGCAGGATGAAACTATCGCAGAATACATTAACGACATTAACATTACCAAGAAAGAATGGGGTACTCCAGACTATGTGCGTGGTGCAGCCAACATCAATCCAGAGAATGAGTTCTTAAGACGATATAATGAACTTATAAAGAGCGAGAACAATCCCAACGGTTATCCCATATCAACATTAAACCTTATCTTCTGTGGCAGCAACAATACCATATCCAAGAGCGACTTCTCACTATTATGTTCTGGTAAAGAGGAGAAAGGCAAGAAGACCAAGAAACCAATAATCCCTGCACATAACATGGAAGTAGGAAACAAGTTCATTAAAATCTGCAAGGACAAAGGGTTTAAAGATGCGGATATAGCCAAGAGATACTTAATTACTGAGTTTAATAACATCAAGACTACAACTTCCAGCGTTGATGAAGCATACAAGATATTCCAATCAATAACTCCTAATGACAGAGCCGCCATGTTCAATTCAAATGGCAATCTGGATGAAAACTTGGTAATATTGCAATTTGAGAAGATTAAGAAAAGACATAACGCTAAACAGGCAAATAAAACCACTATTGTTATGCAGCCATCAAGTACCCAAGAAGAAATGACAGATGAAGAAACTATAGCTTATGTAGAAGTAGAAGAAGCAGAAGATATGATTGGAACACCTAAAGGTTTAATAAGGCTTAAATGAAAGTGGGAGTAACTCCCACACTATTCTTAGACATTCTGAATAGCATAAAGTCTGATTCTTAAATGTGTGGTCTTATCATTAGTTCCCCAATTGTGGAATTACTACTTTTACAGTAGCACAGACAGATAATCCCACCACACAGATAAGCAGACTACACACTATTCAGAATATCTAAAATGAAAGAATTTACCTATGAACAAGTAAGGGCTAAGGCTCTTAAACAGGGAGTAAAAGATAACAAGGTTCATATTGGATTATGGGCTAATCTTAATAACTATCTAAAGACAAGGAGAAAGAAGAATGGAAAGGTTACTACCTATTATATCTCATTGCAGAAGTTGGCTTACTGACAAGATAAAATTTGAAGCAGAGAGATTCATATTGTTAAATTTGGAAGGTGTGCTTATTCTCTTTTTACTGCGTGTCTAAACACCCCCTCTCTACACTCCTACACTACATTCCAATAAGACCTATGCAATGTCCTTGCGGACACCGCAAAGGTAATCTGTAAGCTGGGAGTGACTAAAATCAATGATATGTGGATTTATAACAATAATTCTTATGACAAGCTGAGCGAACTTAGGAAATCCAACAGGTTAAGTTCCTCTAAAGTGAGATTCTTATTAAAGACCAACCAAATTATTTTAATCAAACATATTGAGCGATTGCCTTATGAAGCTACCATTCAAGAAATATACAGTAATGAGCAACAATCTGATTCAGAAGTTGGGTTGTGCAGATGTTTACAGGACATACGTGTTACTATTGACAGCAGACAAAAATACATTGATTACTGACACCACGATAGACCAGCTTGCATCATTCGTTGGTGATAAACCTGCCAACTATAAAGGCGGTAAGAGTTCCAAATCATTCAATGACAAGTTAAGAGCCACAGAGGAAGTCAGCATACAGAATAAGAATAGTGGCAGGAATGACAGGACTTGGACTGATTATATATTCTCCCCTGTCAGCTTTGGGCATTACAGAAGAATTGACAGGGAGTTCTACGACTCATATAACAATACTTTGGATTTAAAACTCAGAGGATTCATCCTTAAACTGTTCAGTGCAGCAGAGCCACACAGCCATACTGTTACCTTATCTGTAAGAAAACTGAAAGAACTAATCCACATGGGACATGATACTATCTCCAACTATATAGAGCAACTAATGGATATGGACTTATTGGACGAAGTTGGAGATTCAATCATATTAAAGGCTAAAGGTTTGCATATAGACCTACCTAAAGATAAATATGTGGAGGAAGTGAAAGCTGACTTTGAACACATGATAGCATTTAACGAGAGCAGAGGAAACCCCATTTCAAGGGAGTGCATGATTTATAAGAAGTACAAGGAGAATAACTTTGAGGGAGTTAAGAATATGCACGCTTTTATGAAATCATTATCAAGTGGGCTGGTAGGCAAGAAGAAGGAGGTAAAAGACAAGGAGGAACTTCCAGATTTATACCTATGAATCAGCCTAAACAACCATCAATAAGCGTAGCATTGGCAGTATTTCCAATTCTAAAGAGTTATACACGAGACACCCCTACCCACATAAACACCCCCTCATGGCTCTTAAATAAAAAGAATGCTTTAGAAATGCAGTCTAATGGCTGACAGGGATAAGCATTCTTATTTAATCAAAGAGGGGGCACGATGCACTATTGCCACAGCCTACCAATAATTTACTAATGCTCCTCATTTCCTTTGAAAGAATCTTTAGGGAAAGACATAG
>OWHZ01000962.1_pt1 | contig 13421 bp, 10 predicted proteins | sample 1732651 | NCBI WGS metagenome assembly OWHZ01 (sample SAMN05065738, study PRJEB22554) | human gut metagenome | biome: ENVO:2100002; feature: ENVO:00000062; material: ENVO:00002003 | host: Homo sapiens | place: USA
ACGAGATGCAGCGTAGTCTCGTGGGCTCGGAGATGTGTATAAGAGACAGGTCGAATATCAGTTGGTAGATTTCTTCTCTAAGCCGTTCATCATCCTGTATAAAGTGGAGTACCTCTCTGATATCTTCAATGTGTACTCGTTCGGATAATCTTGCACGTAGGTTCATGTAGCTTTCGTTTTTGGGAAATTAATCTCTATTAGCGGAATCAGCTTCCGGCAGTTGCAAATGAAGAATAGGGAAAGGTTTACCCATGCTGTCCGTTTCATCTCTGCCGATGACTTGGAATCCCAAATGGAGATAGAACTGGAGTGCTTTTTCATTCTGCTCGTTTACGTCCACCTTATCCATATGTTTTTTGTCTCTTGCATATTCCATTAATCGTTTGCCATATCCTTTTCCTTGTTCGTCGGGGTGTACGAATAACATTTCGATCAGTTCGTCGCTCAATCCCATGAAGGCGGCAATCTTTCCGTTGGCATTCCGGATGACAAAAAGTTCAACAGCGGGTAGATAATGCTTCCGCACCAGTGGTTTATAAAATTGGATATGCTCTTCCGTCAGGAAATCATGCGTGTGGCGAACGGACATTTCCCATACATGGAGGATTTCATCATAGTCTTCCGGAGTAGGTTGGGAGATGCCGGGCAGGTAGTAGCACTGGTGGTCGTAGATGTTTCCGTTGTAAGTCAGTTCTGCCTGATGAAGTGTACCTTCGTAGATGAAACCGTTCTTTTTCAGTACTTTCTGCGAACGTTTATTGTGTGGATAACAGGTAGCTGTGATGAGGCTAAGCCGCAATTCTTCAAAGCCATAGTTGAGGACACCCTGCACTGCTTCGGTCATGTATCCTTTGCCCCAATATGATTCGTTGAGCCAGTAACCCAACATTCTCACTTGTAGATTTTCGCGTTTAGGGTCGGGGATAATTCCTACCGAACCGATTAGCTGTTTTGTATCTTTTAGTATCACTGCCCATATCCCCTCCTGATTGATAAATGTGGAATGAAGTATCCGGCGGGATTCATCCAATGTGCGATGGGGCGGCCATCCAGCATTGTTTCCCAGATTCGGGTTCTGGCAGCAAGCGAAAAATGTTTCTGCATCTCTTTCTTCGAAAGGGCGGAGAAATAAACGTTCTGTATGGAGCGTCACGGGGGGAATATTTTCTGTTTCAGTTTCCTGTCTTGCTTTGTTTTTCGATTCGTTTGCAGTTCTCCGATATACGCACTCAATCCGGTTTCCGTCAGGATCGAGGACTACACTTTCAAAGTATCCGTCTCCCGAAGTACGCGGTTCGCCGGCGATGGTATATCCTTCCGAACGCATTTGTTCGGTGAAGCGTAATACTTCTTCCTGGCTGGGAAAGGTGAAAGCAAAGTGTGTTAGTCCGACCCTGTTTTCTTCAATGGGTGTGTTTTGTACGTCTGTACGACTCATGAGTTCCAAGTCAGTTCCCTCTCCGAAAGAAACAAAGTATGACTCAAATCCTTTCTTGGGATTAATGTATTTCTCATTGCTTTTTCCTCCGAAGAAACGGACATAAAATTCTTTTAATTCTTCCAGCCGGAAGGTCCAAATGGCAATATGATGCAGTTTCATATAAATGTTTTTTTATTCCTATTACTTTTTACTTTGTTTCAATTCTGATTCGCACCGAACGTGTTTTGTGTCGCTCTTAATGCTGTATTACGTATTCGTAAACGATGCGGGAAATATCGGCGATAATCATACTGTTCGCCTGACTGTTTTCTTCAGAATCCTTCACGAAGACAGCTATGCTATAAGTATGTCCATCGGGTAAAAGAACGAAACCGATGTCGTTACAACCAATCTGCTGTCCTTTCGCATTCCGGTCTCCCGTTCCGGTTTTGTGACCTACGGTTACTTTTTTATCAAGCAACGGAGCAACCAAACGGTCTTGCCCGGTTTGACATTCCACCATTGTCTGATATATAAAGTCTTTGTACACTTTTGCAAACAAGGGTTTCTTGCGGAATATCTCCAATAATTCGGCAGCAGCTAACGGAGTGGTCCAGTTTTGATAACACAGATTCAAGTCTTCGTGCATCGCTGTTTCTGTTCCAACGATGGCGCACTCCCGAACTCCTAATGAATGGATATACCTATTCACAGCTTCCGGACCACCTTGATAGTTGAAAAGAATATCGCAGGCATTGTTATCGCTCTGCTGCAGTGTATATTTTAGCAGGTCGGCAATACTCATTTCAATTCCCCCTTGCGGATATTTATCTCGCAGCGGACTGTAAGTATCCGGCTTTAAATCTGATTTTTTGATTGGCAACCGGGTGTCTAGTGATTGTTTTTTCTTTCCCATATAATCGGCCAATGCCAACGCCTGATGAAACTTGAATACGCTCATCAACGGGTAGTGAATGTCATTATTGACAGTTACCGTATCTTTTCCGTTAATAATAACGGCAATCCCTATTTCAGCTTTCTTATCTTTGATTGCCTGTTTCAACTGTGTTTCAAGTTTGCTTTGTTGGGCAAGCAGGAGGGTGGGTACTAAACAAAGAAGCACTATGAATGAACGCATAATCAATTTCCTCTTTTAACGGGTTACTAATTCTCTATTGAAATCACAAAGGTATAAATAGTAATTGCCTTTGCAAATTCTCATCCCAAAATAGTGATGTCGGATAAGAAATTCCTACTTTTGTGAATTAATCAATAAGTGAATAGATATTATGTTAAAATGTCAGTCGGAATTGTTTCAGCCGTCATTGAAATTGGTGGATGGCTTGAAGATGAATACAAAAGAGGAATTAAAGAAAATGGCGAAAATTTTGCTTTTACCTGTTCCTACCAAGTTGCACAAGGATGAGTATGTAACTTATTTTGCAGAAGCTGTTTTGACCTGTCCTGAAATGTGGCTTTCCCGGTTGACGCATTATGAACTGGCATTACTTGATAAGTTAGTGAAAGCGGGATCTGGTAGTTACGTAGAATGTACAAATTCTTTTTTGGTGACTACTTTGGAAACTCTTTCTTTCATAGCAACGGACTGTAGTCACATGGATGAGAGTAAAGTCCGTTATATGATCTGCGATGAATTGCGTGAGGCAGTAGCTCCTTATCTGAATAAACTGTTGACTTCCCAAAAGCAATCTGTTCGTTTTATGATAGAACAGTATGCCTGTGGAATCGTAAATTTATATGGTTTTCTCTCTTATTCGGACTTATTGTATATACTGGTAGGCTATTTGCAGCATTCAGTGACAAAAGAAGAAATAGCTGACAGTTTGGCTAATTCGGCATTGATACAGCGACTAACCTTTGAAGTGGAAGATGGTTATAATACAAACCTTTACATAGAGTCTCCTTTTTTGGATGATTTTGAATCTTTGGAGGAGCAATTGTATCTGCGCCGTGATATACCGGACAGGAAGAAGTTTTCTAAAGAGGAAGCCTTTTCAGCGGGCATGATGCCATTGAGTATCATTCCTAATCCGTGTTGGGATGAATTGAAGGAGTATATGATGAAGAAACTGCGATATACGGAAGAAAAGGCGGATAGTAGTTTGGCATATTTGTGGTTTACTGCTCAAACGGAAGAAAATTCAATGTCTATTATTACTTCAATGATTAGCCACAAACTTTCTTCCATGCAGGAGCTACAAGAGGCCATTGAACTATTTATGGATTATGTGAATCATTGTCCCCGTTGGTTCTTGAAAGGTTATTCTTCAGAGGAGGCATTCGTTTTATTTCAAAAAGACAAATTTAGAAAGAATCCTCCCCGCATTGTTGCAGGCCCAAATATGAAGGCTGCCGGTATGGACATTACTCCGGAAATGCAGGAAAGGATAGACAATCTGTTTCGTGGCATGCCTTCCGAACACACGGTCGGAAGGAACGATCCTTGTCCCTGTGGAAGCGGGAAGAAGTATAAAAAGTGTTGTGGCAGAAATAATTAAGAAAAGGACGATTGCGGAAGAATATCCTGCAATGAGACGTATTATGGATTTGGAAGAACAGTGAATTAGATGAGTACTTTTCGTTCCATAGAAGAACTGGTCAAGAGTCTCGACCGGGAGAAAGAGCTCTTGAAAGAAATGTTTGCTAAACGGAAATCTCTTTCGTTCCGTTATGATTATGCGCTTGAAATGACGGAGTACAAAGAAGAGCGTATCCGCTATCTGATAGACTATGGAGTCATCCGGGACACTGGCGACTTCCTTGAAATGGAGGATATTTATCTGAAATTCTTTGAAGATGTGCTCGAAGTAAATGAAGAAATCAATGTATCTTTCGTGCAGGATTACCTGACACGACTGAATGAAAACATTGACTATTACTTGAAAGAGAATAACGAACAACGTAAATACAACTACCAGCGTGAAGTGAAACGCTGCCTGAAAAACATCGCTCTGACTACAGTCCGCAATGTGATGGATCTGAAAAGAAACATGGATAATACCTATAAGAACGAACCTAATTATAAGATAAAAAAGACTAAACTTGTCCGCCTCGATGAGAAACGGAATAATATTGCTCTGCTGATTCGTAAAAGTGAGGAATTGATAGACTACGGACAGCCTGTTTTCTTCCGGGTGGCGATGGACGTACAAATGCGGAATGTAGTAAGTGACGTAAAACTTCAGCTAAATGACTCGTACCATAATCTGATTGAAATCCAGAAACAAATCATTCATTATCTGAATCTGATAGATTATCAGAACCGTATCTTTGAGAAAGTAAAGAAGTTGAAGTACTTGAAAGACCAGTTCTTGTTGGAAGAACATACAAGTATCCGTTCTGTTGCCGCACAAAAAAATCCTGTCTGGATGGAGCCGCAGGTCGGTTATCGCATCAAGCTTTCCATTGATAATCTACGGACTTCCGATGAGGCTTTTCAGATTTTGAAGAAACTTGTCGCGCGGCAGAGAAATTCTCCGAAAGGAATGAAACAACTGGCAGATGCCATTCCGGAAGGATACCTGGATGGGCAGTCGCAAATGATAGATACCGTAAACTTGCAGGAGGTGCATAATTCATTTATGGCGTCCAGCACCCATCTGTTCTCTTTTGTGATGAACTATCGCTACCGGAAAGAGGTGACACGTGGAGAGAAATTAATCTTTTTCTGCCAACTGGCGTCACAGTATGCCGACGAACTTCGCTTTACGGATACTTATGAAATCTCCGACGAAGTGGAATACCCTTTAATATATGCCAAATAATGTATGCTGAATACTAAAAACAGATGACCATGAAATACACTGAAGAGATATTTAATATACTTAGCAAAGGGGGATTTATTTCTTCCAATAGTGTCTCTACCCAAGTGAAACGCTTGTATGATGCCATTGAGGAAGATTTGCCCGATTATTATGATTACTACAAAGGCATCGGTTTTTATCTGGAAGGCGGTGACGGTTATTACTACTTTACTCGCAAGGAATCGAAAGTCGACTTAGAACGTAAACTGGAAGCAATTCAGAAGTGGATTGATTACCTGAGTTTCCTGAAAACCTACCATTCGGCATTCGGCCCGGGATTTCTGTTCCGTGCCGCTGATATTGAGATTCAGATAGGATGCGATATCGAACTGAAAGAAAAGGCAACCAAACTGTTTTCGGATAAGAAGAAATATGATGAAGTTGTCGGCAAACTGTTGAAAGAACTGGAGAGTATAGGACTGATAGAGAAAGAAAACGAACTTGACGGGACGTATAAAGTATTGTCGGCTTTCCATTATATGGAGGACTTGGTTGATTGTATCACAATTTCAGAGGAGGTGCAAGATGAGATACCTGAATAAGATTATTTTTCTGAACAGTGCCCATATTCCGTATGCGGAAGTGAAGTTGGATGGGAACGTACATTTTATAGGTACGCAAGGTGTCGGTAAGAGTACGCTGCTCCGTGCCATCCTATTCTTTTATAATGCTGACAAACTAAGACTAGGCATTCCGAAGGAGAAGAAAAGCTTCGATGCTTTTTACTTTCTATACGCCAATTCTTACATTATCTATGAAGTGATGCGGGAGAATGGGGCGTATTGTGTGGTAGCTGCCAAATCCCAGGGACGGGTGTTTTTCCGTTTTATTGATGCGCCATTCCAACAGGACTGGTTCATTGACGAACACAATGTGGTACATTCCGAGTGGGGACGCATCCGTGAACATATCGGTTCGAAGATTCAGATTACTGCACAAGTGACTAGCTATGAAATGTATCGGGACATTATTTTCGGTAATAATCGCAAGCATGAAATGATACCTTACCGCAAGTTTGCCATTGTGGAAAGTGCAAAATATCAAAATATTCCCCGTACGATACAGAACGTCTTTTTAAATTCCAAACTGGATGCTGACTTTATAAAAGATACCATTATCCGTTCGATGAGTGATGAGGATATCTCTGTCGATTTGGACTTCTATCGTAGCCAGATAAAGGAATTCGAGCAGGAATACAGGGACGTGATGCTTTGGTTTACAAAGAACAAGAATGGAGAAGTGCCTGTCCGGAAGATGGCGGAGAAAGTAATGAACGCCTATCGTGACTTGATTTATACTCAAAAGCAGATTGGTGAAGGGCGTGCGGAGCTTAACTTTGCGGAGAAACAGGCTTTGCATGAGATTCCGTTAGTGAAGGAAGAACAGGCTAAAGCGGAGACGGAACGTGAACGGTTGCTGCGGCTTATGGGTGAACTGCAACAAAAGTACACCAATGAGCGTGATGGTTTGATTAGGGATATAGGTATAATAAGCGATTTGCTCAAAAAGATACGTGAGAAACGTCTGCATTACGAGCAGATGCAGATTGAAGAAATCATCAAACGGGTATCTTGCGAAGAATTACTGATTCAGGAACTGGAGCAAGTCCGGAATATGAAATCGGAACTGACAAGAGCTTATGAGGATGTATTGAGTAAGTACCGATTGTTGTTTGAGAAACTGGAAGCTGATTTCCGTACTTTTGAGAATAGCCAGCAAGCACGGATAAATGCTCGGAATGCGGAGATTGCCGGCAAGCAGGAGGAATTGATGCAACAACTTCGTGTGGAAGAAGAGAAAGTAAAGGCAACGCAAGAAGAGAAAGTGCAGACTGTGGATAATCGTATTCGGCAGTTGCGCGATGAACAGGCACAGTGTAACCTGAAACTTCAAAAGGTGAAATACGAACATCCCCATCAAAAGGAAATGTCCGATTGTGAAGACGGTATCAACGAACTGCGCAAAAAGGACAAGGAACTGGAACATGGCATCTGTCAGCAACAAGGAGAAATAAAGCAGTTGAGGCAGGAGTGTGAATGGAAAGTGAAAGAGTTGAAATGGGAATTTCAGGCAAAGATGGAGACCGTTCGTAAAGAACGGAGCGCGATTGAAGAACAGTTGCAAACATTGGAGGTCTTGATTGAGAAACGAAAAGGTTCTTTGTGTGAATGGCTGGAGAAGAACAAACCGGATTGGCAGGAGACGATAGGCAAGGTGGCGGATGAGGAACTGGTGTTGTACAACAATGAACTGCAACCTCAATTAGTGAATAAGGAAGCTACTTTGTTCGGCGTTTCACTCAATCTGACAGCAATCGAGCGTTCTGTCCGCACTCCCGAGGAAATGAAGCAGGAGCGCGATAGGCAACAAGCAGCCCGGCAACTCTGTACCGACCGTCTCACTCGACTGACGGAAGAAGAGGGGGAAGCTGTTTCTTCTTTGGAGAAGAAGTATTCGAAGCAAATACATAGTATTTTGGAAGAACAACATCTGATGGAAGCCGAGCGAATGCAGATTCCTGCAAAATTGAAGAATTTGCAGGCTGATTACGCCTCATGGAAGACGAAGGAAGAGGAATGGAAAAGAGGATGTACCGAAGAATTACAGGCGCAACTGAATGATATCGGTCATCGTCTTTATGTGGCGGAAGGCGAGAAGGAGAAGCATTTGGCGGAACGGGAAAAACTGTTGAAAGCTTGCCGGAAAGTGTATAATGACAGCAGGACGGAACTCCGGAAGGAACTGGAGGAGTTTGTTGCCAGCGTTCAGCAAGAGATAGAGCGGATGAAACAGCAAACTGAGGAGCGGAAAAAGGAATTGAAGCAGGTGCAGGAGAATGAATTAAATGGAAAGGGTGCTGATACGGTCACTATCCGCAAGTATGATGACAGGCTTGCCGAAATAAATAAAGAATTAGATTATATAGGTAAATCCCGCCCACAAGTTCTTTATTATGAAAGAGACAAGGAGGAACTGTTTGATAAAGAACCTGCTACGCGAAGCAGGAAGAAAGAACTGGATGCGAAGCTAGTTGCATTGGACGAACGTTTCGCTCTGAAAAAGGAGAAGTTGCAGGTTCAGAAAAAAGGGGCGGACGAGCATCTCGAGCGGATTGGCAAAGAATTGCACTTATTGGAGGACGGGTTGAATAAAGTGGATATGTTCCGGAAAGATGAAACTTTTTGTCCGCCTTCTGTGATAGAAATAGGAGAGAAGCCTACTCGGAAAAATTGCGATGTTATTGTGGAAGAGTTGAAGTCGCTCATCGTATCCACTATCAGAAAAACAGAAGAATTCAAGAAAGCGGTGACGCAGTTCAATGGAAACTTCTCGTCAAAAAACACGTTTCATTTCCGTACGGAACTGGTTGGAGAACAGGATTACTATGATTTCGCTTCCAATCTGTGCGAGTTTGTAGATAATGATAAGATTTCCGACTATCAGAAACATATCAGTGAACGGTATACGGATATAATCCGCCGGATTTCGCAGGAAGTGGGAGGACTGACCCGTAATGAAAGCGAGATACACAGAACAATAAAGGATATCAACGACGATTTTGTCAAGCGGAATTTTGCCGGAGTAATAAAGGAAATAGCTCTTCGCCCGCTTCAGAGCAGCGATAAACTAATGCAGCTATTGCTGGAGATTAAACGTTTTAGTGATGAGAACCAATATAATATGGGAAAGGTTGACTTGTTCTCGCAGGATTCCCGTGAAGATGTCAATGCGATGGCTGTCCGGCATTTGTTGTCGTTTATGAAATTCCTGCTTGACGAGCCGGGACGCAGACGGTTGGCGCTTGCCGATACATTCAAACTGGAGTTCCGCGTGAAAGAGAATGATAATGACACGGGATGGGTGGAGAAGATTGCCAATGTAGGTTCTGACGGCACGGATATTCTGGTAAAAGCAATGGTCAATATCATGCTGATTAATGTGTTCAAAGAAAAGGCGTCACGTAAGTTTGGTGACTTTAAAATCCATTGTATGATGGATGAAATAGGCAAGTTACACCCCAACAATGTGAAAGGTATTTTGGACTTTGCCAATTGCCGGAATATTTTGTTGGTAAACAGTTCTCCCACTACTTACAATGTGGAAGACTATCGTTATACCTATTTATTGAGTAAAGACGGGCGGTCAAATACCCAGGTTGTCCCATTGTTAACCTATAATAAGATAGAAAAATGAGTGGCAGTTTATTTACATTGGCAATGGCGAGGCTGGTTCTGAAAATGCTGGGCGGCGAGCTCATACCTTACACAAAGTTTGATGGACTGATAGCAAATAGATTAATGGATGAGGGAATCATTACTATTGTTCCCCGAGGGAGTAAGCGTAGTTTTCGTATGATTGATCCGGAAGGATGCCGTATCTACATCTCCCAGAATTATACTTCCGGCATGGAGCTGGAAGATTGGATTGAGATGAAGAACTGTCCGGATGAAGTGTCGCGTTCGGAGCAAGTGGCGAAGGCGGGGGACTCTAAATTGAGATATACTCGTACGTTCAAAGGTTTTCTCCTCAATTGTTATACGCCTATAGAAGCTACGTTTCATGGCGAACCATGTGTGCTTTCTCCCTTGCAAGGCACTTCTATTTTCATGCAGGATTACGAATATTTTCGTATTCCTGAAGATGTTGTAGTAGTGGGTATAGAGAATGGAGAAAATTTCCAGCATATCCGTGCCCAAAAGTACTTGTTTGAAGGAATGAAAGTTCTTTTCGTGTCCCGTTATCCGCAATCGAAGGATTTGTGTAACTGGCTAAAGATAATCCCCAATCGCTATATTCATTTCGGAGACATAGATTTGGCTGGCATTTCTATCTTTTTAAATGAATTCTATGTAAAATTGGGCAATCGTGCGGAATTTTTCATTCCTGCGGATGTGAAGAAACGCCTCAAGGACGGAAACCGGCAGCTTTATGATAATCAGTATTTGCGTTATAGGGCTATGTTGGTTTCTGACGAACGTTTAAGACCATTGGTGGCAATGATTCATAAATATGGGAAAGCGTATGAACAAGAAGGATATATAAAGTATTAAATTAGTCATATGATTACGCTGGATAATTTTGAGAACTTTGTCCCCTATAAGATATTGATGCGCGGGGAAGAGTATTATGATACAGATGCCGTTTCCGAACTGGAAGAAACCTCACCCGGTGAATGGACTGCAACCGTAGAGGGAACGGATGATTATAATGTAGAAATATCTATGAACGGAAAGGAAGTAGAATCCTGGTACTGTGATTGTCCGTATGATGGAGAAATCTGCAAGCATGTCGTGGCAGCACTTCTGGCAATTCGTGATAATAATAAACGAGTAAGTCGTAGTGCATTTTCAAAAATGAGAATAGTTACAAAGGAAGAAGAGGTTGTACAGCCCAATGTGGACATCAAACAATTGCTGTCATTCATTAGTCCGCAAGAAATTTCTACATTTATCAGTGAATATGCCTCAACGAATCCGGAATTTAAGGCAGCGTTTTTGAAGCGTTTTATATTCAAGGAATCGTCTTCGACATCAAAGGGAAAAGATTATAGAATGGAAATCCAAAAGATTTTTAATAGTTTCGGTGACAGTAAAAAGTCTCGTTATCATAATCGTTATAATGATTACAGTCGTGATTGGGAAACTGTTTTCAATCAAATGGATATTTATCTGAAGAAAGCAGACTTCTTTTTGAGTCTGGGAGATATGGATAGTACTATTGCCATAGCTCTTCAAACACTTCGTTCTATCGGTGAGAATTATGAGGATGAATTACTATATATTGACGATGATGATGACTTTGGCACTTCCCTTTATTGTGAGCATGCAGGAGGTTTACTCATGAAAGTGGTTGGACATCCTAAAACAACTCAGAAACAAAAGACGGATATTCTACAGGAATTACGTCAGATTGCTGAAATATCTACTTATCGAAATTACGGAATCTATGATATAGATGAACTTATGATGCAAATCAATCTTTCGATTCAGCCGACAGAAAAAGCCTTGGAATTGATTGATGGACTTCTTGAAACAAGAAAGGACACTCATGATTTATATCAGTTAGTTCTTCGCAAAGTCAACTTATTATTGGAGCAGAATGAAGAGCAAAAAGCGAATGAAACGATCCGCCAATATCTTTATCTGACTGAAATACGGGAGATGGAGGTTGAAAAATTGATTGTCCGTTGCCAATACGATGAAGCCATCCGTTTGCTGAATGAAGGAATAGAGATTGCGGAAGAAGAGATATATCCCGGTACCGATAGTAAATGGTTGGAAATAAAACTGAAGATTTACGAGACGACCAACCGGACTTCCGAAGTAATTGATACATGTCGTCTATTGTTTGTGACAGGCAGGGATAAACTGACATATTACAATAAACTTAAAACTCTGATTCCGAAAGAACAATGGAAGAGTTTTCTGGATGCGATGATGAAGGAAACAGAATTTAGTAACTATTTTTCTTTCGGTGGAAGTGCTGAAGCTGATATCTATGTGAAAGAACAGGATAATGAGCGTCTGTTCACCTTGTTGTCATCAACTAGATATGATCAACTGGAAGCATTGATGCGGTATGCTCATTATTTGAAGGATACTCATTCGGAACAGCTGATTGCTATGTATACTTCTTCGTTGAATGACTATGCCGAACGGAAAATGGGACGGAGGAATTATGAATTTATCGCACGAGTGTTACCGTGCATACATAAACTAAAGGGAGGACAGACTGCAGTGAAAAACATAGTAGCGGAATTCCGGATAAAATATAAACGTCGTCCGGCAATGATGGAAGTGTTGAAGGATTTTTGAAAAGATTTTATTATAAGTTTTTTCCATCTCTGTAGTTTAGGGATGATAAAGTTCGTACCTTTGTAAAGTTACAAATAAGAATGATAATGAAGAAGTCTATAAAACGTTTACCCAAATGTACACAGGAAGAATTGACAGTCTTGCTGGATTTAGTGTGTAAAAGCATCGGGAATTGTCAGATGGTTATCCTGTTCGGAAGTTATGCAAGGGGAAACTATGTTTTATGGGACACTAATATAGAATTTGGTGTTCATACTTCCTATCAAAGCGATTATGATATTCTTCTTGTTGTGACCGGGCAGACTAAATATGTGGAAAGAAAATTGAACCGTATTACGAATCAATATCATGATTTGTTTGCTGGTCGTCGTCATGCTTTTCCACAATTTGTTGTAGAACATATTAATACAGTAAACCGTAATTTGGAAATCAGCCAATATTTCTTTACAGATATAGTAAAGGAAGGAATTATGCTTTATAATAGTGGCAAACACGAATTGGCTAAACCACGGAAGTTGAGTTTTAGAGAGATTCGGGATATTGCGCAGAGTGAATTTGATAGGTTGTATCCTTATGCTTGTGACTTTTTGGGTGTTGTGAAGGAATATTTCATGCCTAAAGAACAATATAACTTATCAGCTTTCATGCTTCATCAGACTTGTGAAAAATTATACTATACTATCCTGATGGTTTTTACGAATTATCTTCCAAAAACTCATAAAATTAAAGAGCTTAGTGGGATGGTAAAACGTTTCTCACAGGAATTGACCACAGTCTTTCCTCAAAATACGGATGAAGAGAAAGAATGTTTTGATTTATTATGCCGTTCGTATATCGAGGCTCGTTATAACAAAGATTTCAGTATCTCACAAGAACAACTGGAATACCTTATTGCCCGCATAGATATTCTGAAAGATATTACTGAACGCTTATGTAAAGAGAAGATTGTGGAATATGATACGATGACGGAATAATTGTTCCCTGTGAAATAAGTCGGTGTCGCATTTATAACTTGAACTCAGAGGTTCAACTCTCTATGAAATGAAAAACAAAATATATCTGTCATCTGTCACAGATTATAATCTAACTTGCAGAGTATAAGTACTTAATGCTGTGACAGCACAAGGTGACAGCAGTGTGATAGCAATAATGCTGTCACCTAAAAAAACAAATACAAAATAAAAACGCTGTTCGAAAATGAATAGTATTAGCCATAAATGGATAAGTTGTTCATTTTATTACCCCCGTACTTATGAATTGTGTCCTGCCTTGAAACCAACAGTTTCAAGGTGCGAAACTGTTGGTTCTGTAGTGTACTGAATAAGTTGACACTTCTCAAATTCGAAATTCACATGGAAGAAT
>OWHZ01000987.1_pt1 | contig 13194 bp, 6 predicted proteins | sample 1732651 | NCBI WGS metagenome assembly OWHZ01 (sample SAMN05065738, study PRJEB22554) | human gut metagenome | biome: ENVO:2100002; feature: ENVO:00000062; material: ENVO:00002003 | host: Homo sapiens | place: USA
GTCGCTTGCGACTCTTTCGCGCTCGAGCGGTGCTGTTTACAGCTAACTTCTACTCTGCGAGATGCGCATCCCGCCCGGAGGGCTTTTAATTCATAGGACGTAATTTCCTATGAATTAAAAAAATCCCATGCTGCCATGGGATTTTTCTTACACCTCACATATTTTATGATCACATCTGGCAGACAATAGATTGCACATTGTAAGATAAAATCGATTGTCCCGGACAACAAAATGTCCGTTTCCGCCATTTTTTAACACAAAAAAGAGAGGATACAAGAATCAAATCCACTTTTGGCAACATGATATGCAGTACTGCACCTCTGCAATACTGCTGTAACTTCAGATTTACACAACATATCATGCACTTTATTCCTTATACCGGTGCAATATATGCCATGTATCATCCCGAATCAACAGACAAACGTATGCTATATATGACACACATTCTCTTGCTGACTCTGTTTTCTTTCATGTTTCAAAAGTAAATTATCTCCGCATTAGTTCCTCTCCTTTAAATTTCTATTGCAATAGTAGCACAATGCCATTTTTAATGCAACCAAAAATTTTTACGAAAAATCTTTCGTTACCGGTCACACAATAAATATGCACAGCAGCAATCTCTACTCCACATTTTTGAGTGCCTGATCCATCGGGATCTTTTTGATACGCATAAAGTCCAGTATCATTACACGGGAGTTTGACACATTGAAATCCAAAAAAGTACCACAAAGCCTTGAAATAGGCTTATTTTTTTGTCAAATTTTTATTTTTATTATATAGTAATATTTGGTGATATGTGGTATAATAGTGACAGAGGTGATTATTGTGCGTATAACAACATCAAAATCAAAAAATTCTGAGTCCTTTTACATCACTCAGTCCTATACAAATGCCAATGGGAAAAGTACTTCCAAAACCATCCGAAAATTAGGTACGTTAGCTGAATTATCGGCGCAGCTCCACACGGATCGTGACGGAGTTGTTGAATGGGCAAATGAACAGGCTCGTCTTGAAACACTGAAATATAAAAGTGAAAAAGAGGATGCTACTGTCATGATTCCATTTCATTCCAACAGACTCATGGACTATAATAAGCAGAAACTTTTTTCTGGCGGATATCTTTTTCTTCAGTCTATTTACTATGGACTTAAGCTCGATTCTGTCTGCCGAAAAATCAAAAGCCGACATAAATTCGAGTATGATCTTAATGCTATTTTATCTGATTTAATTTATACAAGGGTTCTGGAACCTTCCAGCAAAAGTTCTTCCTTTCGAGCAGCAAAACAGTTCCTTGAGCCTCCAACTTATGAACTTCATGATGTTTACCGAGCTCTTTCTGTTCTTGCTTCTGAAATGGATTTTATTCAATCAGAAGTTTATAAAAATAGCTTTTTTCTTGGTGACAGAATGGATCGGATCCTTTATTATGATTGCACAAACTACTACTTTGAAATCGAACAGGAAGATGGAGATAAAAAATACGGAAAAAGCAAAGAGCACCGTCCGAATCCCATTATTCAAATGGGACTCTTTACAGATGGTGACGGAATACCTTTGGCTTTCTCACTCTTTCCTGGAAACCAAAATGAGCAGAAATCCTTAAAACCTTTAGAAACAAAGATTCTCCAACAATTCGGCTGTGATAAGTTTATCTATTGTAGTGACGCCGGACTTGCTTCTGAGGATAACCGTGTTCTTAATCACATGGGACAGAGGGCATTTATTGTCACTCAGTCCATCAAAAAGCTGCCTGCTGAAGACCGGGCATGGGCTTTAAAGAAAACTGGCTTCAAACGTCTCTCAGATGATAAACCTGTTGATCTCACAAAACTGACAGATGATGACAAGAACCAGCTTTATTATAAAGACGAACCATTGACAACAAAAAAACTGGATCAAAAATTAATCATAACCTACTCCCCTAAATATGCCGCTTATCAGAAAGCCATCCGTGCGGAGCAGATCTGTCGGGCAGAAAAAATGGTTGCAAATGGCTCTCTAAAAAAACAGCGTAAAAATCCAAATGATCCTGCAAGATTTGTAAATAAGGTAGCTGTAACCAACGAAGGAGAAAAAGCTAAGATCCACTATTATCTCGATACGGATAAGATTGCTGAAGAAGAAATGTATGACGGACTTTATGCGGTATGTACAGACCTGCTTGATGATGACGTTGCAGATATCTTAAAAGTCAGTGAAGGAAGATGGCAGATTGAAGACTGTTTCAGAACTATGAAAACAGACTTTGAAGCCAGACCCGTTTACTTAAACCGTGAAGATCGGATTAAAGCTCATTTCCTCACCTGCTTTCTTGCTCTGTTACATTTCCGGTTATTAAACCGCTCCTTGAAAGGGACTTATACCACAGAACAATTACTTCACACTTTAAAAGACATAAAATTTACGGATATAGAAGAACAGGGCTTCATGCCGGTATATGAACGTCAGGAAATCACTGATGATCTCCATGAAACCTGCGGATTCAGAACGGACTATCAATTCATAACAAAACGGAAAATAAAAGGAATTCAGAAAAAAAGTAAGCGGAGATAAAACATTACTATATTTCGTGTATGCAGATAAAAGTGCCACACCCCTTGTATTTACAGGGATTGTGGCACTTTTTTAACTAATCAACTGTCAAAGATGAGATAGTAGCACAATGCCATTTTTAATGCAACCAAAAATTTTTACGAAAAATCTTTCGTTACCGGTCACACAATAAATATGCACAGCAGCAATCTCTACTCCACATTTTTGAGTGCCTGATCCATCGGGATCTTTTTGATACGCATAAAGTCCAGTATCATTACAAACAGATATCCGATCAGCACAAATGCAAACATTTTCACATATCCGGCTGGCTGGATCACAAATGCAAACCATCCACTGTAACTAAACAAGATCGCCTTCCATGCCAGATTCATAACAAACGCTCCAAGTACAACACTGACCGCATCTTCGATCACAACCATGATCGTTGTGGAAAGCAGATACAGGCTGGCGATTTCTTTATTCTCATATCCAAGAATCTTTGTCATTGAAATTGCATTCTCATTTTTCTCAATGATCAGCTTTGTCAGAAGATAGATCAAAACTGCTGAAAGCAGGATACAAAGTATCTGGAAATAATCCATATAAGATCCCATGGAATGATCTAACTGGTCACACATCTTTGTGATATCACGCTCGGTGATCACCGTTGCAATATCATCTTCCGACAGATCTGTAAGCTCTTCATTTGAAAAATATCCACTGAATGCCTCTTCATCCAGCTCAAATACCATGCGGTAATTTTCAATCGGCATAAATACTGCAATGTTTACGCACTGGTCATAAATTCCGGCTACCGTAAACGTATACTGTTTGTTTTCATATTTTTCATCCAGTGAAACGGTATCCCCGACATTAAGTTCATATTTTTCTGAAAATGATCTGGAAATATAAACTTCCTCTTCCTGCAGGGACTGCATACCTTTTATTTCTACATACTTACTATCGTCTGAAATACCGTAAACAGAGACTTCCTCATCTATTACATCGCTTTTTTTCTGCAAAGAACACATACTGAATTTTTCTGCGTCTTTATTGTCCGTCGTCAGTACATTTCCATCTTCATCCTCAAAAGATTTCAGAACATACTGATACTTTGCAAACATCATATTTTTTGCATTTTCTTTGTAATAAGAAAGCGTATCCGGCATTCCCACTGCCATTGCAAGCATCACCATGATAAAGAAAATTCCCACAAACAGAATCAGATAATTTGCCACATTCTGAAACATGATGCGCAGACGGAATCTGTTAAAAAATTTAAAATGTGGCAGCCGCATTGCTTTTTTGCGTTTTGTTTTTTTCAGATCATGCCTCAGAAACTGTAACGGTGTATGCTGCATCATTTTAATAATGACGATCAGATTGACCATAAACATCAGCACGACCGGTATCAGGGTTGTCTTAAAAAATGCATCCGGATTCCAGATCGTCTCATAGGTCGGAAGGCTGTAACTGTTATAATACATGGATACCACAACATCTTTAAATACCGTATAGCCAAGCACATTTCCGACTAATGCGGAAATCAGCGTGACAATGACCGGCATGGACAGATAATGACGTACCAGTTCTCCTTTTGTATAACCGGATGCACGCAGCGTACCGATCGCCTGGGACTCTTTTGTGATCGTATTGCTGATCGTAACTGCAAAAATAAATGCAATAATGACGATCAAAATATCAAGCAGCACACCACCCATCGCCTCATCCGAACCCATGTCATCGGTTGCAAAATTGATCGCCGGATTTGCATATTTCGGCACATAATCTTCAATCTCATTGTCATTTACCACGGTCTGTGTGAGCAACGCCCGCATAAAATCATCCGACTGGTTTTTCTCTTCTTTTTCATCTGACGGCTCATTTTCATACTTCCATGCATAATCGTAATGAATCGTCTTATGTAACTTTGCAAATCCCTCATCTGTTACCATTGCAACGTTAAACTTTAAGGCATCAAACATCAGATCCGTGCTTTTTTCGTGCAGTGTGGAATAGTTGACATATGCGATCAGACCAACGACCTGATATTTTTCTTCTCCGACTGTGATCTCATCGCCGACTTTTATCCCGACATTGTCAGCATGCATACGGTCAATGGCAATTTCATCCTCTTTTTCCGGGAAACTTCCGTCCATCAGGCATGCAAAATTGATATCATCTGTCTTTGCAAAAACACGGACTGTTCCATCCGAAGTTCCGTCGTTGTCATGATCTTCCTCTTCATCCCTGTAAAAATTTTCATACAGATGAACCGGAGTTTCCTTAAAATCAGGATCGTTCAATTCATATTTTTCTTCTGCATCCGCATATTTCTCGTTGATCTCATCTAAAACCTTGTTCCAGGCTTCGTCGTATGCTTTCTCATATGCCTCGTCATGTGCCTCATCAAACGCTTTCTCATACGCCTCATCATGTGCCTTAGGATATGCTTTTTCATATGCTGTATCATAGGCTTTGTTGTACTGCCCGGACTGTTTTGCCTGTGCCACTGCTGTATCAAGCATAACTCCCGCAGTTGTTTCATCAAGTCCCTGCGCCATCAGCATCTGCTTTATCTGTGCATTAAAAGAAACATCAAATTCTGACTGGAACTCTGCATCAAATTTTTCCTTAAATTCTGTTTCAAACTTCTCATCAAATTCTTTTTTGAACTTTTCTTCAAATTCACTATCGAACTTTTTATCCAGCTTCTTTTTTGCCTCATCAATGTAATACTGTCTGACATCTGCTTTATCGCCTGTCTTAATTGCATCAAGCAGTGTTTCGTCTGCTTTCTTTTTTAATTCAAAGTGTCCGTCTTCCAGCTTGTATCTGCCAACACCCTCATCAGCCGCTGTCATCATGCTCTCGTTTGCAACATACATGCCGGACACAAAGCCGATCATCAGAATCAGGAACAGACTTACCACAAGATACTTTTTCCAGTCTCCTGTCAGTTCTCTCGGTATTCGTCTGATAAGCGGATTTTTAATTTTTTTCTTTTTCATACTAATCTCCATTCTTGCGCTGTTTTTAAGCGCATCACAAGTTTGTGCGCCAGTACAGCTCCCTACCACTCCAGATCTGCCGCTGAAATTTTATGTTCATTGATATCGTTATGACGCACTGCCCCGTCACGGAGTTTGATGACATGGTCTGCCATGTGTCTGATTGCCTCATTATGTGTGACCATGATGACCGTATTTCCATATTTGACATTGACGTCCTCGATCAGCTTTAATATTTCCTTGGAGGTATTGTAATCGAGCGCTCCGGTCGGCTCATCACAGAGCAGGATATCCGGATTTTTCACAATGGCACGCCCGATGGAAACCCTCTGCTGCTGTCCGCCGGAAAGCTGGTTCGGCAGTTTATGCCTGTGTTCATAAAGTCCCAGCGTATGTAACAGATCGTCAATATCGAGCGGACTGTCTGATAAATATGCACCAACCTCAATATTTTCCTTGACATTTAAATTTGCGATCAGGTTATACATCTGAAATACATAACCTAAATGTTTTCTGCGGTACTGTGTCAGCTTCTTCTCTCCGAGTTCTTCTAACTTATCGCCGTTGATGGAAATATAACCGGAGTCCGCACTATCGATTCCACCGATAATATTGAGAAGCGTCGACTTTCCGGAACCGGATGGTCCAAGCAGCACACAAAATTCTCCTTTTGCCACAGAAAAATTCATTCCCCGAAGTACTTCCTGTCGGGTTTCCCCGCTTCCAAACCCTTTTTTCAGATCAACAATTTCCAAAAATTTTCTTTCTTCTTCTGACATATGTTCCCCTTTCCCATTACAGAATTGTTCTTATATCCTTATCTATTCTGAATTGTGTTAAAGTCTTTTCTTACTTTTGTTAGTGTTGTCTAACTTTTGTTTGTATTATATCACAGCTTTTCCAGATTACAAGCAAAAAGACGATTCCTTTTGTCAGAATCGTCTTTTTGCCTTATATAATGTCTTTACTGTCTGTTTCACTGTAAATATTGTTCTATTTCTGAAACTGGCTTTCCTGTCACTTCTATGATTTTCTCTATTGTGAAACCGGACTTGATCATATTACAGATGATTTCTGCTATAGCTTTATCTCTGCCAATCTCAATCCCATCACTTTTACCAGCTTCATACTCTGCCTTTCGGAGCTTCTTTTCTTCCCACTCTTTATCGTACTCTAATATACTCACCATCTTTTCTCCTTTTTGCGCTGTCTTTTGCGCATAACAAGTTTGGACGTAAGTACAAACTTGCATGTGAAAAATCTCATTTTTCACATTACCTCCGAACGATTCTTCCGCAAGAAATCGACTAAGATTCCTTCTTTGATGCATTCCGTGATTGCCCTTTCAACTGCATCATTCAGATTCTGCGCTGATGCATATTTTCGGACTCTCGCAACATAAATGGCATATTCCTTCAATGTCTGACACTGTTCCATCAGGTCTTTGTTGTGTCCTTCGTTCACATTCAGCATCAGAACTTTTAACTCTAAATCCGGCTCTCCAGCCAGATGCTCATATGCTGATGAAAGTTTCAGTTCCATACGGTCTTCTACGTCATCGGTTCCATTGTAAAACACCATAAACTTCGGTGCCGGAATCTTCTGCAGCTTTGACGAATACAGTGACTTATCATTCAGATACTGCTGATACTCGATTCCAATATAGATCAGATCCCGCAATGGTATATTGGGATTGATCGTCGACTGATGCTCATAGAGATAAATATTCGTCTCTAACATAAATGCCAGATCATTTTTCATTCCCATATAGATTGCGTTTTCCAACGTGACGATCTTAAGGGCTTCCGCATTCTGATAATGGCTTCCGGTCACTGCGTTGTACAGGGATAAGAGATTTTCTTTCTCTGAAAACAGCATGCGGAATACAGTGTCTTTGTACTGACGGTTGGCTGTCGGCGTCTTTTCTGATACCTGCTCACTCTTCTTCATATTCAGTTCCTCCTGTGTGCAGGAGGCTCATCCAGATCTCCTGCTTTTCATTTCTGTGGATAAAAAGCATAGATTTCTGAAATGTTTTTTTGAATTTTAGACGGATATATACATCCTGATAGTCATACAGACAGAATTGCCGGATTCGTAATTATAGCACCGGATAGATGTCTGCATCGTAGAAATATGCTTTGAGTTATTTTATCATACGTCATCCTTAGTATGCAACCAATTTGAAATTTCTTGTGCAGGTTGTACAAAAATCAAGTTACTGTTCACAGGTTACCCTGCGGACTGTAACTTCGCAGCCCCATGTAAAGTTTTGCTTCGCAAAAGGGGCTGCTCACCCCCACATCACGTTCATACGCGCCTGAACAGCAAAGTATTCAGGTGCCGAGCGAACAGTAACAAAACAAGCTGCTATTTTTAAAGAAAGACAGTGTCCGGCTGAATATCAATCCGGACACTGTCTTCCCTGTCATTTTCTGACAGTTACACACTTTAAATTTTTCTATTTACTGACCTTAACTTTTTTCATGGATGAATATTTTCCATACACTTTTTTGCCCGTGGAATCCATTTTATAAGCCCGGATGCGCACATAGTATATCTTTCCTTTTTTCAGTTTACTTATGGTATAGGATGTCTTCGCCGTATTTTTCTTTGTGACCACTTTTTTGAATTTTTTATCCGTACTGTAAGAAATCTCGTAACCTTTTGCGCCGGATACTTTCTTATATTTCAGTAAGATCTGTTTACTCTTGCTGTTTTTCGCAGACGTAAGAGAAGCCTTCGCCACTTTTACTTTTGTCCACTTTGCATACAAAACGTACTCGGATTTTGCGCTGCTGCTGATACTTGTGATCTTCTTTTTAAATTTTGCATCCGTATACCAGCCTGCAAATGCGTATCCTTTGCGTGACGGATTTTTCAGCGTTACTTTCTTTCCATAATAAGTTGACGGATTCGAGGCATTGTTTTTACCTTTATTCAGTTTGTAGGTAATTTTATATGGTACTGTAACCGTACAGGATGCCTGATAACTGCTGTTTTCAGACGAAGTCACCGTGATCTTCGTTCGGCCCGGTGCCTTTGCTGTCACACTACCGTTGGCATCCACGGTGGCAATCTTTGTATTTGCCGATTTCCAGACTACCTTTTTGTTGGACGCATAAGACGGTGATACAGTTACATTTAAGGTGAGCTTCTCTCCTCTTTTTACCTCTGCTGATGTCCTGTCTAAAGTTATTCCTGTTACTTTCGCCTTTCCGGTGACAGTCACATAGCAGACTGCATATTCATCACTGCCGTCCGTTGCCGCAGCCCGGATTTTTGCTTCACCCTCCGATTTTGCAGTGACAAGTCCGCTTGCAGAAACCTCTGCCACTTTCGTATCAGAAGAAGTATATTTGAGTTTTTTATTTGTGGCATCCGAAGGTGAAATATATGGTTTCAACTGATAGGTTTGACCAGCTTTCAATTCGATCTCATCCTCATCAAATTCGATCCAGTCTATCAGCTGCGGTACGGTTATCTTACAGACTGCTTTTACATTTCCAGCCGTTACTGTAATAACTGCTGTTCCAACACCACAGATCTCCACATATCCGGTATCCGAAACAGTAGCAACCTCTTCATTGGAACTTGTCCATACCACTGCATCTGTGAAATTCAAAGGTGCGATCGTCGCTGTCAGCTGGAAATCGTCATAGCGCTCCGCCGTTTTTTCTGTACTATCCAGACTGACTGAGGTTGCATGAATATCCTGTGTGACGTACTTGATTCCTTTTCCGCTCGCATAAGTCTGGACATAGCAATCAGACGGACCGTACATCGTCATTTTCTTTGGATAGGAAAATGCATTTGATGCGATCGAAGTTGTGTTGCGCGGGACTGTGATCTGCGTCAGCTTCGTGCAATTGACAAATGCACTGTCACCGATCGTGGTCACATTGTAAGGGATCACGATGGATGGCAAAACTATACAGCCGTAGAATGTCTGGCTCTCAATTTTCTTTAATTTGCTGCCTAATGTAATATCGGTCAGGGCTTCACATCCATAAAATGCAGAACTTCCAATAGACGAAACGGTATCCGGTACCGCTGCCTTTTTCAAGGCTTTACAGTTTTTAAATGCGTTGCTTTCTATTTTTTCCACCCCGGATGGAAGTATTGCTTCCGGCAAAGATTCACAGCCGGAAAACGCGGAGTTCCCGATCGTGGTCAGGGTGGATGGGAAGTTGATGGTGGTTAACTTTTTGCAATTATAAAATGTATTTGCAGTAATATTCTGACGAATATTTGGCAAATGCACCTCTGTTAAATTAATGCAATTATAAAAAATATTTGTTCCCATTGAATTGACGGTATCTGGAAGAATCACCTTCTGTAAGTTTGAACATTCAGAAAATGCACTGTCCCCAATTTCTTTCATCCCATTTGAAATCTCTACTGCTTTCAATTTTATACACTCATTAAAAGCATGATTTTTTATCACAGTTACCGTTTTAGGAATTTTAACTTCCTCTAATCCATCACATCCCCGAAACAATGCATCTGCTATAACTGTACTTCCTTCTTCAAAGGCAATTGTCTTTAAATTGTCACATTCGTTAAACACACCATTTGGGGTATCTATTGAATCATATGTCGCATAAACATCCTTTAAACTCTTTGGTATTTCTATACTCTGCAAACTATCACAGTTGTAAAATGCATTTTCTCCTATCTTTTCTAATTCTTTTGATAATGTCACACTCTCTAAGTTTTTGCATTCAGAAAATGCACTTATACCTATATTGGTTACACTGTCTGGAATAACTATACTTTTTAATCTGTCACATCCACTAAATACTCCCCTCCCCAATGCCGTTATACTGTCTGGCAGATTAATTTCTGTAATAGAAGTATCATTTTGAAATACATTCTCCTCTAATACTGTAACACTATCTGAAATATTTATATTTTTTAAATTTTTACAGTCTGCGAACGCATAGCCGTAAATTTGTGTAACTGTATTGGGAATTGTAACACTTTCCAGTCCATCACATCCCCGAAACAATGCATCCGCTATAACTGTACTTCCTTCTTCAAATATAATCGTCTTTAAATTGCTACACTCATTAAATACACCATTTGGTATATCTATTGAATCATATCTTGCGTAAACATCATTTAAACACTTAGGTATTTCTACACTTTGCAGACTGTCACAGTTGTAAAATGCATTTTCTCCTATTTTTTCAATTTTCTTTGACAACGTTATGTTTGCCAAATTAATACACCCTGAAAATGCACCTATATTTATCCTCGTCACGCTATCTGGTATCATCACCGTCCTCAAATCCGTCCGGTTCTCAAATGCCCTATCTCCGATTGCAACAACCTCATGCCCGTCAATCTCCCCCGGAATATAAAGTGCCGTCGCATTTCCACTATATCCTGTGATCGTAGCCCTGTTTGCATCGTCAAGTGTATAGGTATAAATCGGTACGATTGCACCGCCTGCACCTGCTCCTGCATCAAAATAGCTTCCTACGCCCGCCGGATTGAAATATCTCGAACCTGGAGATGTCCAATAACTTGTCCAGCCTCCCTGTGCGGCAAATTCTTTTCCACGCGTGCATGATGTCCGAAGTACACCGTCCTCAATATGATAGTACACGCGCACCGGACTGTTATTCTTTCCCCAGATCTCTATACTTTTGCTAAAGGTCTTTGATGCAATACCAACTCCGATCTTTGCACTTGCCCCCACCGATGCATACAGATATGCAGCCTGTGACGCGCAGTATGTCGGTGTTCCGGAACTGTACCTTACGTATTTGATGTTCATACGTGCACCGGTTTTTGCATAAATATCTCCGCTGACAATTCCGAGCGTTGCTTTTGCAGAGAGTACAATACCTGTGGTCAGATCTGCTTCTGCTGAAAAGGAAAATCCTTTTTTATGACTGTTTCCAACTATACGGAATCCGTCCGAATACGCAAATCCGGCTTCAAATTCCTTTTCCACGGTAAGCGTTGCTTCCCCGGAAAGATTATATTCCATTGCCAGTGTCAACATACCAACACCGCCGAGCGGCACTGCCCCTAACGTCAGTGTGTGGTTAATATCTTTAAATGCATCCCCTTTTACATTGCAGGAGTATTCCATATCTCCGCTGACTGAAAAATAATAGTCATTATTATTCAGACTGTAATTTACTTTCATGTTTGAAATCACAACACTTACTGTCGCTGTGACATCATCTGAGACGGAAATCGTTTTATCTGCACGCAGGGTATTGTTTTTATAGGATATCCCCCTTGTCATACCTTCTGTGACTGTAACACCATTTACCACATATGTTTCTTCATCTGCCGGAATAAATTCCGTCATATCAACATCCAGTTCGCCCTGCTGGTCAACATTTAAAACCGCGCCATCATCCGCATCTGAGGTTGTAATATATGTTGTAGTTCCGTCTGTCCGTACACTTTCTGCCTTATATGCCATGACAATATCGTTAACATACACGGCAAATGTTGTTCCCTGTTTGATCGTAACCGGACAGTTTTCGATCATAACTATTCCATCCACATCAATAGATACGGCTGTTCCCTTTGGTACAACAACTACTCCGGACGCAAATGTACAGGTATTTTCTTTTCCGGTCTCTATCTGCGCATCTGCCAAAACCTTTTTTGCATCCGCGATCATTGCATCATGCTCTTCCGTGGTAAGTGACTGTTCCGGGAGAAATTTACCGGCAGCAACCGTAACCCATCCTCTGTCGATTGCGATCTGTGCTGCTTCCTTATATGTAACATCTGCTGTATCCTGATAAGTATAACTGTCTGTTTCCGGCACAAAACCAAGCATCGCATTCATGGTCTGCGCTGCAAATTCACGTGTCACTGCATCTTCCGGTCGAAATTCTTCTCCTGCCTCAAGATCGATCATTCCGAACTCGCATGCCACCATCACATCACGATAAAACGAATCATCCGTTGATATGTCACTGTAATAATTATCCGGATAATTGTCCTCATCTACCGTAAGATCAAATAATGTTACCAGTTCCTGTACCCAGTCGATACGGCTGATCTCATCACCTGATAATGCCCTTTTTAAAATCTCCTCTGTACGCTCCGTTTCTTCCGTAACGTTCTCTGTTTCAGCCTGTTCTGGCTCTTCTGTGACATTCTCTGTTTCAGTCTCCTCTGTTTCTTCTGTAACAACCTTCGTTTCTGGCTCTTCTGTCTCTTCCGTGACGATCGTCGTCTCTGGCTCTTCTGCCTCTTCCGTAACAATCTCCGTCTCAACCGCCCCAGACTCTTCTTCTGCCAGATGTCCGGCATTATGATCTTCTTCATCTGCCTGGTCTGTTTCTTTTTTCTCTGTCACTGTCGACTTTTCATCATCCTGTTCTGCAGTCTGTGTTTCCACAGTCCCTTTCTCTCTGAAACTGTTTTCTTCCTGTGTCTGCTGTGCATTCCCTGCCACATCCGCCAGCAGCATCTCCGGTGCCGCGGTCAATGTCATGCAGGCACAAAGCAGCCATGCGATCATTCGTTTTTTCATAACTGGTCTCCTTTCGCAGATATCTCATTTCTCTTAATACGACCAAACGGTCTTATTATGAATTAAATTATAGCATTTTGATTATAATCTGTCTCTTATACACATCTCCGAGCCCACGAGACTACGCTGCAT
>OWHZ01001007.1_pt1 | contig 13022 bp, 10 predicted proteins | sample 1732651 | NCBI WGS metagenome assembly OWHZ01 (sample SAMN05065738, study PRJEB22554) | human gut metagenome | biome: ENVO:2100002; feature: ENVO:00000062; material: ENVO:00002003 | host: Homo sapiens | place: USA
CAGATGTGTATAAGAGACAGCATCTATGAGGAATAACTTCATCTCTTTTAACACGTTTTAGTGTGACAATTGTCGGTAAATGTACGAAAAAACTCGCTTACTCGATACTTTTTGTTACTTTTGCGCATCTTAGGATCGATTATGAAGGATAGAAGTAAAATAGAACAACCGGTTGCTGTAGAGTTTAAACGTTTTAATGATGAGTTTGCTGCTTCGCTGCGAAGCGAAACGAATCGTTTGCAATCGGCTATTGACCAGATACTGAATGCGAGCGGAAAACATATCCGCCCCTTATTGGTACTTTTGGCCGCTAAAGCATGCGGGCAGGTAACGGATAATACGATTAATTCGGCTGTTTTGCTGGAATTGCTTCATACTGCCACGCTTATCCATGATGATGTGATCGACGAGACAAAACAGCGTCGCGGCGTTCCTTCCTTGAATGCCATATTCGACAACCGTATTTCGGTTTTGGTGGGCGATTATGTCCTTTCCACCGCGTTGATCCGTTCTATCCAGACAGGTAATCTACAAATCATAGGTATTGTTTCCAACTTGGGACGCGATCTTTCGGAAGGGGAGATCAAACAGTTGGAAACGGCCGAAGAAAGTATTATCGACGAATCCTGCTATATGCAGGTGATACGGAAAAAGACAGCCATGCTGCTTTCTGCGTGTTCCGAGATCGGTTCCATCTCTGCCGGGGCATCCGGTGAAATGGTGGAAAAATGTCGTGAGTTCGGCGAATATTTAGGTTACTGTTTCCAGATCAAAGATGATATCTTCGACTATTTTAAAGAAGCGAATATCGGAAAACCTACCGGCAATGATATCCGGGAGGGAAAGGTAACGCTCCCCTTGTTACACGCATTGCAGACGGGTAGGAAAGAAGAAGTAGACCATTGCCTTCGTATCATAAATGAAAAAGACTTTACTGTAGAGAATATAGACTTGCTGATTGATTTTGCCAAAGCAAATGGCGGCATCGAATATGCCGAACAGCGGATGTTGGAGTATCATGATAAAGCGGTCGGGGTTTTGAAAACACTCCCCGAATCGGAAGCACGCGAAGGATTGCTGTTGCTTGCCGATTACATAATAGAGCGCCGTAAATAAGTTTTTACATTTTACTGTCATACTATCATTTTCTTCTTGTATTCTTTGAATATCAAGCTGATTCAGATATGATAGTTGCTTCTCCATCTATCATGTTTATCTATCATACCATCATGTCCCCCTTTTGTTAAAGTATTATTGCTTGAAATACAGCTAAATAAAGATATCTCTCCCTTGAATGCGCATAGCACCTTGGAAGAATTTCCGGAAGATACAGAGAAAGATGAATAAACTGCTTATATAAACACAGTGACACCCGGATGTAGGCGATCCCTGCATCCGGGTGTTTATGTAGGGGTAGATCCGGGTGTGGCGGGAGGGAACACCCGGACGTATCAAAATTTATGTCGTTGTCTTTTGAAGAAAAGACCATAGGGCTGTGAGAAATATCCCGTTGCTTTTCTTATTTTCCCAAACGGTGTTCGATGTCTTCTACCAAACTGCTGGCTCCGATGCGGAACAAGTCTTTGTTCAACCAGTCGTTACCCAATACTTCTTTGACGATGGTATAGTAGCGGACAGCCTCTTCTGCCGTGCGGATACCACCGGCAACTTTGATACCGACACGCTTTCCTGTGATGGAATGGTACTTTTTCAGAACTTGGCACATCGTGTAAACGGCTTCCGGAGTTGCACCGGGATAGCCTTTCCCGGTCGATGTCTTGATGAAGTCTGCACCGGAATAGAGGGCGAGAATTGCCGCTTTCTGAATACTTTCGGGTGTCTGGAGAGCACCTGTCTCGAGGATGACTTTCAATTTGGCATTACGACAGCTCTCTTTGATCTCCTGAAGTTCTTCGGTAAGTTCGTCATAGTTTTCTTCGAGGAAATAGCCTAAATTTATGACAACATCGATTTCATCGGCCCCCTGCATGACGGCCATCGCTGTTTCGGCAATCTTTATTTCCATGAAGGTCTGCGAGGAGGGGAAACCGCCTGCTACGGATGCAATCTTTACCTCCTGTGCGGAGAGGGCCTCTTTTACCGTTTCCACGAATAGGGGATAGGTACAGATGGCGGCAACGTTGGGTAGGTCGGGACGGGTTCCTTCGAAATCGTTCACTTTGTCGACCAGCTTCCAGATACTTTCTTTCGTGTCGATACTGGTGAGAGAAGTCAGGTCGATGAAACCGTGAATCTGTTTTAAAACGTCGGGAGTGAAGTTGTCGTTCCCATGTTTTCCGAGCAGTGTTTTTACCCGTTCGGCCACTTCTTCCGTTGTGCCGGCCGTTTCGAATTTGGCGAATGCCTGCTGATATTTATTGGTGTGGAGATGCTCGGTGTCTTCATCGTGATGATGTCCGCATCCACATCCGTGATCGTGTTCGTGTACCATAATCTTATAGCTTTTTATTGTTTATATGTCGTTCTTTATCCCGGTTCGTTTTCTTTTGCAGATTCTTTTCGAAAGCGGCGGTCAGATCGACGCCTGTCTGATTGGCAAGGCAGAGTAATACCCATAGGACATCGGCCATTTCATCGCCTAAATCACGGTGTTTGTCGCTTTCCTTGAAAGATTGTTCGCCGTATGTGCGGGCCATGATGCGAGCCAGTTCGCCAACTTCTTCGGTCAGGATGGTCATATTCGTCAGTTCGTTGAAGTAACGGACGCCATACGTTTTGATCCAGTTGTCCACCTGCTCCTGTGCCTGTTTAAGCGTAATTTCTGTCATATCTTTTCATTCTTTATTTTGTGAGTCGATCCAAATCGTGACAGGACCGTCGTTCACCAGTTCAACTTTCATATCGGCCCCGAACGTACCGGTCTGCACTTCCTTTCCGATTTGCAACCCCATCTCGGCGCAAAAGGCCTCGTACATCGGGATAGCCACGTCTGGTTTGGAGGCATGGATATAAGAAGGACGGTTTCCCTTCTTTGTAGAGGCGTGTAAGGTAAACTGGCTTACTACCATCACTTCCCCTTCCGTTTCGGTTACAGAGCGGTTCATGACGCCGTTTTCATCGTCAAAAATGCGAAGGTTGGCAATCTTTTTGCACAACCATTCGATATCTTCCTGTGTGTCGCGGTCTTCAATACCGACCAGTACGAGCAGGCCTTTCCCGATTTGGGATTTCAGTTGTCCGTCTATGGTCACGGAGGCATGTTGTACCCGTTGTATCAATGTTCTCATATCTTTATTTTAAACCATTTAATAATGCTTTTGTTTTGGCTTCTCCGATCACTTCTTTCAGTTCGTCGAAGCTGGCTTCGCGTATTCGTTTTACGCTCTTAAAATGACGTAAAAGTAATACTTTTGTCTTTTCTCCGATCCTTTTTATCTTATCTAATTCGGATTTTGTCTGGCTCTTACTTCGCTTATCCTTATGGAAGGCGATAGCAAAACGATGCACCTCGTCCTGTATTTGCGTGAAGAATTTGAACATGAAACTTTGTATCGGCATGCCGATTGTTTCGGGAGGGAAGCCGAACAGGAGTTCCGAAGTCCGGTGTTTCCCGTCTTTTGCCAGCCCTGCAATCGGAATGTCCAGATGCAGTTCGTCCTGGATCACTTCGCGTACGACTTCCATTTGTCCCTTTCCACCGTCGGTGATGATCAGGTCGGGCAGGGGAGTTTCTTCGGCGATGGCGCGTTGGTAACGGCGGCGTACGACCTCTTTCATCGAGGCATAATCGTCCGGACCGACAACCGTTTTGATGTTGTATTTCCTGTAATCCTTTTTCGATGGTTTCGCCATTTTGAAGACGACACACGCAGCCACCGCATCGCTTCCCTGTATATTGGAGTTATCGAAGCACTCGATATGAGCCGGTAATTTGGAGAGATGGAGCGTATCCTGTATCTCTTTTAAAAGACGTGTGCTGCGTTGTTCCGGATTTAGCTTTTCCGCCTGTTTCAGTTTGTCGACCTTATATTGCTTCACGTTCATTTCCGATAATTCCACCAACTTCTTTTTGTCTCCGCGCTGCGGAACGGTGATTGAAATGTTTTCCAGTTCTATATCCAACGGAAAAGGAACGATGATTTCGCGTGCAGTGCTTTTAAAACGATTGCGCATTTCGATGATGCCTAAGCTGAGCAGGTCCTCTTTCGATTCGTCTAAACGCTTTTTATATTCGAACGTATAGGCTTGCACGATTGCCCCGTTGCCGATATGCAGGTAATTGATGTAGGCGGAGTTCTCATTTTCTGCTAACGAAAATACGTCTATATTGTGGAGCATCGGGGTGACTACTGTCGATTTGGAACGGTAATTTTCGATGACTTCATACTTTTCTTTGATCTTTTGTGCCTCCTCGAATCGTAATTCTCCGGCCAGTTTTTGCATCTCTTCATACAGATGCTTGCTTATTTGCGAGATATTCCCGCGTAGGATTTCCTTTATTTCAAAAATGTTTTGTTGGTATTCCTCCAGTGTCTGTAATCCTTCACAAGGTCCTTTGCATCGTTTAATATGGTATTCAAGGCAAACTTTATACCTTCCTTCGGCGATGGATTCGGGGGTAAGAGGGTATTTGCAGGTACGCAACGGATACAGTTCTTTCAACATTTGCAACATGACTTTTGCCGTGTAGATGGAAGGGTAGGGACCGTAATAGCGCGAACCGTCCCGTACGATATTCCGGGTTTGGAATATACGCGGGAAATATTCATTCTTGACAACGATAGACGGATAGGTCTTGTCGTCTTTCAATAGTACATTATACCGGGGACGATATTGCTTGATCAAGTTGTTTTCTAAAAGAAGTGCATCCTCTTCCGTGTCGACAACAAAGTATTTGATATCCCGTATCTGTTTAACCAGGACACGTGTTTTGTTGCTGTCGTGCTCTTTGTTGAAATAGGAGGAAACACGACGCTTCAAATTCTTCGCTTTGCCTACATAGATGATCGTTCCCTTCTCGTCAAAGTATTGGTAGCAGCCTGGCGATTCCGGTATGACGGAAAGGATGCTTTTTATATGTTCCTCGGTTGCGCTCATCTCTTTTTGCATCTATTTCTATCCTATTATCAGTCTTTTACGCTGTTTTTATTAAAGTAAATGTTTCACGTGGAACATTCCGCGTTTAGCGACCTAATAATACCAAAAGGATGTTTATGTCGCTCGGTGAGATGCCCGGAATACGGCTTGCCTGGGCAATTGTGTCCGGGTCTATCCGTGTCAGTTTCTGGCGGGCTTCCGTAGACAAAGACTGGATCGAGTTGTAATCGAACTTGCCTTTGATATGGATATTTTCCAGACGGTTTATCTTGTCGGCGATGATCTGCTCGCGACGGATGTAGCCGCTATACTTGATTAAGATTTCTGCCGCCTCGATGATCTCTTCCTTTCGTGAAACAGGAACTTTGTCCAGCTCTGCCCGGAATGCCGGGACCAGTTCCGCGATATTCTCCAACGTGATTTGGGGACGTGGAATCAGTTCGATCAATTTGCATCCGTGTGCAAGCGGGGTAGTGCCCAAAGTTTCCAAACCGCTGTTTATATATTGCGGTTTGATGGAATAGTTGGTTGCAAAAGCAATGATCGCGTCCCGGCTGGTCTTTTTCTCATTCAGCAGATCATAGCGATCCTGCTTTGCCAAACCGAGGGCATACGACTTTTCCGTCAAACGCATATCCGCATCATCTTGGCGGAGCAAGATACGGTATTCGGCACGCGAGGTAAACATGCGGTAGGGTTCGTCCACGCCTTTCGTGACAAGATCGTCGATCAATACGCCGATATAGGCTTCGTCGCGTCCTAACACGAACGGTTCTCCGCCATGACAATTGATGTGTGCGTTTATTCCAGCTACCAACCCTTGTCCGCCGGCCTCCTCGTATCCGGTTGTTCCGTTGATCTGTCCTGCAAAGAACAGGTTGCGGATTTGTTTTGTCTCCAGGTTATGGTGAAGTTGTGTCGGATCGAAGAAATCATATTCGATGGCATATCCCGGACGGTAGATCTGTATGTCCCGGAATGCCGGGATCTGTTGCAGGGCACGCAACTGTATCTCTAAAGGAAGAGAGGAGGAGAAACCATTCAGATAGTATTCCTGTGTCGTTTCGCCTTCTGGTTCCAGGAAGAGCTGGTGCTGGGGTTTGTCCGCAAACGTCACGATCTTCGTCTCGATGCTTGGGCAGTAGCGCGGGCCGATACTTTGGATCTGTCCGTTATACAACGGGGAGTCGGGTAGACCTTCGCGCAGGACTGCATGGCAGGCCTCGTTGGTGAACGTTGTCCAGCAACTTAGCTGTTTCAAAACACGGTGCGAAGTGTCCATATATGAAAACTTATGGAAGTCGTTTTCCCCAGGCTGTTCCGCCATTTCATCGAAGTGCACGCTACGTGCATCGATACGTACAGGTGTCCCGGTCTTCATCCGTTCGGATTTGATGCCCAGCGAAACTAATTGTTCGGTCAGTCCGCTTGCTGCCGGTTCGGCTATACGGCCACCTCTGATTTGTGTCCGGCCGATATGCATGAGCCCGTTCAGAAAAGTCCCGTTGGTCAGGACTACGCTTTTTGCATGGAACTCGACTCCCATATAGGTCTTTACGCCACATACGGTATTCCCGTCGAGCAATAGTTCGTGTACGGTATCCTGCCAGATATATAGGTTCGGGAGGTTTTCCAATATTCCCCGCCAGCATTCGATGAAACGGGCACGGTCGCTTTGGGAGCGCGGGCTCCACATGGCCGGTCCCTTACTCTGGTTCAGCATACGGAACTGGATAGCTGTCCGGTCCGTCACAATTCCCATATAACCGCCTAAAGCGTCGATTTCACGGACAATCTGGCCTTTGGCTATACCTCCGACAGCCGGATTGCAACTCATTTGCGCAATCTTGTTCATGTCCATTGTAATGAGAAGAGTCTTCGAACCTAAATTGGCGGCAGCCGCTGCGGCTTCACAGCCTGCATGACCGGCCCCTACCACGATCACATCGTAATTGAAAGTCATTGTCCTAATTGTCTTTGTTTCTTTTGCAAAGATAATAGTTTGTACGGGATTTTGGTTATATTCGTAAATCGGGATTTTCCAGTACCTGCCAATATCCGCCTTTGTTCGGTTCGACTCGTCGGAGTACTCCGTCTGCTCTGGTATTGGTAATCGTAGAGTGATCTATTACAATCTGCTTAACGCCTCCATCACATAGTTCCGCCGTTGGCGGGAAATGCTGACCGAGGCTCCGTCCTTCATGCGTATATATCCACCGTCGCTTTTGATGAAACTTTTGATTTCATCCAGATTGATCAGGTGCGACTGGTGGACGCGGAGGAAGTTGTAGGGTGTCAATAATTCGTCGAACTCCTTGAGCGTTTTCGATACGATCAGTTTTTCCCCCGACTTCAGATAGAAGGTCGTGTAGTTGCTTTCCGATTCGCAACGGATAATGGAACCGATTTCTACAAACTCAATCTTATCAGCGACCGACAGGGCTATTTTCTTTTGCTTGTCCAATACTTGCGTGTTTTGCAGGAGGTTCTGCATTCGTCTGTTTTCTTGTTTCCGAAGGACGACCTGGACCGCCTTGTCTACGGCATGTGTCAGTTCTTCCGGGTCGATGGGCTTTAACAGGTAGTCGAGCGCACTGAAGCGGATGGCCTGGATTGCATAGTTGTCGTAAGCGGTCACGAAGATCACCTCGAAAGGAATCTCCGGAAGATTTCTCAGGAGGGAAAAGCCGGTATCGTCGCCTAATCGGATATCTAAGAAAAGGATATCCGGTTTAGCTTCGGGCAGCACGGTACGGGCTTCGGTGACGGAGCTGCAAATGGCCGATATCTTGATTTGCGGACAATGCTTTCCGATCATACGGAGCAGGTTCTCTCGGTTCCCCTGCTCGTCATCTACGATTGCTGCGGTTATTTTTGTGTCCATATTTTATCTTATAAAGGAATGGATAGCCGGACATGGCAACCGGAAACGGATTCTTTTTTCTGCCTGTTTTCGATCGTTATGCCGATTTCCGTATTGTACAAATCCTTTAGTATCTCGAACTCGTTGCTGATGGCGCGGATACCAAAGCCACCTTCCGCTTCTGTTTCTATTCCGGGACCGTCGTCGATGATGTCGATGGTCAGCAACTGGTCTTGCAAAGATAATCGAATTATGATTTCTCCCGTACCGCGCGGAGCGATTCCGTGTTTGACGGCGTTTTCGACGAAAGGCTGTATCAGCATTCCCGGAATCTCGATCGCGTCCGGTTCGATATTTTTGTCTACCGTCAGCGAATAGGAGAAGGGGAACCGGAGCTGTTCGAGCTTCAGGTAGAGCTGTAGTTGTTCGATCTCGTCGGAGAGGGGAACCAGCTTCTTTTCGGAAGTCGCCAGCACTTTTCGCAACAGGCGTGAGAAATCGATCAAGTATTCATTTGCCTCTTGGCTGGCCGATCGGTTGATCAGATTCTGGATCGAGCTGAGCGCATTAAAAATGAAATGCGGGTTCATCTGAGAACGGATGGCGCGCAGTTCGAGTTCACGGATACGGCGGCGGTTACGTTCCTTCTTTTGCTTTTCTTTCGTCCTGAAATAGTAGGCGATACCGATGATTGCCGCGATTAAAAGTGTACCTAATACTCCTTCTTTGAATCCTTTTAGAAAATCGTTGAAAGATTCGTCTTCCCGGTTCAGGTCGTTTTGAATGATTGCTAAGGTGGGTTTGGGATCAAACCTCCAACCCGTAAATTGCCGATAGAGGATGGTTCCGTCTTCACGCATCAGGATAGTAAAGCTTATATTGCCTAATACCGCTTTCAGATTCTTCGATTGTTCTTCCGAGATTGCTTTGTAGGGCTTTACCCGTTTGGCATTATCGGGACGGAATCGGGAATATAATTCAAGGCGGACCACGGAAGATAGCCCTTCTTCTTCGAGTTGTTTCTGCAAGTCGAGTGCATTTTGGAGGCTACTGGGCAAAAGTCCGTTGTCAGATGACAGGTGTAACAGGATATACTTCCGGTCGCTCCCTTTTTTCAACTGAAGGTTGTCGGTTATCAATCCGGTTTCCCGAATATTCTTTCCGGCTTCAAAAGGCAATAGTTTATCGTATGTTCTTTTTACCGGATTGGTCAGACTGGTATCCGGGCAGGAGCGGATGAAATCGTTGTAATCCTCTTCTATTCCGGATAGCATATTGTTATGCATCAACTGTTGTAGAGTTGAGCCTGTTGTCATATATTTAGGAAAACCGGAAAAGAGTTGTTTATTTAGGCTATACTCTTCCTGCGGGGATAGTTTTCTTTGCTTGTTCAAGCATAGGTTGTCGGATTTGAACTCTTGTCTCTTATAGATTGAATATGCGTACAGGAAATAATAGTAGGTTGCGGCGTCTGTCTTTTGCAGGCTGTATGCAAAGTCGATAAGCGGATTGACCGATGCGAAGTAAGGAGCTTGCCAGTCAAGCAAACCGCTTTCTTGCCAAGCCTGTTTGTCGGTGGCTCTCATATAAAACTCGAGGACAAACATCCCTTCAAAATATTGCTCCGAGCGTTCGAAAACCTTTCGCCAGTATGGGTCCAAATGCTTGAAATCTTTTTCTAATGCAATTTGAAAAAGGGAATCACGGGTTTGAAATGCTTTTTTTACTTGGTCAGGAGTGATAGGGTTCAAACTTCGCATATCAGGGTCATATATGTCCGCGAACCGCCGAAAACTGTATTGGATATTGTTCTGTTCGCTTCCCCGTCCCTGATAATGTCTTTTGTGAGTCGTGGCAAACCGTTCTTTGTCTTGTGTGATGGAATCCCCCGGAGTGAGTAGGAGTGTCACCCGTTCGCCCACTTTGTATTCGGTCGGGTAGGCGATGAATATCTTTTTGTGGATGGTCGAATCGTCGGACAAGTCGAAATTGACATGGCTACACGTAAACTCCGTATTTGGAGGAAGGGAAAACGAAGCGTCGATGATTCGTGTGTTTTGTGCCAGCCGAGGCATTCCTTTTTCCTGCCAGCCGGTCAGGAGAGTTTGTGTCGCCGGTATAAGCAGTTTGTCCAAGAGTAAGGAATCCCGGAGAGTCGTTTCCGGATAGGTGGATAACCCGGCCTGTCTTACTCCGAAAGGAACATAGTTTTTCGAATAAGAAAAGATAGTTTCCTGCTTGTCTAAAGTCTGTACTTCTCGGCTATCCCGATCGTATATGACACGCAGGAGCCGTTGGCCGACTTTCTCGTGGTCGAACGTGAAGTCCTGCCGGTAGCGGCTGTCAAAATAGTAGAAACCGGGCTTTCCGGCTTCGTTCCGGCAGTCGTACAGGTTCTTGAGCGTGTAATCGAGGGTGAGGGTATGTTCATTCAGATCTGTTACGGTCGCCTTAAAGATGACTCGTCGGATGTTTTCTGCCCGCCAGGGCACCTTTTCTTCGATACCCGGAGCAATGTAGGGATAGTAATGGACGGACTCGATTTCCACCCAATCGCCCTTTTTCAGAGAGTCGGGGGTATAGGGAACGAACGTTTCGGCCGAACCGCTGTTTACCAGGAAAAGGAGAAGCAATAGGAGTGCTGTTTTCATACCTGTAAAAATAAGATGAATAATTTGATTACCCTCCAAATATATCCCATAAAGATCGCTTATTGCCGACGTAATGAGCAGATGGCCGGTTTGGACGAGTATCAGGGATAAAAACTTGTTGCATATTGTTGATTACTCTTAAAAAAGATGTGTTTTATAAGCTCCTATTTTTATGTTTTATCAACATAATCACCGGATTGGAATCTTCGTCCAGTTTAGATGCGATTTCTTTGAGCTTCCCTTTGAGTTCTCCTTTGTTGTAAGATTCGACAAGTTGGTAGGCTTCTAAAGAGTTCCATGATGTAATTTCGTGATTAATGGGTTTAATCATACTCATATAGATTTCTTTTTTTGCCAAAAAATCACCGTTGTATATGGTGTATCCGGAAAAAGATAGCTCTTTTGTATCGTATACGAAATACTTACTTGGAAATCCTTCTTGTGCATTCCAGTCATATACATTTTTGATTGATTCCATAAAATAATAACGATCCGAAAATAGCCGGAGAATCAAACATTCCTCCGGATTCATGGATTGAATTGACGGCGTTCTTACAATAAAGGGACGCAAATTGTAGTCCGGCATAAAGGTGTATACCGTATCTGACGAAAGTTCTGAAAGTAGCCAATTGTCATTGAAAGGGAAGATGGAATAGTAATGACCGGGTCCGACACCGATCACTGCCCGCCCGTTATTTTCTCCGGTTTTCCTTATTTGGCTTAAGAATTTCTTTTCTTTAAATGGAATTTTTATCTCTTGAGTAATGCTTCCGTCCTGTTTGGATATAAGTACAAACGGAAGCTCTTTATCGTATTCGTCATAACAAATCAGATGCTGTCTGTCATAATTGAATATATCGCTATAAAATTGGGAATCCGTACCGTTTTTGTGTTTAAAGCTTCTTTTGAAGTTCCCATACAAATCATATACAACAATTTTTTTTCCTAAGATATCGTTTACGAACATTTCTTTGTTCTCTTCATCTAAAGTGACGGTGTAAAGACTTATGTATTCTTCCCCGCTTTGTCCTTTACGATTTATCTTCCGGATGGCTTTCCCGGTCCGGTCATACACAAAAATATTCCCGTCATTGATCCGGTTACTGTTTTTTACTAATACGAATTCGTTGCCTATATCTAATACGATACCTTGATTTATGAAATCATCGTTCGTTTCCAACGCAACATATTCGACATCCATAAAGTCCTGAAGTATCAATTCCTTTTTTGGGGAATAATCCTTAACGACATTAACCGTAATGAAATCATTACTGCCTGTCTATTTTTGTCCTCTACTTTCCGTCGCGATCGCTAGAAAAAGAATGATCACTGAAATAACATTGATTCTTTTCATTTTTATACCTGTATTTGATAAGCGATAATATAACCAGAAGGCTACTTTCTGTGTTTGACCAACATGATCGCCCGATTGTCATCCTCTCCCAATGTCGCAGCTACCTCCTTTAGTTTGCCTTTCAACTTTCCTTTTTTATAGTCCTCGCAAAGGTCGAAAGCATTTATAGTCGCCCATAATTCCCCTTTGGAATTGATAGGGGTCAGCATGACCATATAAAATTCTTTTTTATAAGAATAATCGCCATTGTATGTGATATACCTGAAGAAATCCTTTTCCTGTGTATCGTATACAAGGTAGGTTCTCGGAAAACCATCTTCTTTGCTGAAATCATATACATTTTTTATGCTTTCCATGAAATAATAACGATCGGAAACTAATTTTAAAGTCAGGAAAGATTCCGGGTTCATGGTGTGGACAGGTGGCGTTCGCACAATAAATGGACGCAAACTGTAATCGGGCATTAATGTGTAGATCGTATCCGATGAGGGTTCTAATAGGATCCAGTTACCTTTAAAGGGAGTAATCCTACTGTATTCACCTGGTCCGGCAGCCCTTGTTCCTCCTTCATGTCTTAAAAGTTGAATAAACAACTTCTTCTCTTTAAAGGGTGTTTTGATCTCTTTGGTTATGCTTCCGTCTTGTTTTGAGACGAGCAGAAATGGAATCTCATCATTACATTCATCGTAACAAATCAGATTTTCTTTATCATAATTGAATATATCCCAATAAAATTGGGTATTACCCTCTTGTTTCTGCTTAATACTTCGTTTAAAATTTCCTTCTAAATCATAAACCTTTATTTTTCTTGTCCAAAAATCGTTTATAAACATTTCATTGTTTTCTTCATCCAATGTAACACTTCTACAAGATGTGTATTCTTCTCCCCCTTGTCCTTTACGATTTATTTTCCGGATGGCTTTCCCGTTTCGGTCATACACAAAAATATCACCGTCGTTCCTGTAATTTTTTACTAATATGTATTTTTCACCAACTGCCTGCACGCATCCTTGATTGACAAACTCATCATTTGTTTCCAGCGGAATATACCTGTCTCTTATACACATCTCCGAGCCCACGAGACTACGCTGCATCT
>OWHZ01001043.1_pt1 | contig 12612 bp, 10 predicted proteins | sample 1732651 | NCBI WGS metagenome assembly OWHZ01 (sample SAMN05065738, study PRJEB22554) | human gut metagenome | biome: ENVO:2100002; feature: ENVO:00000062; material: ENVO:00002003 | host: Homo sapiens | place: USA
TACGAGATGCAGCGTAGTCTCGTGGGCTCGGAGATGTGTATAAGAGACAGTCATGCTACAGTATGATAATAACTGCTGTTTGCTATTATTATCATCAGATGCCACAACCTTTAAAGTTTTTTTCTATCATGTGGTATGTTGGTTTATTGTTAAGCAGTTATTTGCCTAGTAATGTTGCGAGAATGGGAGAATTCATGTATTATTATCTTTTGTTGGTTTTACCTTTTGTCGTCATGTCTTTGAGAACTGAAAGAACAAAGACGATGGTTAGAATTCGTTCATTAGCCTTTTCGATTCTAATATTTTATTGTGTTTGGTCATCATGGAATAATATGCATCATTATTTGTATGAACGATGGATGGACTATATCTCTGTTTTTGAAGCACCTAGATGGATTTAATATTTTAAACAATGAAAATACTTTGGATTACAAACTCATTGGCTTTTCCTGATATTTGTAATGCTTTAAATATTCCTGAACCACAGTTGGGAGGATGGATGAAATCCATGCTTATATCTATAAGTAGTATGTATCCTGATTTGCAATTTGGCATTGCTACTTTGTATACAGGAACAAAACAACTGATAAAGAGGGATATCAAGAATGTTACTTATTATTGTATTCCGGGAAATCCGTCAACTTCGTATAATAAAAAGTTAGAAACTTTTTGGAAAGAAATTAATAATGATTTTTGTCCTGATGTAGTCCATATTCATGGTACGGAGTTTTCGCATGGGCTTGCCTATATGAGAGTTTGTGGTAGTAGCAATGTTTGCATTTCTTTACAAGGAGTCGTAAGTGGTATTGAACGTTATAATCTTGGTGGTATTCAGATGGATATGCTAAGAAAATATCGTACATTGTATGATTGTTTTAAGACTTCCGTCACGCAAATGCAAAAGTCAATGCATATACGAGCTGAATTGGAAAAGGAGTATTTCAATCGTTGTATGCATGTTATAGGCAGAACTGATTGGGACAAAACTCATGTTTGGTCTGTTAATCCTAGAGCGCACTATCATTTTTGCAATGAAAATCTTAGAAGTTCATTCTATTTATGTAATACATGGCAATATGATAAATGTCAAAAATATCGGATTTTTTTAAGTCAAGCGGCTTCACCGCTGAAGGGCATACAAAAAGTGATTGAAGCATTACCGATTGTTTTGAGAGATTTCCCGGATGTGGAAGTATATGTGGCAGGCAATGATTATACATTGCGTAAGACATTGAAAGATAAACTAAAGTTTAGAGCTTATCCTAATTATATCTGTCATTTAATGGACAACTTGAAGGTAAGAGATAAAATCCACTTCACTGGTTTTTTGGATGAAAAGGGTATGATAGAACAATATCTGAAAGCACACATATTTGTATGTCCTTCTTCAGTAGAAAATTCGCCCAACTCTTTAGGTGAAGCGCAATTATTAGGTGTGCCATGTATCGGTTCTATTGCTGGAGGTATTCCTTCAATGATTGAGCATGGAAAAACAGGACTTCTTTACAGGTTTGAGGAATACGAATATTTGGCAAAATATATATGCCAATTATTCTATGATAATGAGTTGGTGACAATATTATCAGAGAATGGATCTAAAGAAGCAGCAAAACGGCATGATAGCGAGACGAATGCGAGAATGATGTTTCATATTTATCAAGAAGTATGCAAAAGATAGGAATTGGATATTTAGTACAAAATCGTGCTCACTATATGAATGAATTGTGGTATCGGATGTCTCGTAAATATTACACCTTGTGTATGAAGGTGTGGGCTTGGTGGTGGGACATAAAGCTTGGTAAGAATACTAAGTTTCAGGGATTTTCCCATTTTAAACGTTTGCAAAACGGAAAAATATCTATAGGAAGTGGATGTTATTTTCTATCCAAAAAAACATCTAATAAGGTTGGACTCTATTGTCCTTGCATGCTTTATACAACTAAGGGAGCTGTAATTAAAATTGGTGATAATTGTGGCTTTTCTGGTACAAGAATATGGGCATCCACTTCTGTTGTATTAGGCAATAATGTTCGTTGTGGTGCAAATACATTGATAATGGATACTGATGCGCATACAGATGATTATAGAGCGGGAAAAGATGCTCCTATTATCATCGAAGACAATGTGTGGTTGGGTATGAACGTCACTGTTCTGAAAGGCGTTTGCATTGGTGAAAATTCGTTGATTGGAGCAGGAAGTATAGTAACAAGAGATATTCCAGCAAATGTGGTGGCAGCTGGAATTCCTTGTAGAGTAGTGAAAAGCATTAATTGAGATAATATAAGTATGGAGTTAAATATTGTAATGGCTAGTGGAGTGGTATTCCCTTATGGATTGGCCACAACAAAGCGTCGCAGGTATATGGTGGATTATATGAATGTTCAAGGCGTTGAGTGTCATGTGTTAGTCTTGCGTCATCAGGTAAAGTCGCAGAATCCACTAAAGGGGATGTATGGAGATTGTGATTATATTGATATATCATATTTGTTGAATGAAGGTAAAATCTTTCAATATTATCATCAAGGTAAGATCTTTTTAAAAAAATGGTTTAATTCAGATAAAAAGAATGTGGTTGTATGTGATACTAAGGTAGAATTTTGGGATTATCCTATTATTAGGTATGCTTATAGTTTAGGCTATAAGATAGTTTATGATCAAGTGGAGACCGATTATAATACAAAAGGAACAAATAATTCCATAAAGACAAAAATACATTTTTTGCTTACAGGAAAGGTCAGTAGAAGGGCTTATAAATGGAGTGATGGTAGTTTTGTAATTTCAGAAGCATTGAAAGAGCAAAATTTGAAAGCATATCCCCCCCAGAAAATGTGTATTTTACCTAATTCTACACCCATTCTTGAAAAAACGAAAAAGCAGTTTTTTAGTAATCCTCCAACTATTCTGTATTCAGGAACATTTGCTAAGAAAGACGGGGTGGAATACTTACTTAAAGCTTTTTTACTTGTGCAGAAAAAGGGGTATAGTTGTAGGTTAATAATGACAGGTAAAGGGCAACCGTCAGATATGAAAGTACTAGAACTCGTTAAAGATAATCCGGATGTTCAATATAAAGGTATGGTATCTGATAGGGAACTTGTTGAAACGCTGCTTGATTGTGATATTTTAACTATGACGAGAGAAAATAGCAAGTTTTCCAATTATGGTTTCCCTTTCAAACTGTCAGAATCGTTGGCTACAGGAAATCCAGTAATAGCAACAAATGTTAGCGATGTGGGTAAGTATGTAAAGCATATGGAGAGTGTATATTTAGTACAGCCTGAATGTGTGGAAGAAATAGCTAATGGCATTATTTATTATTTGGAAAATCCACAGAACGCTTTGCAAATCGGTCAAAATGGTTTGAATGTTATGAAAAAGCATTTTAGTATAGAAGGAGTGGGCAAGAAATTCATAGATTTCTTGGTTAATATATAGAATTGCCCATTGGTGGAATTAAAAAAGTTACAAAATTGGAATCCCATATTTATTAAATTAAGACGAAAAATAAAAGTTAGTGAGAAAAAGTTCCATTTCTTCACTTTTTTTGTTCATCGGAATTAACGGGTGAAAGGGCCTTTGCCGTATTTCTTTAATTGCATTATAGTAAACAAGAATGGTAGAGTGAGAATGTTTTGTTTTATTTTTTCAATAGATATATTATCACAATTAAATTATACTGTAATTTGAGATTATTGTAAAGTATGAATGCGGAAAATATTTTAACTATAGGTATTGATTATCGTATTGTACATGGTGGCGTGGCGGCTGTGGAAAATGTGTATAGCACTTTTTACAAGCCATTTAATCATGTCACTACTGTGGTAGATGGAGGACAAGTAAATAAACTTTTTATCTTATGTAGGGCTTTCTTTCAATTTTTCGGATGGATGCTGTTTCGACCTCAAATAGAAATCGTTCATGTGCATGGAGCAAGTAATGCTAGTTTTTGGCGCAAACGTATCTTTATTTATATAGCCAAACTGTTTGGGAAAAAAGTGGTTTTTCACAGTCATGGTGCTGAATTTCAAATATTTACTATCAAATATAAGAAAGCTGTAATCAAAACTTTGAACAAGTGCGATTGCATTATTGCGCTTAGTAAAAGTTGGAAGTTGTGGTTTGAGAACACAATTCATCACAAAAATGTGGTGGTTATCAAGAATGTTATCGCTCCTCCTCATATTAACAAAAAAAAGAATGATAAGTTTGTCATACTTTTCTTTGGACGTTTGGGTAAGCGTAAAGGCATTTATGATATATTGGATGTTTTGAGTGAACATCGTGAAGAATTTATTAATAAGCTCGAGTTCTTGTTTGGTGGTGATGGAGACGTGGAGCAAGTACAAGCTATCATTAGAGAACGAAATTTGAACGATATTGCCAAATATCAAGGTTGGGTGAGTGGTATAAAGAAAGAACGGTTGCTCAATCAGGCGGATGCCTATATCCTGCCCTCTTATAATGAGGGGTTGCCTATATCAGTATTAGAAGCCATGAGCTATTCTTTACCGATAATTTCCACTACAGTAGGTGGTATTCCTGAAATTTTAAAAAATAATGAAAATGGTTTTATCATAGAACCGGGAGATAAAATTGCTATTTACCATGCAATATCGAATTTGATGGCAAATGAGGCTATGGCGAAGCGTATGGGGAAAGATTCGTTAAGTAAGGTTCAGGATCATCTACCAGACTATGTGCAGAAGCAATTACAAACACTGTACGATTCTTTAGTATAAATACAATTTTGAGATGAGGTATTTGTCTAGGAGTATTGATGAAAATTCATATAAATAAAATCCGACGATTATGATAAAGAAATATGTCGAAGAGTCTTTGAAGTATCTTCTGCGCACCCGTTTATTTATTCATAAATATATGGATGAAATTAATGCTATGTATGATATGACACCGGAAGAACTAAGGGAAAGGAACGAGAGGCGATTTTTGGAAATATTCAGAAAAGTGTATTTTAGATCTGAATATTATAGAAGACTATGTTTGGCAGAGGGAGTTAAGTCAGCCGACGAAATACAACATCTGGAAGATATAATAAAATTACCGATTCTTACTAAAGATATGTTGAAAGCTCATGGTAAGGAGTTACTGACTCGTTCAAAACGAGGATTGGTGAAGAATCATACAAGCGGAACAACGGGAACCCCGCTCACCGTGTTTCAAGATTGGGCATCGGTATGGCGAGAACAGGCTTATTTTGTTTGTTATCGGAAACGTTGTGGGTATAACTATGGTGAACCAATGGTTTCTTTGCGTGGGAACTTGGGGAGAAGTGATATATCGCTTAAAGTACATGTGAGTAATACGCTTTTTCTTTCTAGTTATAACATAAATGAACATACGGCAATGACTTATTATCGATTGATAAAGCAACATCATGCCAAAGCGATAGAAGGATATCCAAGTTCGCTTTATAATTTAGCTCTTGTTTTACATGATAAGGGATTAGAATGTCATATTCCGGTAGCATTTACTTCTTCGGAGACATTGCATGATTATCAGCGGATGTTGATTGAAAAGGTGTTCAATACTCAAATTTATGATCATTATGGTACAACGGAGCGAACGATCCGCTTAGAGGAATCTTTTGATCATGACGGATATTTTGAAGATCCCGGTTATGGTATAGAAGAATATTATGATGATTATGTGATTTCAACATCGCTTATTAATGATGTGTTTCCACTCATACGATATAAAACAACAGATTGTATTGTTCTAAAGCAAGATTGCTTTCCATTACATTCGTATGATGCAACGATAGAAAGTATTGAAGGGCGTACTGCATCCAATATTGTTGGTAAGGATGGAACCCGTTATAGTGATGCTGCTCTTACGTTTATTTTTAAGGATGTGCCGAATGTTAGAAAGGCACAGTTTATTCAGAATGAACCTGGAAAAGTTACATTGAATATTGTGCCGGATAGGGATTTTAAACAATCGGAACAGAATATAATCCTTAGTCTGATAGATGAAAAAATGGGTTTAAAAAATATAGATGTGAATATCCAACTTATCAATGAGGCAGAGTTGAAATACACAAAACGCAATAAACTGGCTTTAGTCATTAGTAATATATAAATTTCAATTCAAATAATCATGAACATTAGTATTTTTGGTCTCGGCTACGTAGGATGCGTAGGCGCGGCATGTTGTGCCAAGCTTGGTCACAAGGTGATTGGTGTGGACGTAAACGAGAACAAGGTTCGTCTGATGAACGAGGGTAAACCTACCATTATTGAGGAAGGTATTGCCGAATTGTGTAAGGAAGCCCACGACAAAGGATTGATGTCGGCTACAACTGTAGCTGCTGAAGCTGTTGCTCAAACAGAGGTGTCGTTTATTGTGGTGGGTACCCCCTCGAGCAAAGAAGGGCATTTGAACTTAAATTATATCTATACAGTAGCTGGGCGTATCGGTAAGGCTTTGGAGAAAAAGTTTGCGGGTGAAAATGCTCCCAAAAACATGCACTTGATTGCTATTCGTTCTACTGTGCTTCCTGGGACAAACCAAAAGGTGGGTGAGATTATTGAACAGGAAAGTGGTTTAAAAAGGGGAATACACTTCACAGTAGTGAGCAATCCAGAATTTCTTCGTGAGGGGACGAGTGTGGAGGACTACTTTAACCCGCCATTGACTTTGATTGGCACTGACTCTGAATACGCGGAGCAAGTGTTCCGTGAAATGTATAAAGATATTCACGCTGAGTTTATTTGCACTGATATAAAGGTGGCTGAGATGATGAAGTATGTCAACAATACATATCATGCTTTGAAAATTGTGTTTGGTAATGAGGTGGGTAATATCTGTAAAGGACTGGATATTGATTCACATAAGGTGATGGAGATTTTTTGCAAAGATAAACAGTTGAATATTTCTCCATATTATTTTAAACCGGGATTTGCGTATGGTGGCTCTTGTCTGCCGAAGGATATGAAGGCGTTGAAGACACTAGCGCATGATTTGTATGTGGATGTGCCTGTTATTAACAGTATTTTCCAAAGCAACGAGATACAGAAGCGCAATGCTGTGCAGACGATTATGAGCAAAGGACACCGTAATATTGGTATCTTGGGACTGAGTTTCAAGGCGGGCACCGATGATTTGCGATGCTCTCCTATCGTGGATGTGGTGGAAAACTTACTGGGGAAGGGGTTCAATATCCGTATTTACGATCGTAATGTAAAAGTGAGTGAATTGACTGGTACAAACAAGGACTTTATTATGGCAAAAATTCCGCATTTGCAGCATTTTGTAACAGATGACTTGGATGTTGTGTGCAGAAACAGTAATGTATTGGTAGTCACTAATAAAGAGAAGGATTTTGCAGATGTGTTGAAAAATTATCCGCATAAGATTATAATTGACTTGGTACGCCAATGGAAAGAGGTGGATTACAATGGTCAATATGAAGGTCTTTCTTGGGGTAATATTAATACTAATGAGGGACAGAATATGGAGTATGTGGAGGATTTTAAACAGACTGAGTTTTAAATGAGCAAATGGGCTTGGTATGTGAATCGCCTGAAAGCTATGAACCTGCAGGAGGTAATCTGGAGGTTGGAGCAGAAAAAGATTCAAATGAAAGAGAAAAGAAGATTTAGTGGTTGTAAGGTGGCTGTGTCTTCTTTTCGCTTCAACAAGGCGCTGGAAAAATTGAGGTTTGACTGTGATGCACTGGGGATTTACTTTGGTAATCGTAATTATAGTCTGAATACTTCCATTCATCTGCTCGGTGGGTATGATTATAACTATTATAAGAAGGATTGGGCCGCCGGTTTTCAAACGAAGAATTGCTGGGATGGCGAGTTTAGCTACTATCTGAACTATAAGCAACGAGATGATATTGGAGATGCACGTACCAATTGGGAACTGAACCGGCATTTTCAGTTTGCTTTGTTGGCAAAGGCCTATTTTGTGAGTGGTGATCGGCAGTATGCCGACTCGTTAGAGGAATTGTTTATCGATTGGAATGAGAAGAATAGTTTTTTACATGGTATTTCATGGACAAGCGCTATGGAGATTGCTATTCGCTGTATTCAGTGGACTATTGCTCTTAGTTTTCTTCAAAAAAAAGGTGATATTCTATATGGAGAATTGATGGAGAATATGGAGACGGGTATTGTAAACATGACGGATTATCTTTGCAATCATTACTCACGCTTTTCATCGGCTAATAATCATTTGTTAGTAGAAGCAGCTGCTATTGCTCTGTCAGGGTTTGTTTTTCATCATCAGGCGTGGCAGAAATTAGCTGTTGGCATACTGTCTGAGGAATTGCCAAAGCAAAATTATAAGGATGGCGTAAATAAGGAATTGTCTCTGCATTACCAGACATTTGGCATGGAGGCTTACGGTATCGTAGGGTGTTGTATGTTACATAATGGCGTATGTCTGCCTGATGGATGGAAAAAATGGTTAGGGAGGATGTGTGAGTTTGTAAGTCACTGTTGTTGGTGTGAACAGGCAGTATGTGAATTTGGAGATAATGATGAGGGGAAGATTGTGGACTTGGTTGGAGGACATACCGATCATTATAATTATGTGTTACAGTTGCTTTCATTAGTATTAGGGATGCGCTATCATAGTTTTGAAAAGGTGACCGAAAATGTAGGTTGGTGGTTTAGTTCTGAGTCGATTGACCGGATAAAATCTTTGCCTATATATGACAATTCTCGAAGTCGTTGTTTTAGTGAAGGTGGTAACTCTTTTTTGAGAAGTAGCGATGGAAGTATATTGATAGGTATCGACCATGCGGCACTGGGATTTGGCACTATTGCCGCTCACGGACATGCGGATGCACTGAGTTTTCAGATACTGAAAGACGGAAAAAGAATTTTCATCGATCCAGGTACTTATATCTACCATTGTCATATAGAGGAAAGAAATATTTTCCGTCGGACTGATCACCACAATACGGTGATGATCAATGGGGAAGAGCAATCGCAGGTTTTGGGGGCTTTTCTTTGGGGTAAGAAGGCGGAAACGAAACTGTTGTCGTATTCGTTCCAAGAAGATGTAGACGAACTTACGGCTAGTGTCACAGGGTTGTGTAGTGTGGTGCACACGCGTACATTTCGTTTTGGACGATCTGAGGGGGTACTACTGATTAACGACCGTTTCGATAAAGATTGTGATTGGACGGCATCTTTCGTGATAGCAAGGGATTATGAACTATCGGTGTCAGATCGTAGGGTGACATGTGATGCATTTACATTGGAGTCGTGTGAAGGAGAAATACGAATAGAGGATATTTTTGTATCGGAGCAATATGGTATAAAAGAGAAATCCAAAGTAATCAGGATCAGAAGTCACTCGAAAAGTAACGATATCAAAATTAGTATCAATTTATTATAGAATATCATTATATCTTATGGATAGAAAAATTTTGATTGTTGTAGAGAACCTACCGGTTCCCTTCGATACACGTGTATGGCAAGAAGCTACTACACTGGCTGCAAACGGGTATACTGTGTCAGTGATTTGTCCTATTGGTAAAGGTTATGACAAAGAATATGAATTTTTACAAGGAGTACATGTTTATCGCCACAAATTGCCGAAAGATGGCAATGGAGCTTTGGGATATGCACGAGAATATGGGACTGCTCTGTGGCATGAATATCGTTTGGCTAGGAAATGTTACAAAGAGGTTGGATTTGATTGCATTCATGGTTGTAATCCGCCTGATGATATTTGGATGATTGCTCGTCTGTTTAAGAAAAAGGGAGTGGACTATATTTTCGATCATCACGACATTTGCCCAGAATTATATGAAGCAAAATTTGGAAAGACTACAGGTATGTTCTATAAAAGTCAGCTATGGCTGGAACGTCAAACTTACAAACATTGCAAATTTGCTTTTGTTACCAATGAAAGCTATAAGAAAATAGCCATTGAACGTGGGGGGATGAAAGCGGAAGATGTATTTGTTTTGCGTAGTGGTCCGAAACTGGAGCGGTTGAAGATACAAGAACCGAAATCAGAAATAAAACGTGGGAAGAAATTCATGGTGGGTTATCTGGGTGTGATTGGACAGCAGGAAGGCATTGAGTATTTACTGAAAGCTGCAAAATATGTCAAGGAGTTACCAGAACGTAACGATGTGTTTTGGGGAATTGTTGGAGGCGGTCCTGACTTGGAACGTATGAAAAAGCTCTGTCATGAAATGGGACTTGATGATATTGTCGAATTTACAGGTCGCGTACCGGATCAGAAATTACTTGACTATCTGAATACTGCTGATGTGTGTGTTAACTGCGACGAGTACAATGCCATGAATGACAAGAGTACAATGAATAAGGTGCTTGAATATATGGCATTGGGTAAACCTTTAGTGCAGTTTGATCTGACTGAAGGCCGATATTCAGCACAGGATGCTTCACTTTATGCCGAGCACAATAATGCGAATGATATGGCAAGGAAAATTCTAGAATTGCTTGATAATCCAGAAAAACGTAAATGGATGGGTGAGTATGGGCGTAATCGTGTAATCAATGAATTGGGATGGGAACATACTAGTAAAGCTTTGCTTGAAGGATATGACAGATACTTTAGAAGTAGGGGGAAATAGAGATGATAAATGCGATAAGATTATATAGGATTGCCCGTTGGCTGTATTTGCATCATATTCCTTTTTTACCAAAATTATTGCAGCTTATTACTTTTCTAATGTATAACTGTTCTGTTAGTTATAAAATGTCAATTGGGAGAGGGAGCTTTTTCAACCATGCTGGCATAGGGGTACTGATAAATCCCAAAGTTGTCATTGGTAAGAATTGTAAAATAGGTAACAATGTGTCGATTGTGGGGCAAGGTCCTTATAAGGAATGTCCTAGGATAGGTAATAATGTCTATATAGGTTCGGGTGTCGTGATACAAGGTCCCGTAATCATAGAAGACAACGTAATTATTGCTCCTAATGCGGTGGTGAATAAGAGCGTGCATACTAATATGGTAGTAGGTGGCATTCCTGCAAAGATTATTGGCGATGTGACAAAATTGGATTATGATATTTTTGCAAATGAATCGTGGAAAGAGGGGCACAAGCCATTTTTGACATGATAATATTTGCCTATTGTAAGCATTTGATTTGAATATCTTAAAACCCTAAGTTTTACTATTGTAATTTGAGACGATAGTATTATGGCTAATTTACATCAATCATAGGAAACATTTATGCAAGAAGTCCAACGTTTCAACAAAGTCCTAAAATCTTTGGTCCTTTTGGGGGATCTTATTTTGCTGAACCTGCTTTTATGGGGATTTAATTTGTTACTGGGTACCCGCTTCTGGTGTATTCATTGCGGTTCTATCTTTCAGGGAATGACTCTTATCACTCTGTGCTATTTACTTTGTAACATGCATTCAGGTGTTATTCTTCATCGTCCTGTGGTGCGTCCTGAACAGATCATGATCCGTGTTTTACGTAACATGGTTCCTTTTGTCTTTTTTTCGGTTTGTGCGTTGCTTGTTTTTCATTTTCATTTTTCTCATTCCCGCTATTTCGGACTGTTTTATGTTACACTGATAATTGTCATTATCAGCTACCGCCTAATTTCCCGTCACTTTCTGGAGCTTTATCGGAAAAAGGGAGGAAATGTCCGCAAGGTAGTATTGGTTGGGAGCCATGAGAATATGCAGGAGCTTTATCATGCGATGACGGATGATCCTACGTCTGGTTATCGTGTAATGGGTTATTTCGAGGATTTTCCTTCGGACTGTTATCCGCAGGATGTTCCATATTTGGGACAACCCAATGAAGTAAGTGTTTTTTTAGAAAAACATGCGGGAGAGATTAATCAGCTTTATTGTAGCCTTCCTTCTGTGCGCAGTGCGGAGATTGTTCCCATCATTAATTACTGTGAAAACCATCTGGTTCGTTTTTTTAGTGTTCCTAATGTCCGTAATTATTTGAAGCGTAGAATGCATTTTGAATTATTGGGGAATGTTCCTGTACTTTCTATTCGTTGTGAGCCATTGGAATCACTGGAGAACCGTATTATCAAGCGTGCTTTTGATGTTGTTTGTTCAGGGTTATTTCTTATTACGGTTTTTCCGTTCGTTTATATATTCTTTGGAGTCGCGATCAAGTTAAGTTCTCCCGGTCCTGTCTTTTTTAAGCAGAAACGTAGTGGTGAAGATGGGCGTGAGTTCTGGTGTTACAAGTTTCGTTCAATGAAGGTTAATACGCAATGTGATACTCTTCAGGCTACGGAAAATGATCCTCGTAAAACACGTATCGGAGAGATAATGAGAAAGACGAGTGTGGACGAATTGCCTCAATTTATCAATGTATTGAAAGGGGATATGTCTATTGTAGGTCCCCGTCCTCACATGTTAAAGCATACGGAGGAATATTCTAATCTGATAAACAAGTTTATGGTTCGTCACTTCGTTAAACCTGGAATAACTGGCTGGGCTCAGGTGACAGGCTTTCGCGGTGAGACGAAGGAGCTCTGGCAGATGGAGGGGCGTGTGCAGCGTGATATCTGGTATATAGAACATTGGACTTTTTTATTGGATTTATATATCATGTATAAGACGGTGTATAATGCCTGTCTCTTATACACATCTGACGCTGCCGACGACTAGTCG
>OWHZ01001084.1_pt1 | contig 12183 bp, 10 predicted proteins | sample 1732651 | NCBI WGS metagenome assembly OWHZ01 (sample SAMN05065738, study PRJEB22554) | human gut metagenome | biome: ENVO:2100002; feature: ENVO:00000062; material: ENVO:00002003 | host: Homo sapiens | place: USA
ACGAGATGCAGCGTAGTCTCGTGGGCTCGGAGATGTGTATAAGAGACAGCCATGACAGAGACTATGGCGGAAACCTTTATAGCAATAAGCCCCGTAACCACCATGAATATCTTTCTTACCTGCCGGCACCAGCTCGTCGATACGGGAAGCGCCGGGCAACCAGTCTAAATTGAAATCTTCCCAGAAAGTGGTTGCACCCAAATCAAGCATCGCTCCCCAAAATTGACGTATCACGTCGATCGCCCCTTGATAATTGCCGGCGGCTGCCATCGCACGAAGCATATAATAGCCATAAAAAGTAGAAAATCCATGCCCTCCATTAACTGCAAGATATTTCCGATCAGCCTCTTCCGGCTTCATCAGTCCGGCTAATGCCAACAAGGAAGCCGCCTGTTTCGATCCCGGCGCGTCCGGTGCGACACCGGATTTCAGGAAAGGTTTTATCACCTTCGAAGCGGCTTTGGTCATCCTGTTTCTTACAGCGTCGCATTCAGCTGCCAGTGCATCTTCGCCCAACACCTTACAAAGTTCGCCGCCCGCTTTCATAGCCTGTAACATCAAGGCCTGCAAGCCGGCATCGATGGCTACCGGATTTTCACTGGACGGCCAATCGAGGAAACGGCCTCCTCCGTCGAGCTTCTCCACGCCGTCTTCACCGACTTTAGAGATCAGAAGGCGAAGCAAACCGGTCAAATAATCCCTTTGCTCCTTCAAGTAAGCCAAATCACCCTGATAGTAATACCAGTCACGCTGGATCAGCACCCACCAGATGGAGTAACTGCACATCCCATTCATCCACCCAGGTAACGGTGTGATATCACGAATCAGGTCAAGGCTTTTCGGAACGACTTCATTATAACCGAAAACGGTATTTACGGCCATCACTTCCGGATGCAGGTCGCCCACCCAAACCAGGCGGTCGCGTTTGATCCCGTCCCAAAGGTATTCTTGCATATTTAGATGCACGGTGTAGGCCCCGGTCTGCCAAATATCATTCAAACGTTCGTCGTTGCAGCGGAAAGATCCTTTATAGGGAATATCACGGAAAGTAGAGATGGCACGGACCTCTTTCAACTGCAATTCGACGGAATCATCCAAGAGGTCGATACGCACAAAACGGAAACCGGAATTACCGACTTCCATGACTCCCAACCAGGGCAGGCGAATGGTAAAATCGCGCATGGCATGATCGTTGGTAGCTCCGTTTGCTCCGTCGATATCGCACATCGCTTCACTGACAGACTCGCCAAAACGGATGCGGACGGTAATCGGCTCGTGCGAAGATGGCATTCCGGTTACTATCTGGAGACCGCCTTGTAGTTCTTTTCCGAAATCGAAGAGGATGGCCGGATGTTGCCGGTCGGTACTTGTCAGGCGGCAGATCGAGCGGTTGGCAAGATCGGATTGTCCGTTTCCGGGAAGAAGCAAATGGTCTGCGCCTTGTATTAATTGGCTTTCCTGTTGCCATACGATACGCGTAGGAGGAAGATATTCACGAACACGGCTATCCCGTTGCTGGGCAAACAACGAGACGGAGGAGAAAAGGAATAGGAGAATAAATAATTGTTTCATGGTATATGGTATTTATATGGATGATGATTTATCGGACGTTATTTTCATTGGGCGGAGTAGAACCCCGCCCCTACGGGACACCATTTTTTTATTGCGCACCGATAAATCATCATATACAATCACAATCGATTACAATCCGAACGCCGGAACCAAATCATCCAACTGTTTGTCGGTCATGCCGGCGGGTTCGTATCCAGCCATGCGTGCACTGAAATAGATTTGGGCGGATTTGCTCAATGTGTCGATTGCGTCGAAGCATTCGATCAGGTCTTCACCGACTGCCAAAATTCCATGCTTTTCCCAGAATACGACATCATGTTTTTCCAATTGCTTGATGGTGGCACGTGCCAAATCCAACGTTCCGGGGATTTCATAGGGAACAATACCGACACCTTTCGGGACGATGATACGACATTCGGGAATCATGCTCCACAACGTGCGGGTGATGACCTCCGAATCCAGGAAGGGTTTGCAATGCGTCATGCCGATCAGATCGGTCGGGTGCGTATGCAGAACGACTTTATTGTCACGGCCCATTGCACGCAGATAATTATGCATCATCAGATGAGAAGGCAGTTCGGAGGTCGGCAAAATCAATTGCTCGGCTATGATATCATAACTTTTACCATCCCCAGCGATACGGATCAGGGAACCGTTGGCAAACGGGTTCTGTGCGACATAGCGCATCCGCTTTCCGGTACCGGTGACATAGAAAATATGCCCGGCGAGAGCGGTCATTGCTTCCTGCAACGGAATAGCCGGCCCCAGTGCGGGGAGCGCTTTTTCGACGTCGCTCATCAGGTCGGTCAGGTTTACGGAAATGTTACCGCCGTTACGTTCCGCCCATCCTTTTGTCCAGAGATAACCGGCCACTTCAGCGATACGGCCGATCTCGGCGATCAATTTTTCATTGTTTCTGATTGTTTCCATTTTACTTATTATATCTTTTTTTATGAGGGACACACCCCCGACTTAAAACCGTCATCTTAAATCAAATTAGGCAGCAAAAGCGAGAATATCAGGAGACACATGCCGCATATCAGAACGATGATCGTCTGCCGGCTCACCCCTTTCCATTCTTTCAGGATAATGCCCCACACATTGCTGAAGATCACATTCAGCGACATCAGGATACTCCATGAAAAAGCCAACATCACCGGAGAATCGGCAAAATAGCTCTTTCCCATTCCCAGCCCGAAGAATTGCGAATACCACAAAACACCTGCCAACGCGCAAAATAAGACATTATTCAGCAAAGTACCGCCCGATACGGAAAAATAATCTTTCCCCGTCCCGTTCTTTACATTCTGGAAGAGACAATAAGAAGCGTTCGTGATAAAGCCTCCGATCGTCACTAACAGGATGACCGGGTTCAGTGCGAACAATTCGCTTGCACCGGACTGTTTCGCCTTCTCAAGAATCGGAGCACCGGACTCCAGGCCCAGATTGAAGCAGGCACTCATCACACCGGCCAAAAGAGCGACAAGCAAGCCTTTCGTCAACGCAAAATCCTTTACAGCCGCTTTCTTCTCTTCCTCAGTCATATTACGGGATCGAAGACTTCCGGCATATCCGATTACAGCGATACCGGCAAGCGTGATACATACACCGATCAGCAAGACCAGTCCATCGCCATGAAACAAATCCGTTCCGGCAAAAACTGCCGGGAAAAGCGTTCCGAAACCGGCACACGTTCCAAGCGCGATGCTCTGGCCGAGCGCCACCCCCAAATAACGCATGCTCAACCCGAAGGTCAGGCCGCCGATTCCCCACAGGACTCCGTAGATAACAGCTCCCGCAGCTCCGCCGGCACTCCACAGTTCCGAAAGGCTGCTACCGTCGGGAATGGCCAACTGCGCCCCTAAGAACGGAAAGACGAGCCAGGCAAAAATGCCCTGCACCAGCCAGAAACTTTCCCAACTCCAATCCTTGACTTTATTGATCGGAACGTAGGAACTACTCTGTCCGAAGCTGCCAATTGCAATTATAATTAATCCAATGATTATTTCCATATTATCGTTTGCTTGTCACTTCGGCTTCATATTTCTCTATCTCTGCAATATAATCCTCACCTACCGGCACATCGTTTTGCAGGCAGAACATATCCCAGACAGCCGTCCACGGAAGACTCTTCATTTCCTCCTGCAAAGCCAAACGCTGGAAATACTTGCCTTCAGCTTCGTATTGTTGCAAGGTTGCAGAGGGTTCAAGAAGAGCTTGCATAAAGGCTTTTTGTGTCGCACGGCAACCGATCACGTACGCCCCGATACGGTTGATCGTCGCATCGAAATAATCCAGACCGATATGCACCCGGTCCAATGCCTTGCAACGGATGATTTCACGTGCCAAGTCGAGTAAGTCGTCGCTCAGGATCACCACATGGTCGCTGTCCCAACGAATCGGACGGCTCACATGCAACATGATCTCCGGTGTAAAGAGAAGCAAGGCCGAAACCTTGTCGGCAATACTTTCCGTCAGATGGAAATGGCCTGTGTCGAGTGTCACGATCTTATTCTTCTTCGCACCGTAGCCTAAGTAGAAATCATAGGAACCGACCGTATAACTTTCCAGGCCGATACCGAACAGTTTTGCTTCGATACAGTCCTTCATATTTTTATACTCGGTTGCAAAAATCTCGTCCAATGACTGTTCCAATATCTGACGGTATTTGAGACGGCTGGCGGGGACTTCCTTGCTGCCGTCATGAATCCAAAGGTTCATGATACAGGGATCATCCTGATATTTACCCATCTCCTCGCTAATCCAGCGGCAACGCTTCGTATGTTCGATCCAGAAATTACGGATCGCGTCGTCCGGATTCGCCAACGTCAGGTCGCCACTCTTCGGATGCGAGAAAGAAGTGCTGTTGAAATCCAGTTTCATCCCGTTTTCTTTCGCCCACTGCATCCAGCTTTCAAAATGAGCAGGTTCCACTTCATCGCGATCGACCTTCTTGCCTTGGAAGTCACCATATATTTCATGCAGGTTCAAGCGATGTTTACCAGCGATCAGCGAAGCCGCTTTCAGGACATCGGCACGAACTTCGTCGATCGTGCGGGCACGTCCCGGATAGTTGCCCGTCACTTGGATTCCGCCCGTCAGCGAACCGCCCTGGTTCTCGAAGCCGCTCACGTCGTCCGCCTGCCAACAATGCATGGAGAGAGAAATTTTCTGCAATTTGTCCATTGCCTCTTTTACATCTACACCGACAGCTGCATAGCGTTCAACAGCTGCTTCATACGCTTGTCTGATAATGTTTTCTTTTGTCATGGTCTTATTTTTTTGAGGTTATAGATTGATATTTCTTAAAAGCCTCTTCCCACTCGCCGTTACCTTCCGGCAGAAAGACAGCCGGCGAGAGGAAAGAGTTGATCAAACGGCGCATCTCCCAGCGGTCGGCCACTAATCCTGCCGCCCTCGCCTGCACCATACAGTTGCCGATTGCCGTCGCTTCGGAAGGTCCTGCCACAACCGGCATATTGATTACATTTGCCGTAAATTGATTGAGAAGATTATTCATCGAACCACCCCCGATCACATGCAATCTACGGATCGGGAAAGGAGCTATTCCGGATAATAACGCCAGCACCTCCTTGTAGCGGAATGCCAGACTTTCAAAGATACAACGGATAAACTCGTCATCTTCCTTAGGCTCCGGCTGCCCCGTCTCGCGGCAATAGGCCCTGATCGCCTCCGTCATGCTGGACGGATTGGCAAAACGCGGATCGTCGGGATTCACAAAACAGTGGAAAGGCGTCGCCCGCTCCGCCATCTTGACAATCGCAGGATAAGAATAATCGCGCCCGGCCTTCTCCCACTCTTTCCGGCACTGTTCGAGCAGCCACATTCCTGTGATATTTTTCAGGAAACGGGTCGTCCCGTCTATACCACCTTCGTTCGTAAAATTATGCAGGAAAGATTCTTCCGAGATAATCGGTTCCTCCGTTTCGATCCCCATAAGGCTCCACGTGCCGCTGCTAAGGTAGGCAAACTCCCGGTCCGAAGCCGGGACAGCCGCGACGGCCGAAGCCGTGTCATGACCGGCAACCGCTATGACCGGCACTTTGCCGATCCCTGTTTCCCGGGCAAGCGCGTCGGTCAACTCCCCTACCACTGTTCCCGGCATCACTACCGGGCGCATGATAGAGGGGGCTACACCGGCCGCTTCCAGCAAGGACACCTCGAACTCCTTCGTCGCCGGATTCAGCAGTCCCGAAGTGGAAGCATCCGTATATTCGCAAACCTTTTTGCCCGTCAACAGGTAGGAAAGCAGATCGGGCATAAAGAGGATCTCCTCGGCAGCCTTCAACGGCCCGAAGTCTTCCTGCCCAGCCCGGAACAACTGGAAAACACTATTAAAATTCATGATCTGTATGCCGGTAAGCCGGTAGACTTCCGACCGAGGAATCCGCTGGAAATATTCTTCCGGCGCCCCTTCCGTATAAGGATCGCGATACGCACGCGGCAGTCCCAACAGCGTACCGTCTTTCGCCAGATATCCGAAATCGACACCCCAGGTATCGATCCCGATAGAGTCCGGCACCACGTTCCGGCGCGCACAAATCGTAAGGCTTTCTTTCAAGGCATCATACAACTGATAGATGTTCCAGTAATATTTTCCATGCAACTCCATGATCGCATTCGGGAAGCGGTGGAGCTCCTGCATTTCAAATTTGTCACCAACCAAGGTCCCTAATACGGCACGTCCGCTGGTCGCTCCTATGTCAAAGGCTAAAAAGTTATATTTCTTCATGGTACAACAAAGTTGTTTGTTTTATGATTGCAAAAGTAAACGGTAAATTACTATCTTTGCTTTTGAAAATGATTTTAAACCTTTCAAATCTGACAGAGGAGATGGAGAAACAACTAAGCGATCAATTAAGATACCTGACGATAAGCGCGATAGACGAAGAGTGGGGAATTGTCGTCACGACTGTAGGCTACCAGTTTATTCCCCCGAAAGGGAACTATCCTCTTTCGAAGCATCCGGACAATTATAACTTCAAGCCGCAGACCGGACGAATCCTGAACGAATATCAACTGGTCTATATCACGAAGGGAAGCGGTTACTTCTCCTCACAATCCTGCAAGATGCAAAAGATAAACGCTGGCACGATGATCCTGCTTTTTCCGGGAGAATGGCACAGCTACTACCCTGACAGCGAGACAGGCTGGGACGAATACTGGGTAGGCTTTCGCGGCATTCACATCGACCGACGCGTGGAGAAACGCTTTTTTACCCGCGAGGAGCCGTTACAGCACATCGGACTCAGCGCGACAATCGTCGGACTATATGAAGACATCCTGAAATTCGCCTCTCAGGAAAAAACGGGTTACCAGGAGATGATTTCGAGTATCGTTCTCCACATATTAGGTACCGTCTATTATAAAAGAAGAAACAACTCCTTTACGAATACCTATGTAGTGGATAAGATCAACGAAGCACGCATCCTGATGAAAGAGCAAGTGGAAAACCCGTTGACGCCTGAAGAAATAGCCTCCCGCCTGGGGCTCGGTTACTCCTGGTTCCGCCGTATGTTCAAAGAATATACAGGCGTATCACCCGCCCAGTACCAACTGCAACAAAAACTCCTGAAGGCAAAGGAACTGCTTACCAGCAGCAGTATGAATATCTCGGAAATAGCCTACAGCCTCAAATTCGAGAATGCCGGGCAGTTTTCCACCTTTTTCAAGAAGAAAGAGGGGGTGACACCGTCGGAGTTCCGCGAAAGGGCGCATTGAGGGAGAATTAAAAAATTAAAGAGTTAAAGAATTAAAGGGCTAAGGGGTGAATTGGAAGGTGATTTTCTTGTTCATCATATAGTTGACTGCGCCATAGATGAAGAGTCCTAAGAATTGGGCGAGGTATTCGTTCAGGTCGAAGATTTCCACCATGATCAGCAAAGCGAGGAATTGGGAACAATAAGCGCACCCGAAAGCGATCAGGAAAAGGGGAATCTCGCGGCGGAACTTACCGGTACGGGAAGAGAATATCCAATATTTGCTCCAGAAGAAGTTATTGATCTGAGCAATCACATAGGCGGTGATATTAGTAGCGATATAGTTGCAATCGAGCTTGTCCATCATCAGCCAGACAATCAAGACTGTAATCAACGCATTCAGCGTGCCGATCAGTATAAACCGCATCACGCGCACCATATTTTTCGATTGTGAGACCAAGCCTGCTTCTTGCTATTTTGTTCTTTGATATTTGAAATTCCGGGACAAATATACAGGATAATATGCAAATAGCCATACAATAAGTCACAAAGTATGGCGATCAACCCGTATCTTTGCCGACATGAAATATTTATTGTTTTACATAATCAGTCTGTTATCCCTCACTGCCTGTATCCGCGAAGATTTGCCTGCGGGTAGTTTTGCTCTGGAAGAAGGCGACCTGCTCCCCGAATTCAGCATCTCCAATCCGGATGGCACGGTCTCGAATAAGGATTTAGAAAATAAGTTCGCACTAATTATTTTCTTCAGCACGACCTGTTCCGACTGCCGGGAGGCTTTCCCGGATATTTCCACTTTGTATAATATGTATAAAGATAACCCGTCCGTCCGCATACTCCTGATCGCCCGCAACGAAACCGAAGAGCAGGTAACGGCCTACTTCCGGGAACATCAGTACGATATGAAGTTTTTCGCCGATCCGGACCGGAACGTCTACTCCCTCTTTGCCGACAGCACCATCCCCCGCGTATTCCTTGCCGACAAAAGCGGTACGATCATCCTGACACAAACGGAAAAGGTGGATGCGGAGGAAATCAAAGCTGCTATCTAAACAAAGAGCGCAGCCCCCTTTCGTGACCTGCGCTCTCCTTGCCTATTCGTATGATGCTTCCCTTACAATTCACCGGGGCGGTCATCTTCACCCCCGCCACTGCCGTTTCCGGAGTCAACAGGGACAAAAGCGAACCGTTCGAACTTGGCATCCTGTTTTGCTTTACGGAGCAACGAACCCGGGCTGAACACGATACGCGGAGTCTTGATCATCTCCGGATCGAAATCTTCGTCCGTCGTACTTCCAATCGAACCGACACCGTAGCGGAAGTTCCCGAACTCACCGAACTGCACGCGCCGGCCGGCAGACAGATGTTTGCGGATCAGATAATTCATACGGTCGATCACCCCTTTCACCTGATTGGTCGGAATACCCGCCTCGACGATCTCATCCAAAAGGGATTCGAAACTGACCAGTTCCATATAGACCGGCTGTGCATACACTTTCTCAGGAACCGCTTCCTGATCTTTACCCAAATTCTTCTTCTTTACCAAACGATACTTTACTGACATAACTGTTTCTGTTTTTTAATTGTGAATAACTTTTGAAATGCTTTGTTCTCGAAAACATGACAAAGATACTCCCACTAAAAACAGCCCAGTCGCCATCTGTCGGCGTGTGTCGGCATTTGTGGGGATGTGTGGGCGGATGTAGGCAAACCGAAACAAAATATGCAACTTAATTGTGTGTGATTACTCCGTCAATGTTTTGTCTCACCTTCTTTACTCTTTGTAAGTAATGGTAAGCCAAGTTCTGCGAGAAATTTATTATGTCTTTCGGAGGCATCAGCTATTTTACCTTCCAGCTCGATCAACTTCTTATTGACTTGCAACAAATCAATTTTCACATCCTCTTTGGCAATGCTAACATAGCGTGAAATATTCAGATTATAACCGTTTCTTTCGATTTCGTCCATCGAGACAGGACGAGAGTAACGTTCTTCTTCTTTCCGCTGCTTATAGGTGTCTATGATTTTGTCAATGTCTTTAGTCCGTAGTTTATTCTGCTTCTTGCCTTTCTCGAAATTTTCTTTGTCGCTGGCGTTGATAAAGAGTACGTCGTCGGACTTCTTACATTTCTTAAGTACCAAGATACACACAGGAATACCTGTTGAAAAGAAAAGGTTTGCAGGCAACCCGATTACTGCATCTATATTGCCGTCTTTGAGCAATTTTGTGCGAATACGTTCTTCTGCTCCCCCTCTGAAAAGCACACCGTGAGGCAAAATAATCGCCATCGTGCCGTCTTGTTTCAAAAAATGGAAACCATGAAGTAAGAAAGCGAAATCTGCGGCTGATTTGGGAGCAAGCCCATAGTTCTTAAAGCGGAAATCTTTCCCCATCTCTTCCGTAGGTTCCCAGCGGTAGCTAAATGGAGGGTTTGCAACAATAGCATCGAACTCTACTTTTTTGGCCGGGTTCATTTCATTCAGCATATCCCAATCATTCAAGAGTGAGTCACCGTGATGGATTTCGAACTCCGAATCTTTGACTCCGTGCAGGAGCATATTCATACGAGCTAAGTTGTAGGTCGTGATATTCTTCTCTTGTCCGTATATCTTACCAATACTTCCCCCATTGGCTTTCATCCTGTGGCGCACATTGAGCAACAAAGAACCAGAACCACAAGCAAAGTCCAAGACGTTTTCAAGTTTCTTCTTCGGTCCGGACTTAGGGTCGTGGGTATCCAATGTGACGATACCCGACAGAATGCTCGACAATTGTTGTGGCGTATAGAACTCGCCAGCCTTTTGTCCTGAACCTGCGGCAAACTCACCGATCAGGTATTCATAAGCATCCCCTAATATATCCGTATCGGTAGAAAACTGAGCGATTCCTTCGGCAATCTTTGTGATCACTTTACAAAGTAGTGCGTTGCGTTCGTCATAATTCTTACCTAACTTGTCCGAGTTCAAATTTATTTCGGAGAAAAGTCCTTGAAACGCCCTGTCGAAAGATTCGTTTTCGATATATTTAAATCCTTTCTCAAGTGTTTTCAGAAGATCATCATTTTGCGTCCGTGCAAGTTCGTAAATATTAGTCCATAGATAGTCCGGTTCAATCACATAATGCACTTTACGGCGCATCTGTTTTTCAAAATCCAATACATCTGCCGGGTTCTCTCCGTACCATAATTGCAACGGTGTCGAAACACCATGCTCTTTCAATTCTTCCGGTGCTTTATCTGGATAATCCCTTCCGAGTTCTTTTCTTGCAGCCTCTATATAGTTATCTGAAATATAACGCAGGAATAGGAAAGACAGCATATAATCGCGAAAATCATCTGCCATCATTGAACCACGAAGGTCATCTGCTATTCTCCACAGGGTTTTACCCAGTTCGTGCTGTTCTTTTATTGTCATATTTTTATCTGTTTTCTTGTTCTGTTTCTATTAATATCTCAGGCAGGTAAAATTCATACTTTCTCAAAAAGGCATCAAGGATTCGGACAAATAGTTGTTTCGTATCTCTTCCCATGAATACAGGTTCGTATATCGAATATTTACCATGACTAAGTAAATCCAAAGCTCGTCCAAATAACACTTCATCTTCTATACCATGAATACATTTAGAAAAATGGCTATAACCGAAAAACACCGCTGTTTTTTCAACAACACTGCGCAACATATTAAAATGATACGTGTTTATCTGCACATCGTCTATCGTCTGCCCCTCTTTAGGTAAGAGCCGTTTTAATTCGCATAGAGTTGCAACATGATGAAAGAACGGTGTCTCGTCGGTCGCCCTCAATGTATAGCCGTTTGCCCCGTTTTTGTGAAAGAAATAACTTTTACGTCCATTCCTTTTTAAATCGTTATACATCACATTAAAGAATAAATGGTGATGAGAGGAAATAACGATTTTTCTTTTTCCGGAATCCTTTTTCAGCAGATTGCCCAAATCATTGGCAATTGCGATAACGTTATTATCATCAAGCGAAGACACAGGATCATCGATATAAATATATTTAACCCATGAATATGCCTCGGCTCCATCAATGACCAGTTCGCAAATGGCAAGGAACACACACCATATAAATATGTTTTCTTCACCACGAGAAATCTTTATTTTATCTTCTTCCCCTTTAGAAAAAGAGATATGCCACTCTTCATAATCGATCTTGAAATCGAACTCTGCATATCGTTGCAAATAACCGAATATCTTCTCTTCTAATGCTAATTCTTTAAACCCGTTAAAGAAGTTTGAATCTGCATTGATCTTGAGAACCCTCTCCGTATCATTTTCAAGGTCGTTGTCCCAATAGAAAAGATCTTCGGTAAAAGCATTGAAGTATAGTGTATCTCTGGTATTAGCTTCCGTATCTCTACCTCTGTTCTTAAATTCCATAGAAAGACGAGTTTTTCCCGTCCCATTATAGGCATATACTAAAACATAGTTGAAATCATTTAAATCAGAACGAAATCTGACGGCAACATCTGACAATGTGTTGTATTTGAATATTTTTGCTTCGTTACTCATTGTAATTTAGGAAATAGTTGTTGCATTAATCCTTTTTTATGGGCTTTTAGTTGGTCGAGTTTTGCGATCTCGGTGGATATGAGTTCGTCTACTGATGATAGGCAATTCGTAACCATCCTAAATTCTTTGTCATTACGTGTTGTCCATATCTTAAAATCTTCAATTTGCTTTAAGCTAATATGGGGAATACCACTACTTGTATTTATTCGATCAATATATTTTTTAAATCGATCTGATCCTATTTGTTGATAAATAAACATGATGAAATCAATATTATCAGCTCTTAGTCTTGCCACACGTTGAACTAATAATGAACCTGTCTCTTATACACATCTGACGCTG
>OWHZ01001116.1_pt1 | contig 11889 bp, 6 predicted proteins | sample 1732651 | NCBI WGS metagenome assembly OWHZ01 (sample SAMN05065738, study PRJEB22554) | human gut metagenome | biome: ENVO:2100002; feature: ENVO:00000062; material: ENVO:00002003 | host: Homo sapiens | place: USA
CCGAATTAATAATTGTCAGTGAATACTGTCACAAATGTCATATTGAGCCTTCATTCATCGAAATGTTGGAAGAGGGCGGTTTGATTAACGTGCATACCGAAGGCGGTGAACATTATCTGCTTTTGTCGGAACTCCCGAACGTGGAACGTTATAGCAGAATGTACTATGACTTATCCATCAACATGGAAGGTATCGATGCCATTCATCATTTGCTGGAAAGGATGGAAGATATGAGGCACGAAATGCGTTCGCTTCGCAAACAACTTTTGCTGTACCGGGAACGGGAAATAGAAGATATGGACTGGTAAAAAAATAGAGCCTCTGTTTGATTCGAACAGAGGCTCTATTTATAGTAAACGGAGGCTCTGATTCATTCAATCAGAGCCTCCGTTTTTTCAGGATGTTTATGCCGTTATTTTATAATACAATATACGTGCAAATCTCTTCCAGATAGCGTGCGTCGATAGTGTCGAAGCTATCCAATGTATCACTGTCGATATCCAGCACCCCGACAACTTTCCCCTGCTTGAGGATTGGTACTACTATTTCCGATTTCGAGTCCGAACTACAGGCTATGTGTCCGGGAAACTGCTCTACATCAGGAACAATCAGTGTACGGGCTTCTTTCCAAGCGGTTCCGCAAACTCCTCTGCCAAAGCGGATGCGAGTGCAGGCAATGGGGCCTTGAAACGGACCCAGTACGAGTTCTTCTTCTTTCACAAGGTAAAAGCCTACCCAGAAGAAACCGAAAGTCTGCTTTAAGGCTGCTACCATGTTGGCAAGATTGGCAATGAGATCTGCTTCCGTACTTACCAAAGCATGCAGTTGCGGAAGTAACTCCCGATACTTTTCTTCCTTGCTTCCTGTGTGGATGATTAAATTTTCTGCCATCTCTTTACTATTTGATTTGGTTCAGGATGCTCGGATCTTTTATCTTATCGTCTTCTGCAAAGAAGATAATCTTAGTCAGTATCTCGGCAGTCTTCGGATCTTCATCTACGAAAGGCAGGAACAGGCGTCCGCGATTTTGCGAATGTACCGGAAGAACGGCTATCTGTGCACCACCTTCCTGATGGATCACACCGCTGCCCAGATGAATATTGTACTTACCCAGTTTACCTTCGATGTGAGCAAAACTTCCTTTTATTGTCACGTTCTTGAAATGAAACAACGGCATCGTCAGTTCCACCAGTACGCTGCGCATCTCGATGGTAGAGTGGCTGGTTTCCGGGGCAACGCTTCCGGCATGGGCTACGCTTACTGCCAGGTCTACGTCTCTCATTACTTCGGAGAAGATGACAGGAGGAATCTCCGAGATTTTCATCAACTTGTAGTCTTTGCGGCTATGGAAGCAGACATATTCCAATGTCGGAGCTTCGATATCGGCAGGAGAGAACCAGTCTGCCATGGCATAGATGGTGGCGATGATATTCTCTTTGTAATATATCTTTTGAAGGCCGTCTTCATAATCGGCTACCCAACGGCGCCCTTTCAGTACGGCAACCGTTTTCTGCGGTTGAATCTGATTGCCGGCATAGCGGCGGGATTGAGTGGCTTCTATTTCTTCCGGAGTCGGAACGTAAAGTTCGCGGAATACCTGTTTGAAAGGTTGGCGGATTGATTTATCGAACAGGAATTTTTGATAAGCATGCCAGTCTCCGCTTGTATACAGGTCTGTGGGGTGCGCGATGCGTAACTCGTCTTTCGGTTTTAACGGGAGGCAAACGGCATTCACTGTAATCAGCAATCCATCGGTGTAGAAGCCCGTCTGTCCGTTGCAGATGAAGACGAGATGTTTCAGTAATGGCCAGATAACAGGATTCTGCATCAGCTTGCGCAATTCGTTTTCTTCAAAATGGGTGCAGTCTTCCATCGCCTGTTCCAGCATGATGCGCGAACGGGTGTACTGGTCTTTCAGCTTTTTGTGTACTGCTTTCAGTTCTTCTATATACGGATGCTTTTTCAGCTTGGCACGCATGCTGTTGAGCTCTTTGCCGTCTTTGATTTGCTTAATCTCCGATTTACCTTCCTCGTTGATTTGTACATACACTTCTACGCCGTCTATCTCTTTGGGGGACAGGTAGGGAAGAAGTTCTTTAATCAGTTCGGTTTCCATGCTCCAGGTCAGGCGGGTAACGTCTCCGTAACCGGAGTTGCGTGCCAGGTTTTGCAGAGCGATGTTTACCGCTTTCTTTTCGCTTTCCTGTCTTTGAGCACCGAATTCCTTGCTCTCTTTCAGGAACTTTTGCAGGTATTGATAACGATCCAGCAGTTCTTTATCCGGCTTCCGTCCCAATGGGATGAGGCCGTAGCTCATCAATAAGTCTTTGTTGCGCTTGGCTATTATTTCTTTCTTTATATCTGCCGCCTTCACTGCACCGTTGGTAGCATCGGCAAACTTACGGGCACGGGTATGGCTGTTGCTGCATGAAATATATTTGGCGGCATTGTAGACCACTTCGAAGCGTTGCTTGCCAATTGTCTTAAATGCATCTTTGAACCAGTCGATGTCAAAAGCACCTTCCCGCAGGTCATCTACGTCGATGGGGGTGTAGCGGGCGATAATCGCTTTCTTCTTGTCGTCACACGTTTCATTGGTGTGGGCGTGGAAATAATAGGCTGCACTTGTCAGTCCTTTCCAGCCTATTGCCTTTTCAGTCAGTTCAATCCATTGTGGGGCGAACATGGCGGCTTCTACCAGTCGCTCGTCGCTGATTTCGGCTTGTTTCGCCAGTTTCTTCAGATTCTCGCTGGTGTCCGTAGGCAGGGGATGACAAGCATGGAGCAGACTGCTCAATACACCCCGTTTGGTGCTGCCCCAGTTGTAACTGTCACGTATGAAAGTATCTTTGCCGAATGCTTGCAGAATACGGATAAATGTTTCAGCTCCATAGACGTAGCTTAGTTCTTCTGCAAGGGAGGTGACTTGTGTCTCGGAGTCTCCACGTTTTAATTCAATTTCAAGAATCCGGTCTACCACCTTTTGGGCGAGGGAACGGAAGAGGGAGAAGTCGATGTTTTTGATATCGGCGTATCTTTCTTTTTCCTTGTTGAAACGAACGTTGTCGTTCAATACCATGGTGATTGCTTTGATCTGGCTGGGAGAGCTGATGCGTCCCATCATTTCACGGTATACTTCCTCTGTCGGGATGATTCCCAGCATCCAGGCACGGGCGAAGTCTGTGGCATGAAGATAAGAGTCTGTTTCCTCTAGTTCGGGGGTGTGCTCCATGTAGTTGGTGAGCTTATAAAGCTGATAGCGCACTGTGAAGTAACGGATAAATAGATCATCATTCATGGGCTTTTGAGGCATTTCGAGCCAGAAGTTCACGAATTTGTTGTTATGTATCGGATAAACGACCTGTTTTTCTCCGTATTCCAGTTTGTCCCGAAGCCATGCATGCTTACTGGTGTACTGGCGGAAGATGTTTTTGGTATTTAGCAAAGGCAATAGTTGGAGCAGCATATTGACGGCCAGGCGTTGATAGACGGCTTCATCTTTGTATTCGTATGCCAGTGCTTCGATGATGTCACTCATCTGTTCATAGTACGGCATCTTGCGGAGGTCTTTCTGCAATCCGCGGTAAGTGATGCCGGCATACATCCGGTTGACAAGCGGCTCAAAAGTATTACTTGATTTCTGGTCTGCCTTGATGTCTTCTTCATCTTCCTCGTCGGAGTCGTCTTCGTCTTTAGCGGTACCTGTCGATGCAAGCATGAAACTCATCATCAGCAATTTGTCGTAGCTTCCTATTTCTTCTTCGTAGAAGGCTTTCCACAATTCCGGGAATCCGAGTCCGCTCAATCCTCCGTAGTTGCTCCAGTTTATCAGGACACTGTTACCTACCAGACGTGCTTCTCCGTAACCATTTTTGAATTCTTCATTCTTGTAGGTTTCGATGTATTTGCTTAGTTTTTTGAAAACGAGTTTGGCCCTTCCAAAGCAGATGAATTCGAATGCTTTTTTAACGTTGAATCCTTTGTCCTGGGTAATTTCCGGCAGACTGACTTCAAGAGACGGATCGTACAGACCGAAACCGTTATCTTTGGTATAATGTTGTGTGACGCTCTCTTCTGTTCCATCGCCAATCAGAGATTCTATCAATACTTTTTCTTTCGGGTTCGGCTTCTGAATCTCTTTGACTGTCGGGATCAATTCCTGATAGATATCTTGCAGGAATTCTACATTGTGTATGGTCTTCATCATGTCCAATCCTGCCAGGCGGCGTTCGGCAACCTTGTCTGTTAGCAAGCGGCGGATGCTGTCGGCTAGCTGTTCTTTGGGCTGTTTCATCAGCAGATTGATAGCATGGATACGCATTTCGCTGTATTTGAAGCGCAGTAACTCTTCTACTTTCTGGTTTTGTTCGGGCGATAAGGTCATCTCGGACAATGCTTTATATGCTTCTTCACGCACATCTTGCGAACGGTCTCCCAGTGATTGCAGTACATATTCTTCCTGTAGCGGACTGGTCGGTGGAGCTAATACAACACCGATATAGCCTGCCCGCATATAAGTATCCAGAGAGGGCAGATAGCTGCAAAGATCGTCTTTCAATGCAGAATTATTAGTCATCCAGGTGATATATGCCATTTTGAGAACGATTTCCGAACGGGTGAGTTCTGTGCTTTCCCAAGGGAATACATAAGGAGAATAAATCTCTTTGGCAGAGATGGACTGATAGATTTGCTTCAGATATTCATAATGGCGGACCGCCTCTTCTTTGCTATCAAAATAGTCGTGGAGTGACGGGGCGTCTTTGTGCCCTCCGTACCGGCTAAGATAGAGACCGGACAGATACAACGGTAAGATAGCCGCCACCACCGACGGTTCCTTATACCATCTTTCAAAGGCATTTTTACTGATGCGGTGGTTCATGCCGGAGTATTGCGTACAGCGTAAGAAATAAAGTAATGTCTGTACCTGGTATTTAGCACCTTTCTTGATAATTTCCGGTACGAGCGTCTGAATCTCTTCCGTATTATAGAATCCGATGCTCCATAAAGCCAGATAGAGTTCGACTGTATCTTTGCTTTGAAGAGCACTGTGTGCTTGTTTCCGGTCGTTCAGAAAACGATGGATCAGTTCTACATATTTATTGGTGATACGTTCGCTGCTGTCTTGTTCTCCGATACCCGTACTGACTGCAATACCGCGTTTCACGGAAGCAAATCGTTGCAGGCCGTTGTCGCAGATGACCGAGAAAAGATGGAGATAACTTTCGGGACAACCTTCGTCCATCGTTTCCACGATAGCTTGGCGGAGACCCTCCTGTAACTTGGCTGCCAGAAGTAACTTCCCTTCCAGTTCCAGCAAGGGGCGGTATCCACTTACTGCGATAGCCTGGAGATGTCCCTGGTTGAGGCGGTTGGCGTTATTCTCACTGGTCAGCACATTGTTGAGGTATTCAATGACAGTCTGGTTGCCTTCTGCTATTTGGGCGGCCATCCAGTTTTGGCAGTTCATCGAATCCTTGTATGCTTCTATTTCTTCCGGAGTGTTTCCTCCGTTCAGTATGGCTTGAACCGTAAATCCGGTGGCGCGCAGTTTCAGAAACTGGGTCAGTGCATCTATAACGTGGCCGATATGCAGAAGAGGATTTGCCGACCGTTGTGACCGGCGCGAGTATCCGTGAGTGTACGGGCACCGTGCTTTGAGCTTCAGATAGGTGTGGAACAGGTGGGCGTACTCGTCTCCCAATAGATAGCGGAGTAGCTTGTTCAATTTACCATCGAAAAGATTGGCAACGCTTTTAATCTTCTCTTCTTGGATAATATAGATGATGCAAGGCTCTAATTTATCGCTGTATGCACCATACCGGGTATCCATGTTGAAGTATTGCATAAATACATCCAACAGTGCCATTGTCTCTTTGTCTAAACTGGTTCTCTTTTTCGTTAACCTTTCCAGGTACGGAGCAATCCGTTTATTTAATGCGTCATTGTAAATCAGTCTCATGATTCTTTTCGTTTTAAATGTGTTTTATAGGATAATGATTACCATAATCTTCCCGACAGCATAGCGAGCCGGATGAAGGTTAAGGTAGATTCTTCTTTAAGTTGGATGGGAGAGGATAGGTCTCCGGTTTCCGTATCATCCATGAAGATACGGAAAATTCCGTCCTCATAGGATTGCAAAGCATTGGTGATGGCTTCGACTTCTGCGGCAGGTTTGCCATTATAGTTTACTGCAAACCCTACTTTGCCGGAAGCTGTTTTATTTTCCACTTCTTCCTGTGTGAGGTATTTCAGCACTTCGCTCTGTTGCAAGCGTTCATTGTATTCGCAGACTTGCCAACTGACGATGGCTTCGATCAACCCCTGTACATTGACAGGCGGAACAGGAAAATCGATAGGAATCTTTTCGATACTACACTTTCGCTTTCCTAACTGTTTGATTTGGATATATACTCTCATATTCTCTTTATTGGGTGATCTGGATACTTGATGTAATGGCATTCAGATCGGTTTCAGCTTCTTCGTCATAGACAAGCATGACAATAGCAAAAGATCGTTTCTTGCTCTCTTGAAAGTAATGCAACGCTATTTGTTTTACATCCTCTCCCGGTTCATCAGGAGCCCCGATGTGCAGGGGATTCGTGATCTTTGTCATGGGGAGTCCGTTGATATTGACATTGCTTAGTTGGTAATCTTCTGACGGTTCCCCTTGTGCATTTCTTGGGAGAGTGAGTGATAACTCTTTCATGTGTTCAAACTCCTTCTGCGTGTCGTAGGTGAGGGCGGTAATCGTTAATTGATTCCCTCCGTTGACCAGCATGAGTAATGGAGGTTCCGCACCATCAATAATTCCTTTTGCTCCTGCTATTTTTATCCAGTTGGTAGGATACTGGCAACTGAATTTGGTGGCTGCATCATAATAAGATAGCCACGTATCGTCATTGCCGGCAGGCGTATATGCCGGAACTTTCCTGCTGGAAAGATTGTCCGTAGCATTCACAGTGGAATGATTACTGTTCTCGTTTTCCTCTTCCAGTTCACCATTCAGATAGGCTTCCACAATGCCGCTTTCCCATTCATTGCGTATCTCCGGGTAAAGAGGAGGAACGTTTTTGCACAGGATCATGAAGCTGAACAGGAATATACAGAATATACCAAGCTCCCCGATGATGGAGACAGTCCGCTGTGCATCGGGTTTCTCGAACTTGTAGCCGACCACATATATAATTCCCAGAACAAACCCGCTTAACAACCCGCCAATATGGGCGGCATTATCAATGCCGGCTTTCATCCCGTAAACCAGATTATACCCCACAAAAATGAGGATGCTGGCTAACAATGCCTTTCGTTGTTCTTTGGCGATGCGATGAAAGAGGAGGAATGCAAGGAATATACCGTAAAGTCCGAAGATAGATCCGGAAGCTCCGGCGCTGATTGTCTCACCGTGCATATACAGGCTGAATGCAGCCGAACATAATCCGGTTAGCAGGTATGAAACGAACATACGGCGTCCTCCTATCAGTTCTTCCAACAGAAGTCCTACATACATGAAAGCATACATGTTCATCAGGAGATGGAAAGCTCCGATATGTATGAAGTTGCAAGTCACTGTGCGCCACCAGTCACCGGTCAGAGTCAGCGGTCCGAAGTCGGCTCCCCATTTCAGTAGTGACAGAGTGGAAGGAGACATAATACCCACTCCGGAAGCAATCATTACAATGAATACAAGAATATTGATGTCTATCAGGATGGGAGTTGCTATAAATCCTTTGCGGGGAATGAAGAAAGACAGGAAAGAGTTCCTCTTCTTTTCTTCCTCTATGTAGGCTTTTTCTTCTTCTGTGAGCGGGCGGTTGAACTCTTCTTCGAAATCTTTGGCCCTTTGGGCTAGTTCTTCCGGAGTGAGTGAGGCTTTTATTTCTTCCATTGTTTCCCGTAACTTCTGGATATTTTTTCTGTTCTTTCCATAATCAACAAATTGTACGGAAGAAGACTGACTGCGAACGGATACTTCCCCGTCACTTCCCTTTTCTATGGTAAAGGTTATTGCCTCTCCATGGGAGCGTATACTGAACGGGACTTCAAACCGGATTCCTTCCGGAGTTACTTCCTCGATATTCCACTCAAGTTTTTGAGAGGCTTCGAGAGCCAATATAAGGATTTCCGTGTTTGATAAACCTGGCAAATACAGTTTGGCATTATATGAAGGTTTGAGTGCCATATTTCTATCTCTATCTACATTCATCAATTAAAAAATTACTTATCTCACTGACAAATGTATAGAATAATAATGGAAAATAATAGAATATGACAAATAAAAAAAGCATCCATTTCGTAAGAAAGGATGCTTTTATCAGATTTAGTCGATTATTTGTTACTTTTTGTAGAACGCCAAATCTTCTTTGTCGAAGTTTTCGATGAAATTTGTATGCTTTTCTACTTCCGCTTCTGCATAGTTCAAATATACGTGTGCAGATTTGGAGAACAGTTCAGAAGACTTGCTGGCATCTTGAATCAGTAAGTGACACATGATAATATCAGCAGCCATTTCCACCAGTTTGCGAGCGGTGAAGTCAAGCAATTCCTGATCCTGTACTTCTTTCACAGCGTTGGTACTTGCTTCAAATTTGTCAGCCATCTTCTTCAGGCGAGACATCAGCGGTTCCATTTCCGGTGAACAAGGAATGGCCTCAAACTCGCGGATAGTAGCGATGTAAGAACCATTAGTCACGTAACGGATAGCGGCTACAGTCTGCAACTGGGTAGTTCCTTCGTAGATGCTGGTGATACGTGCGTCGCGATAGATGCGTTGGCAAGCATATTCCATCATGAATCCTGAACCACCGTGAATCTGGATACAGTCATAAGCGTTCTGGTTAGCATATTCAGAGTTCATACCCTTAGCCAGCGGAGTAAAGCTGTCTGCTAGTTTGGCGTATTTTTTCTGTTCCTGACGTTCTTCCGGAGTCAGTTTACGTTCGCGGGAAATATCATCCAATGCTTTGTAAATGTCTACGTAGCGAGCTGTTTGATACAGCAAAGCACGTCCGGCATCCAACTTACCTTTCATGATAGCCAGCATATCGTATACTGCCGGGAATTCGATGATTGCTTTACCGAATTGCTTACGGTCTTTAGCATAAGCCAATCCCTCATTGTAAGCAGCTTGGCTCAATCCTACGGACTGCGCAGCAATACCCAGACGGGCACCGTTCATTAAAGCCATAACGTATTTAATCAAACCGAGTTTGCGGTCACCGCAAAGTTCAGCTTTAGCATTCTTATACACCAGTTCGCAAGTAGGAGAACCGTGGATACCGAGTTTGTTTTCGATACGACGTACGTTCACACCACCCTCATTCTTGTCATAGATGAACATAGAAAGACCACGACCGTCTCTTGTACCTTCTTCCGAACGAGCCAATACCAAGTGAAGATTAGCATCACCGTTTGTAATAAAACGTTTTACACCGTTCAGCAACCAGCAACCGTCTTTTTCGCTATAAGTTGCTTTCAGCATAACTGCCTGTAAGTCGGAACCTGCATCCGGTTCGGTCAAGTCCATAGACATCGTTTCACCTTGGCATACGCGAGGAATGAAACGGCTGTGTTGGTCAGCGTTACCGAATTCGTACAGTGTTTCAATACAGTCCTGCAAAGACCAGATATTTCCGAAACCGGCGTCGGCAGCAGCCACGATTTCTGCACACATGGTGTACGGAGTGATCGGGAAGTTCAAACCGCCGAATCTGCGTGGCATGGTCATACCGTTCAGGCCGGCTTTCACCATAGCGTCCAGGTTCTGTTTGGTTCCGGAAGCATATTCTACGCGACCGTTAGCACAGTGAGGACCTTCTTCGTCTACACCTTCTGCGTTAGCAGCAATGATTTCTCCTGTGATTTCTCCTGTAATCTCCAATACTTTGTCGTAAGAGTCTACAGCATCTTCGAAGTCCAGCGGAGCGTAGTCGAATTCATCTTTATCTCTGTAATTGCGTTCTTTGAGTTCGCAAATACGTTTCATCATCGGATTGTTCAAGTGAAACTTGAGTTCCGGTATGTCTGTATAATAATTAGCCATCTTTCCTTACTTGCTATTTTGTTTATAATACTTAATCATCTTCGGCACAACTTCTTCGATACTTCCGTTGATTACGTAATCGGCAATCGTATTGATCGGAGCATCCGGATCGTTGTTAATGGAGATGATGATACCACTTTCCTGCATACCGGCGATATGCTGAATCTGTCCGGAGATACCGCAAGCGATGTAGAGTTTTGGACGAACCGTAACACCAGTCTGACCGATCTGACGATCATGGTCTGCGAAACCAGCGTCAACAGCAGCACGGCTGGCACCTACTTCTGCGTGAAGTTCTTTAGCGAGGTCGAACAATAGGTTGAAGTTTTCTTTCGAACCTACACCGTAACCACCGGCTATGATGATCGGAGAACCTTTCAGGTTGTTCTTTGCCTTTTCTACATGGCGTTCGATGACTTTCACTACATAGTCCGTGTCGGCTACATACTTTTTCACGTCGTGACGGATTACTTCTCCCTGATAAGTCGGAGAGAGGATTTCTTTCTTCATCACACCTTCGCGAACGGTTGCCATCTGCGGGCGGTGTTCCGGGTTCACAATCGTAGCAACGATGTTACCACCGAATGCCGGACGGATTTGATATAACAGGTTCTTATAAGTCTTACCTTCTTTTTTGTCTTCGTGGTCACCGATTTCAAGTGAAGTACAGTCGGCAGTCAATCCGCTGGTCAAAGCAGAAGAAACGCGCGGACCGAGGTCACGACCGATAACTGTGGCGCCCATCAGACAGATCTGCGGTTTTTCTTCCTTGAACAGATTGATAAGTACGGAAGAGTGGGGCAGTGAAGTATAAGGGAACAAGCCCGGAGCGTCGAAGACGTGAAGACGGTCAACGCCGAAGGGCAATACTTGTTTTTCGATGCCTGCAAGGTTAGTACCGGCAACAACGGCTTCCAGTTGGCAGCCCAGTTGGTTAGCTAACTTGCGTCCTTTGGTAAGGAGTTCGAGACTTACTTCGGCAACTACGGTGCCTTCAAGCTCACAATATACAAATACGTTATTCATATTTCTTTTAAGTTTTTGAGGTGACGAGTTGACAAGTTGACGAGGACATGCCTTGTTACCTTGTCTCTTGTCGCCTTGTTAACTACCCAATGGTGTGGTTAGCGAGTAGTTCAACAATAAGATCTTCTACATCCTGGTCGCTTCCGGTCAGTGTACGGCTCTCTTTGGCTTGGAAAGAGATGTTCTGAATGGTTTTTACTTTAGTGGGCGAACCGCTGAGACCGCATTGTGCCAGGTCACCGTTCACGTCTGCCACACTCCATTCGGTGATGTTCAGATAAGGGTACTTCTCGTAGAGGTCGGCATAAGGCAGGGTAGCACCTTCTTTGGTGATAGCTGCTTTTTCCTGTGCACCGAGAGCACGTTTGTACTTCTGTACCAACTTAGCGTTGCGTGGGCGGCAGGGAGCTGCACTTCCGTTCACAGTGATAACGATGGGCAGAGGGCCTTCTACAGTTTCCACACCACCGTCAATGTGACGTTTCACGACAACACGTCCGGTAGTTTTCTCCACATTCAGAATTTCTTCGGCATAAGTGATCTGTGTCAGACCGAGCTTTTCAGCAACTTGCGGACCCACTTGAGCCGTGTCACCGTCGATAGCCTGACGTCCGCCGATGATGATGTCATACTCGCCTATCTTCCTGATGGCAGTAGCAAGAGCGTACGAAGTGGCAAGGGTATCTGCACCTGCAAAAGCACGGTCGGTCAACAGATAGCCGTTGTCGGCACCGCGGAACATTCCTTCACGAATAACTTCGGCTGCACGTCCCGGTCCCATGGTCAGGATGGTTGCGGTAGAGCCCGGATGTGCATCTTTCAGT
>OWHZ01001144.1_pt1 | contig 11603 bp, 9 predicted proteins | sample 1732651 | NCBI WGS metagenome assembly OWHZ01 (sample SAMN05065738, study PRJEB22554) | human gut metagenome | biome: ENVO:2100002; feature: ENVO:00000062; material: ENVO:00002003 | host: Homo sapiens | place: USA
GGTCGCCGTAGGGCTGGTTGAGGTAGCGCTGGCGGAACTCCTCGATCACCACGCGTTTCTCCGCCTCGAGTTTTTCGGGGGTGATGTCCAGCCCCTCCATGCGGTCGCTTTCGAGCCACAGTGCGGTCTCGATGTTGTCCTTCGGGAGGGTGATGTAGAAATCCGTATAGTCGTTGTTGGTGAAGGCGTTGTTGTCGCCGCAGGCCATCTGCACGGGCAGGTCGAAATTCGGGATTTCGCGCGTGCCGCGGAACATCAGGTGTTCGAACAGATGGGCGAAACCCGTGCGCGCGGGGTTCTCGTTGCGCGCCCCGACCTTATATAATATGTTTACTGCGGCGAGTTTCGAAGCCTTATCCCGGTTGACGACGACCGTCAGGCCGTTCGCCAGTGTTCTCTTCTTGTATTCGATCATGGATGCAAAGATAGTAAAAAAGCAGCGGCAGGAAAATTTAGTGACGCCTCATTTGAAGATGGATTCGAAGACTATGAAGTTTGGGGATTGGAATCCATTACCCTGCCGCTGCGTGTGGAAAACGCTTCGGCAGAAAACGGGAAGAGTGGTGCCGAACCTGTGGCCCATGGCTCTGGTCAGCCTCTATCCCACAAATCACAGCACGCACCCTTCTGGGTACGATCTGTATTGTGGGATAACAAAAAATTTACCAGATTTTAGGGCCCCAATACTATCGTTTATACACGATGATATGTAAAGAACGAATTATGGAACAAAATTAGGAAAAAAATCCCGATTTGCAATCGCCGCGCCCGAACAACCTATTTATCGGCCTTTATTTCCCAGTGTTTCGCCGCGTAAAATTTGTTGACGGCCAAAAAAATATCTGTTTTCTCAACCGCCAATGTGTCTGTGAAAAAATTCCGCTGCTTTTTCCGGCCCGGGATTTGTCTTGCCGGCAGGGGTGGCGCTCCGGCCCCGTGCACGCACAGCCCGGACTGTGCCCGCGAGGGAGTGGCGGGTAATCCGCTATCGGATAATAAGTTCGGCAAGTCGGTGATTATCCGCGAGTTCGTTGTTAAATAAATAACAACCCCGTTGTTATTCCAATAACATCCTGCGTAGTGAAAAAACCGGATGATTTGTCAGAAAATCGGACTGATTTTTCCGCCGGAATTGTTATCTTTGCAACGCATTTTGTCCCGAATCCAGGAAAAACACACAATATCATCTAAAATTTCAACAAAATGGCAGAAAAGAAATTTATCACTTGTGATGGTAACTACGCTGCGGCACATGTTGCATACATGTTCTCGGAAGTTGCGGCGATCTATCCCATCACGCCGTCGTCGACCATGGCCGAACTCGTGGACGAGTGGGCCGCCCAGGGTCGCAAGAATATTTTCGGCGAAACGGTGAAAGTTGTCGAGATGCAGTCCGAAGCCGGTGCCGCAGGCGCCGTACACGGTTCGTTGCAGAGCGGTGCCCTGACGTCGACGTTCACCGCGTCGCAGGGTTTGCTGCTGATGATCCCCAATATGTATAAGATCTCCGGCGAATTGCTGCCGGGCGTGTTCCACGTTTCGGCGCGTGCGCTGGCCGCACAGTCGCTGTCGATTTTCGGAGACCACCAGGACGTCATGGCCACCCGCCAGACGGGATTCGCCATGCTGGCGACTTCGTCGGTGCAGGAGGTGATGGATCTGGCGGGCGTGGCGCACATCGTGTCGCTCAAATCGCGCGTGCCGTTCCTGCACTTCTTCGACGGCTTCCGTACCTCGCACGAGATCCAGAAGATTGAGCTGATCGACGAGGCCGCTCTGACGGCGATGCTTGACCGCGATGCGCTGGCTGAGTTCCGCCGGCGGGCGCTCAACCCCGAGCACCCCGTCACCCGCGGTACGGCGCAGAACCCCGACATCTATTTCCAGACCCGCGAGGCCGCCAACCGCTTCTACGACGCCGTGCCCGACATGGTTGCTGAGGCGATGCGCGAGATTTCGAAGATCACCGGCCGCGAGTACAAGCCGTTCGTATATTACGGAGCTGCGGACGCCGAGAACATCGTGATCGCGATGGGGTCGGTGACCGAAACCCTCCGGGAGACGGTCGACTACCTGAACGCCCGTGGCGGGAAGGTGGGCGTCGTGACCGTTCACCTCTATCGTCCCTTCTCGGTGAAATATCTGGGCGAGGTGCTGCCCGAAACGGTGAAGCGCATCTGTGTGCTCGACCGTACTAAGGAACCGGGTGCAAACGGCGACCCGCTCTACCTGGATGTCGTCGAGGCATTTGCCAACTGCAAGGATATTCCGGCCGACCGCAAACCGCTCATCATCGGTGGCCGCTACGGCCTTTCGTCCAAGGATACCACGCCGGCGCAGATGCTGGCCGTGTTCGCCAACCTCGGGGCCAACGAGCCCAAGAACCAGTTCACGGTGGGCATCGTGGACGACGTGACCTTCCGCTCGCTGCCCGTGGGCGAGGAGATTTCGCTCGCCAAGCCCGGTACGTTCGAGGCGCTCTTCTTCGGCCTGGGTGCCGACGGTACGGTAGGCGCCAACAAGAACTCGATCAAGATCATCGGCGGCACGACGAACAAATATTGCCAGGCATACTTCTCGTACGACTCGAAGAAGTCGGGCGGTTACACCTCGTCGCACCTGCGTTTCGGCGACCTGCCGATCACTTCGCCCTATCTGGTCACCACGCCCGACTTCGTGGCGTGCCACGTGCCTTCGTACGTCGACAAGTACGACGTGCTGAAAGGGCTGAAAGCCGGCGGTTCGTTCCTGCTCAACTCGGTGCACGACGCGGCTACGACCTGCGCCACGCTGCCCGACCACATGAAAGCCTATCTGGCCAAGAACAAGATCAATTTCTATATCATCAACGCTACGAAGATCGCCGCAGAACTCGGACTGGGCTCGCGTACGAATACCATCATGCAGTCGGCATTCTTCAAGATCGCCAACGTTATCCCGTTCGACAAGGCTGTCGACGAGATGAAGCATGCCATCCTGAAATCCTACGGCAAGAAGGGCGAGGACATCGTCAACATGAACTATGCGGCCGTCGACGCCGGCGGCAACGCCGTGGTGAAGGTCGAGGTGCCGGCCGAATGGGCGCAGATCGACGACAACGGCTTCGCACATGTTTCGGATGCGTCGTATCCCGAGTTCGTGCGCAAGATCGTCGAGCCGATCAACGGGCTGAAGGGCGATGACCTGCCGGTATCGGCTTTCACGGGCCGTGAGGACGGTACGTGGGAGAACGGCACGGCCGCCTACGAGAAGCGCGGCATCGCCGTGAATGTCCCCGAGTGGAAGATCGAGAACTGTATCCAGTGCAACCAGTGCGCCTATGTCTGCCCGCACGCCGTGATCCGTCCGTTCCTCGCGACGGAGGCCGAGGCTGCCGCATCGGGCGTGGAATGGAAGCAGGGGCTGGGCGAGACCAAGGAGTACAAGTTCCGCATCCAGATCTCGCCGCTCGACTGTACGGGCTGCTCGAACTGCGTCGACGTCTGCCCGGCCAAGGAGAAGGCGCTGGTAATGCGTCCTCTGGAGGAGCAGATGCCCCAGCAGAAGAACTGGGACTACATCACCAAGCATATCGGCTACAAGCAGGTCGTCGACAAGACCAAGTCGGTGAAGAACCTCCAGTTCGCACAGCCGCTGTTCGAGTTCTCGGGCGCCTGCGCCGGTTGCGGCGAGACCCCCTATATCAAGGCTATCTCGCAGCTGTTCGGCGACAAGATGATGGTTGCCAACGCCACGGGCTGTACCTCGATCTATTCGGGTTCGGCACCGTCGACCCCGTACTGCACCAACGACAAGGGCCAGGGCCCGGCATGGGCGAACTCGCTTTTCGAGGACAACGCCGAATTCGGCCTGGGTATGCACCTCGGTGTCGAGAAACTCCGCGACCGTATCCAGAATACGATGGAGCAGGCTATTGCCAACTGTACGAAATGCTCCGACGAGCTGAAGGGCGTCATGCAGGAGTGGATCGCTTCGCGCGGTTCGTCGGCCAAATCGGCCGAGGTCTCGGCGCGCCTCGTCCCGATGATGGAGGCCTGCGGCTGCGATTACTGCAAGGATATCCTGGAGATGAAGGACTGGCTGGTGAAGAAGTCGCAGTGGATCATCGGCGGCGACGGCTGGGGGTACGATATCGGCTTCGGCGGTGTCGATCACGTGCTGGCATCGGGCCAGGATGTGAACATTCTGGTCGTGGATACCGAGGTTTACTCGAATACCGGCGGACAGTCGTCGAAATCGACGCCCGTGGGTGCCGTCGCCAAGTTCGCTTCGGCCGGCAAGCGTATCCGCAAGAAAGACCTCGGCGCCATCGCCATGACCTACGGCTACGTATACGTGGCGCAGGTTTCGATCGGCGCTTCGCAGATGCAGTTGTTCAACGTGCTCAAGGAGGCCGAGGCCTATCCCGGCCCGTCGCTCGTGATCGCCTATGCTCCGTGTATCAACCACGGCATCAAGGGCGGCATGACGCGCACGCAGACCGTGGGCAAGGAGGCCGTAGCCTGCGGTTACTGGCACCTGTGGCACTACAACCCGCAGCTCGAGGAGCAGGGCAAGAACCCGTTCGTGATGGACTCGAAGGAGCCCGACTGGTCGAAGTTCCGCGACTTCCTGATGAAGGAGGTGCGTTACACTTCGCTCAAAAAGTCGTTCCCGGCCGAGGCCGACGAGCTGTTCGCAGCCGCCGAGGAGAACGCCAAATGGCGTTACAACGGCTACCAGCGCCTTGCGAAGATGGAATACTAATTATATTATACGTTATGCGGAGGGCCGCGGCATTGTGCCGCGGCCCTTTTTGTATATCCGGAAAATGCTTCGTGATGAAAAAACGCGCGTTCGTTTTTGAAATCCCCCCCCCCGAGTGAATTTATTTGTCCATATAGACCTGAGAGGATAAATTTGCACACATTTGAATTACAAACAAGTATCTCACTTATGAAAAATTTTGTGCACAAAATTACCTGTGTGCTCGTCATGTGCGCTGCCACGGTAGCGTTTACGGCATGTAGCGACAGCGACAACAAGGGCGACGGCCCGGTTACCGGTACCCTCAGTGTGGAAACCGGCGCCCTGAAATTTACGAGCGGAGCCTATTCGAAGGGATTCGAGGTGGAAACCGACGGTACGGTCGGCGCGATCCAGGTCGATGTGAACTACAAGGGTGCCGAAACCGGATGGATCACCGCGAAAGTGAACGACGGCGACGTGGTGGTCACCGTGGCGCGGAATACGGGCGATGCACGTACGGCGGATGTCGTCCTGAGCGCCAAGGGCGCCTAGTCGGTGACCGTTTCCATCAGCCAGAAGGCCGTGTTCTCGTCGGATCTGGTGGGCCGGTATACGCCCTATGTTCCCGATCCCGAAAATCCGATCGCTAATTTCTTCATCAACCCCGTATATGCTGATATGGATCCGGAAAAGGTGCCGCAGATCGACATGGGTTTCCTTTTCCCCGGATTTATCATGCCCGTTACCACCGTCACCGGTCTGGCCAACCAGCTCGTGGGGATGATGTATGGCGGCGGCCTCACCTATTTCGATTTCAAGGACGACGGGACGATCGGCGCGGGTTACCGCGACATGCTCGGGTTCGACATGAATGCCGGCCCTACGTTTGGCTCCGAGGTCGAATTCCCCAATGCCGAGACGCTGGAGGTGCTGCCTGTCGATGCGATTACCTATTACACCAAGGACGGCAAGGTCTATTTCGCCATCGACAAGGAGTACCTGACCTATATCGGCCAGGCGGAGCTCGAAATGAACCTGCCCCAGATCATCGACGCCCTGCTGGCGCAGTATCCGGGCCTGGGGATCGAAGCGACCGACGATTACTATGCCATCCCGCTCAAGTACGCGGTCAAGGACGGCGTTACGACGCTGAAGGTCGACAAGGAGATGATGATGCCTTACATGCCGCTGATTACTTCGCTGGTCGATGCTTTCCTCCCCGACGGGGATATCGAGGTGTCGCTCGACCCCGAATCCGACCCGATGAAGATCCCGGCAAAGGCGTTGGTCAACTCGTTGCTCGATGCGCTCTTCAACCAGAGCCAATCCATCGAGATCGGCATCGGCCTTACGAAATAGGCGGACACGATAACAAACCCTTTCCAGGCAGGTTGCGGAAACTCCGCAATCTGCTTTTTTTCTTTTGTAATCTTGTCTGTCCGAATAATATTTCCTATTTTTGCTTTCGGTAACCTAAAATGAATCAATTATGAAGAAAAGTTTTCTTTTGTTGGCTGCAATGCTCCTTTGCTATTGTGGTACGGCATTCGGCTGGGGCAAGTCGGGGCATGACGCCATCGCTTATATCGCCGAGTGCAACCTGACGCCCAAGGCCAGGAAGAACATCGAGAAATACCTCGACGGCCGTTCGATCGTCTATTATGCCTCGTGGATGGATGTGTACCGCCATACGCCGGCTTACAAGGTGACTTCGGGCTGGCACGGCGATACGGTCGACGCCGACGGAAAGTACGTTCCCAACGCAAAGGGCGATGCGGTGCAGTGCATCGAGGAGGCGATCGCCAGGCTGAAGGATTACCGCAGCCTGGACGATTCGACGGTGCTGGTGTCGATCAAATACCTCGTGCACCTGGTGGGCGACATGCATTGCCCCGTGCACGTGAAATACCCTTGGTATAAGAATTTCAAGTTCGACCTGAACGGGAGGCCCAGCGAATTCCATAGTTTTTGGGACAGCGGGGTGCTCGACCTGAACCATCGCTGGGGATACGTGGAGTACCGCCACCAGTTGGATCGCCTTACGAAGAAGGAGATCCGTGCAGTCACCGCCGGGACGCCCCGCGACTGGCTCGAAGAGAGCGCCCGGGATTGCCGCGTGATTTACGAGTGGACGAAGCCCGGCCAGAAGTTTACCAAGACCGAGGCCCGCGACCTGCTCAACACGGTTCATCCGTTCGCCGAGGAGCAAATCCTCAAGGCGGGCTACCGTTTGGCTGCCGTACTTAACCAACTATTCGGTTAATTTTGTAATTTTGCAGACGTGAGGCGGTTTTGTGCGATTCTTGCAGGGGCCGCCATGTTATTAATTTTTACAGGTACGTTATGAAAAAGTATTTTGCAGCCGCTGCGCTGCTTATGATGATGGCCGCCTGCGGAAGCGCCGGCCAGGACAAGAAGCTCGAAGGCACGACATGGAAACTCGCCAAGATGGAGGCAATCCCGGCCGCGGCCGTCGGTAAGGAGGCCGATTTCTTCACCCTGGAGTTCAATGCCGCCGATACGATGGTCGCAGGGCGTACGAACTGCAACCGCTTCTTCGGCAAGTATGAGCTCAAAGGCAAGGAACTCGAACTCAAGAACCTGGGCATGACCCGGATGGCCTGCCCCGACATGCAGTACGAGGATGCCTTTGTCAAGATGCTCGACGAGGTAGACCGTTTCGAGATCAAGGGTGCGGAGCTGACCCTCTTCGACGACCACAAAGCGCTGGCCGTGTTCAAGGCCGTCGAAAAAGAGCCTGCGAAGCAGTAATTCCGCCGACGCGGAATATTTGCGGCAGTCCCCGACGGGGCTGCCGTTTTTTTTGTATAAGGCGGAATGAAACGACGGTTTGGTGGAGAACCGCTTCCGGTATGGATGCCGGGAAATAGCCGAACGGCCGGATGCGGGAGCTATGTGGCGGGAGGAAGGATTGTTTTACGGCCGGATGCGGGGGCGGCCGGAGCGGGCAAAAAAAGAACGGCGGCAGGAAAAAAAGTGACGCAACTCTCTTTTTGTATGAAGAATCCGGTTACCGGAAAAGTATCCTGCCGCCGCATAGGATTCGATTGCATCGGCAGGAGCGCGGACAAATGGGGTTCATTTGTGCAAAAAAGAAAGGACAGCGCCGAATTCCGACTGCTCTGGGTTCTGGTAAACCTGCGACACCGAAAAACAACGCGTACCCTTTCGGGTGCGGTTGTATAAGGTGTCTTCAAAAAATTTACCAGATTCAGAGCAGACAAATACAATCGTTTATACTCAATATGTTAAGAACGCATGCAATTACGGTGTACTGCATAGCAAAGGTAGTCAATTTTCCGCAATCTGCAACTACTTATTTGTATTGGGGCCGGGCAGCGGAACCGATAGCTGAAAAACGGCATGAGGGAGGCGTATATGGCCGTATCGTGTCTCCCCGTGTGTTTCGCGCATGGGGATTCGCCGCATGGCTTCGGGGCTCAAAGAAACAAGCGGCCTCCCGAAAGGGGAAGCCGCTTGTCTTGTGTCTCTTATCGGAACGCTTACTCGCTCAGGGGAGTTACGCTCACATAGGATTTGCCTGCGCCTTTCTTGCAGAATTCGACGGTGCCGTCTACAAGGGCGAAGAGCGTGTGGTCTTTACCGATACCCACGTTTTCACCGGGGTTGTGAACCGTGCCGCGCTGACGAACGATAATGTTGCCCGCCTTAGCGAACTGGCCACCGAATAACTTGACGCCGAGTCGCTTGCTTTCCGACTCGCGGCCGTTCTTCGAACTACCTACACCTTTCTTGTGTGCCATTTCTCTTCAGTTTTAAAGGTTATGCAACAATTTCCTCGACAAGGACCTGTGTCAGATACTGACGGTGGCCGTTGCACTTCTGATATCCCGTTCTGCGCTTTTTCTTGAAGACCAGGACTTTTTCGTCCTTCAGATGCTTCAGGATCTTGCACTTCACCGAGGCGCCTTTCACTACAGGTGCACCTACTTTGACCTGACCGTCGTTGTCTGTGAGCAGGACTTTGTCGAAACTTACGGACGAATTTTCTTCGCCCTGAAGACGGTGGACATAAAGTTTCCGACCTTTCTCAGCTTTAAATTGCTGACCTGCAATCTCTACTATAACGTACATTTAATGCGATATATGTATTTGAACATAATTCGGAGTGCAAATATACGCATATTTATTTTATAAGCAACATCCCGCGCGAATTTTTTTCGGCACGGTCGGCTCTGGCATGGTTTTGGGCGGGGTCGCCGCGGACAGTGCCGCATGACGCCGTGCCGTCCCTGCAACAGCGGGCGCCCCGCACAGGAGGTTTTGTCTTGCGCCGAAGCTGCCCGGGGAGGTTCGGCGTGAAATAGCTGTTAAAAATTTCACAATGTCATAAATTCTTGTTACCTTTACCATGGCAACCGAAGTTACCGAACTCAAAAGAAGAGCTACGATGATAAACGACAAGGTGAGGATGTACCTGCTGCCGCCGCTCATCAATGCGGCAGTCAGGGCCGGAGCCTCGATAATGAATGTCTATAAAAACCTCGACGATTACGATATAAGCCTCAAAGACGACAAGACGCCGATCACGCTCGCCGACCGGCTGGCGCACAAAACCATCCGCGAATACCTGGGCCCGACGCGCATCCCGATCCTGAGCGAGGAGGGGCGCGAGATGCTCTACGACGAGCGCCGCAACTGGGAGCTCTACTGGCTGGTCGACCCGCTCGACGGGACGGTCGAATTTATCAAAGGGAACAATGAATTTACGGTCAACATCGCCCTGATGGAGAACAATGTCTGCATGGGGGCGGTGATTTACGTGCCCTATTTCGAGAAGCTGTATATCGCGGGGCGGGATGCAGGCTCGTATGTCAAGGAGCATGTGGCGCCCGATTCCGGGGCGGAATATACCTACGACGAGATCGTCACCGGGTGGACGCGCCTGCCGTTGGAGTGCGAGGCCGTGCGTCCGCATCCCCGCCTGCGTGTGGCCGTGTCGCGCTCGCACCAGACACCCGAGACCGCCGAGCATATCGCCCGCCTGCGCGCGACGCACCCCGACCTGGAGATCGTCGAACAGGGCAGTTCGTATAAGTTCTGCCTGCTGGCCGAGGGGCGGGTCGACTATTATGTCCGCACGACGCATACTTACGAGTGGGACACGGCGGCCGGGGAGCTGATCCTCGCCGAGGCCGGCGGCCGGACGCGCACGCTGCCCGACGACGGGGTGCTGCGCTACAACGAAAAAGACCTGCGCAACCCGTGGTTCGTCTGCCGGTCGAAGTACTGCGTGATATAAAACGGCTCGGGCGACGGAGCCGCAGGCAATTCGGATACGGCCGAACGCCGGGCCGGTAATCCTGTGCGGCATGATGCGTTGCCAAAGAGCGCCCGGCATAACGGGGCGTACCGATATGAAAAAGAGGAGCGTCACTCCTCTTTTTTCGTTGTCTGTTCGATGTCGCACGCCGAGCAGTTGCCCGAACAGCCCGCGTCGGCGCAGTCTGTTTGTCCGGAGTCCTCGCGCGATTCCTGCACGGCGCACCGGATGCCCAGCCGCTGCATGTTCTTGTTGGTCGATATTTCCGAGTCGATATGGTGTCCCTTGATCATCAGCGTCAGCGACATGCCCACGACGAAGAGGGCTACGGCGCCGAGGGCGAAGAGGAAAACGATTAACCACGTTGGCATAACGGTAAGGTATTTTTATGTGCTGAAATTTTGGCTTTCGGTCACAAATGTATACATTTGTAAGATAAATTGCAAAAATGCTGCCTTATCCTGTCGGCGGGCGGCGCAGAAACGAAACGACAACAGACGCAATACTATGAAAATCGTGATAGCGGGTGCGGGCGAGATGGGGAGCCATCTGGCGAAAATGCTCAGTGGCAACGGCCACGACATCACCATCATCGACGCCGACCAGAAGCTGCTTTCCGACGTGGGGAGCCTTGCCGACGTGATTTCGGTCGAGGGCGATTCGACGACCTTCGCCGTGCTCCGCAAGGCGCAGGTGCGCAAGTGCGACCTGTTCATCGCCGTGAACCACGTGGAGAACGACAATGTCGTGGCGGCGATGCTGGCCAAGAAGCTCGGGGCCAAAAAAGCCATCGCCCGCATCGACAACAACGAATACCTGGAACCCAACAACAAGGAGATGTTCATCGACATGGGCATCGACTACCTGTTCTACCCCGAGAAGGTCGCGGCCAGCGAGGTCATCAACCTCCTGGGGCATACCTCGACCACGGAATTCGTCGATTTTTCGAGCGGCAAGCTCTCGCTGGTGGTTTTCCACCTGGAGCCGACCTCGCCCCTGGTGGGCAAGCCGCTGGAGGGGTTCGACGACGACGAGGCGCCGCTGAGCTACCGCACGGTGGCCATCACGCGCGGCGGGCAGACGATCATCCCGCGCCGCGGCGAATTGTTCATGGAGGGCGATGCGATCTATGTGATCGCCCGCCAGGATGCCGTGAAACAGGTCATGGAGTTTTCGGGACAGTCGAACATCGAGATCAAGAACATGATGATTCTGGGCGGGTCGCGCATCGGCATCCGCATCGCCACGGAGCTGCAGGACGAGGTGAACATCAAGCTCATCGACTACAACGCCGAGAAGGCCTACCGGCTGGCGGAGATGCTCGAAAAGACCCTCATCATCAACGAGGACGGCCGCAACACCGAGGCCATGATGGAAGAGGGGCTTTCGAACATGGACGCCTTCGTGGCCGTGACGGGGCGCAGCGAAACCAACATCCTCGCGGCGATGCTCGCCAAGCGCATGGGCGTCAAGAAGGTGATCGCCGAGGTCGAGAACCTCAATTACATCAACCTGGCCGAGTCGATCGGCATCGACACGATCATCAACAAGAAACTGGTGACGGCGTCGA
>OWHZ01001158.1_pt1 | contig 11474 bp, 6 predicted proteins | sample 1732651 | NCBI WGS metagenome assembly OWHZ01 (sample SAMN05065738, study PRJEB22554) | human gut metagenome | biome: ENVO:2100002; feature: ENVO:00000062; material: ENVO:00002003 | host: Homo sapiens | place: USA
ACGAGATGCAGCGTAGTCTCGTGGGCTCGGAGATGTGTATAAGAGACAGGCTGGTAACGAAAGATATAAAGTTAAAGTATAGAAGAAGTTTTCTGGGATATGTATGGAGCGTATTAAATCCATTAATGGTTATGGTCGTTATGTATTTAGTATTTTCCAAAATGTTCCGTTTTAATATAGACAATTATTCTGCATATCTTATCATTGGACAGACGTTGTTTACATTTATGACAGAAGCAACAAATCAGGCGATCTTTTCCATTACAGGAAATGGACCATTATTGAAAAAGGTTTATGTTCCTAAATATGTGTTTACCTTATCTAAGGTTACGAGTTCTTTGGTCAACTTAGTCTTTTCTCTGGGAGCTATGATTATTGTATTTGTTATTACTAAGGTACAGTTCTCATGGGCAATGCTGTTTTTTCCGGTTGTTTTAATGGAAGTATATATTTTCAGCCTTGGTCTTGGCTTGTTTTTGGCGGAGGCAGCTGTATTCTTCAGAGATATACAGTATATTTATAATGTACTGACAACGGCATGGATGTATTTGACACCTATTTTCTATCCGATGGAACAGTTACCGGAATCAGTGCAGAAAGCAATTAAAATTTTTAATCCTATGTATCAGTATATCACACAGTTCCGTACGATATCACTTCATCAGACATTACCGGCTGCAGGAGATGTGGTATACGGATTTGCGATAGCATTTGTCTTTCTGATTGTTGGATCATGGGCATTTATAAGAAAACAGGACGATTTTATTTTATATATCTAGGAGAATGAAGATGGATGACAAGAATATCGTTATTGATGTGTCGGATGTAACAGTGCGTTTTAACCGTGCATCACAGCAGGTCAATAATTTAAAAGAATATGTAATAAAAATGGTAAAAAAAGAACTGATGTTTCAGGAATTCCTTGCCCTACAGAATGTAAGCCTTCAGGTTCGGAAAGGGGAAGCATGGGGAATCGTAGGAACGAATGGTTCCGGAAAATCCACATTGTTAAAGCTGATCTGTGGTATCTTAAAACCGTATAAGGGCAGTGTGATCCTTTCGGGAACGATCGCGCCTCTGATTGAGTTGGGAGCCGGATTTGACGGTGAACTGACTGCCCGCGAGAATGTTCTGCTGAATGGAACACTGTTGGGGTACTCAGAGAGTTTTATGAAAGAGCAGTTTGAGGAAATCATTGATTTTGCTGAATTATGGGATTTTCTGGATATGCCGATCAAGAATTACTCTTCCGGTATGGCGGCAAGACTTGGATTTGCTGTGGCAACGATGGTTCAGCCGGATATCCTGATCTGTGACGAGGTATTATCCGTAGGAGATTATAAGTTTCAGGAAAAATGCGAAAAACGTATGAAACATATGTTAGAAACAGGAACAACATTATTATATGTGTCACATTCTATAACATCTGTACAGAATTTATGTGATCATGCATTGTGGCTTGACAAAGGACATGTGAAAATGTGTGGTGATGCTGATACAATTTGTGATGCATATATGAATTTCTAAACGAAGAATGATAAGAGGATTCTATGAGTGAGATAAAATTATTTGTAACCCATACGCCAAATCGCAATACAGTGAGAATAGAGCATCCACTGATGTATAATGTAATAGCGGGAAGTGCCTTTCTGACTCAGTCAGTTCCGGAAGGAATGCTTTTGGATAATGAGGGGGACAATATTTCATTTAAGAACAAATCTTATTGTGAACTGACGACACAATATTGGGCGTGGAAAAATCAAACTGCAGATTATTATGGTTTTTGCCATTACCGCAGATATTTTTCCTTTTCCAAAGTGAATCTGCAGGAAGCTGATTGTGGCTGCCTGATTTACCCGGTTTTGAGTGAAAACGTGAAACAGGAACTTTGTATGGATGAAGCATCCATGAGACAGACGATTGAGCAGTATGATTTTCTGATTGCAAAAGGGATTCCGGTAAATGCATTACAGGCGAAGTCTGTGTATCAGCATTATAAGAATGCACCGGAACTCCATATAGAAGATTTAGATCTTTTTCTTTCTATTATTCGTGAAAAATATCCCGAACTGAATGACGTGGCTGAAAAATATGTGCATGGGAAAATCTTTTACCCATGCAATATGTTTATTATGAATAAAGAATTATTCTTTCAGTATTCTAAGATGCTGTTTGATATTCTGGATGAATTTGAACAGAGATGTGATATGAGCAGATATTCCAGAGAAGGTTTGCGCACACCGGGACATTTAGGGGAACGCATGACGGGAATCTTTTTTGAATATCTGAAACAAAAAGGCGGATATCGTCTGGGACAGCTGCAGATGGCACAGATTGAACAAAATGAAGGTACTTCAAAAATCAGTGTGTCAGAAGACGATGAAATACCGGTTGTGTTAGCTGCCAATCAAGGATATGTTCCAATTTTATATACATGTCTGCAGTCGATTGCAGACCATATATCGGAACAAAGAGATTATAAAATATATATTTTTCATACTGATATTGAGCCGGAAAGCCAAAATGAAATAAGAAAACTTAAAAAGAAAAATTTCGATGTTTCTTTTGTTAATGTAAGGAGCCGGGTGGCTGGATATCAGTTAAAAGCGAAAGAACATATTTCCACGGAAACATTTTATCGTTTTCTGATTCTTGATATTTTAAAGATGTATCCGAAAGTGGTATACTTGGATTGTGACATGATCATCCGGCGTGATATCGCAGAGCTATATGATGTTAAACTCGGTGATAATATGTTGGCAGCAGTGATTGATCCGGATTTCGCAGGACAATGTAACGGAGCGAATGCTGACACACTTGCTTATTGCAGAGACGTCTTAAAATTAAAGGATCCTCTTGCTTATTTTCAGGCTGGTGTATTAGTGTTCCATATGGGGCAAATAGCAGATAAGATTAGTGTTCAAAAATTATTTGAAATGTCAGATACTGGAATTTACAAATATTCCGACCAGGATATTTTGAATATCGTATGTGAGGGTAAAGTTACTTATCTGAATATGCAGTGGAATGTTTTGACAGACTGTAATAAATATCGCTGGCAGCATGTGATCAAATCGGCACCTTATTATGTTATGGATGCTTATGAGAATGCCAGAAAGGATCCATATATCATCCATTATGCAGGTGCGGCAAAGCCCTGGAAAAATCCAAAAGATGATTTTGCAAAGGAATTCTGGAAGGTGGCACGAAAAACCCCTTATTATGAAGAACTGCTCTATGATATGTGCGGACAGGCAAAAGAAAAGATACATCCGGGGAAAGCAGTGGTTGACGTACTTAGGAAAGCGGCAAAAAAAATTTTGCCACAGGGAAGCTGGATACGGCGGACAGTTGGAAACCTATATTGGAAATTAAAATAGACAGGAGAAGAAAAAGTTATGAAGTATGATTATCTGATTGCAGGAAGTGGGCTTTATGGAGCAGTTTTTGCCTATGAAATGAAAAAGAGAGGGAAAAAGTGTCTGGTTATTGATAAGAGAAACCATATTGGTGGAAATATCTACTGTGAAAAGATAGATGATATTAATGTACATAAATATGGTGCGCATATTTTTCATACTTCAAATAAAAAAGTGTGGGAATATATTAACCAGTTTGCAGAGTTTAATAATTACATTAATTCACCGATTGCCAGATATAAAGACGAATTATACAATCTTCCGTTTAATATGAATACATTCAGCAAAATGTGGGGGATTGTTACACCACAGGAAGCAAAAGACATCATTCAGTTACAGATCGCAGATTTAAATATTACGGAACCGAAAGACCTCGAAGAACAGGCATTATCCCTTGTCGGACGTGATGTCTATGAAAAACTGATCAAGGGATATACGGAAAAACAGTGGGGAAGAGACTGCAAAGACCTGCCGGCTTTTATCATCAAACGTCTGCCGTTACGTTTTACTTATGACAACAATTATTTTAATGACCGCTATCAGGGAATCCCGATCGGTGGATACACAGCCATCATTGAAAAAATGTTAGAGGGAACAGAGATATTACTTAATACAGATTATAAAGAGTTTACTGCAAAGAACGGACAGGTCGCAGATAAAGTTCTGTATACAGGAATGATCGATGAATATTATGACTATAAACTGGGTGTCTTAGAGTATCGTTCCGTCCGGTTTGAGCAGGAACGTTATGAGATGGAAAATTATCAGGGAAATGCTGTCGTGAATTACACAGACAGAGAAGTTCCATATACGAGAATCATCGAACATAAACATTTTGAATATGGAAAACAGCCTGTTACAATTATTTCCAAAGAGTACTCGAGTGAGTGGCATAAGGGAGATGAACCTTATTATCCGGTAAATAACGAGAAAAATAATTCACTTTATGAAAAATACCGCCAGCTTGCCGAGAGTGAGAACAATGTCATTTTTGGCGGAAGACTTGGTAATTATAAATACTATGATATGGACAAAGTGATCGAAGCGGCATTAGATAAAATTGAGGAGTTAAAATAAAAATGAGTGATATTAAGATTTTTGTGACACATACCCCAAACCGTGATACGATGCGTGTTAATAATTCGTTATTTTATAATGTGATTGCAGGAAGTGATTTTCAGACGAAAGAAGTACCGGAAGGTGTGTATCAGGATAATCAAGGGGACAATATTTCGTCTTTGAATAAATCATATTGTGAACTTACAACTCAGTACTGGGCATGGAAAAACATGCAGGCAGATTACTATGGATTTTGCCATTACCGACGATTTTTCTCTTTTAGTGAAAAAAAGATCAAAGAGACATCATGGGGAACGATTGAATATGATTTCCTGGATCAGAAGGCAATGGATGAACTGGCATTGCATGAAAAAGCAGTGCAGGATTATATTGAAAAGTATGATTTCTTGATTGCCAAAGGTGTACCTACTTCTGATATGAATGCAAAGAGCGTTTATGAGCATTATAAAAAGGCACCGGAGTTACATATCGAGGATGCAGAGTTATTTTTAAAAATCATAGATGAAAAGTATTCATATCTGAGTGAGACAGCCAGAGAACTTTTTGAAGGTCATACGTTTTATCCATGCAACATGTTTATTGCCAAAAAAGAACTTTTTGAGGATTATTCGAAAATTCTTTTTGATGTGTTAGAAGAATTTGAAAAGCGTGCGGATATGAGCGAGTATTCCAGAGAGGGATACCGCACGACTGGTCATTTAGGAGAAAGATTGGCGGGTATCTATTATATGTACCTGAAAAAACAGGGAAAGTACCGCCTGGGAGAGTTGCAGATTGCATTGATTCACAATGCAGATGCAGAGACAGAAGTTACACAGGCAACAGATGGGGATGTAGTACCGGTAGTACTTGCAGCAAACCAGAAATATGTTCCGATTTTATATACCTGTGCACAGTCGATCGTGGAACATACAAGTCATGACCGGAAGTATGAGATTTATGTATTCCATACAGATATCAATGCTGACAGCCAGAAAATGTTTACGGACAGATTGAATAGAGCGAATGTGAGATTTATTTTCGTGAATGTGAGCAGCAGGGTCGCCGGCTACGTCTTGCAGGCAAAGCAGCACATTACAACAGAAACATTTTACCGTTTCCTGATCCTTGATATTCTAAAGGTATATCCGAAAGTAGTATATCTGGATTGTGATATGATCATCTGTCATGATGTAGCAGAACTTTACGATACAGATATGGGAAACAGTCTGATTGCGGGTGCACTTGATCCTGATTTTGCAGGACAGTGCAATATGAAAAATTCAGAAATGCGTCAGTATTGTAAAAATACACTGGGACTCGAAAATCCGTTTGTATATTTTCAGGCGGGAGTACTTGTGTTTAATGTTACAGAGATGAGTAAAGTTGTGACAGTGGACAAACTACTCGAAATGTCGGATACAGGAATTTACCGTTTTTCAGATCAGGATATTCTGAATGTGGTATGTAAAGACAGGGTAACTTATCTGGATATGAAATGGAATATGATCTTTGACTGTGATCATTTCCGCTGGCAGAAAGTGATTAAATACGCACCGTATTATATTTTGGATGACTATGAAAATGCGAGAAAAGATCCATATATTATTCATTATGCCGGATTTTTGAAGCCGTGGATGAAACCGGATGAAGATTTTGGATATGTATTCTGGGACATGGCGAGAAAAACACCATATTATGAGCAAATTTTAAGTGGAATGCAGCATCAGGGCGGCGGTCAGAATGTGACAGTAGATACAGTAATTGAAGCAAGAGCATTTAAGAGAACCAGAAAGCTGCTGATGAAAATATTTCCACAGGGAAGTGGAATTCGAAGAACGTTAGGGAAGATGTATTGGAGAATTTTTGGATAAATAGTGGAGTAGTATGAAAATGGAAGAAGGAAAAATTAGTGTTATTGTTCCGATTTATAAGGTAGAGAATTATTTAAATCGTTGTGTAGAGTCAATTCGAAAGCAGACATACCGTAATTTGGAAATCATACTTGTAGATGATGGATCACCGGATGCATGTGGGGAGATGTGTGACAGGTATGCGCAGGAAGATTCGCGGATTCGGGTGATCCATAAGGAAAATGGTGGATTATCAGATGCACGGAATGCAGGCATTGAGGTGGCTGCCGGAGAGTACATAGCTTTTATTGACAGTGATGACTGGATAGATGATAAGATGTATGAGGTATTATATCATACTTTATTGAAATATGATGCTGATATTGCAGAATGCAGCTATCGAAATCTATATGCGGACTGTATTGTTGAAGAAACAGCCTGTACCGGAAATGTGGTAGAAGGCGATAATATTTTTGCGTTGGAGGCAATGCTTGACTGGCATTACTTTAAACCCAATGCGTGGAATAAGCTTTATAAGCGTAGTGTGATTGCGGATGTCAGATATCCGAAAGGCAAACTTCATGAAGATGAATATACGACCTATAAATATATGTATAATGCCAGAAAGTTAGTATATATAGATTTTTCATTTTATAACTATGACAGAAGACGAACAGACAGTATTACAGGTGAAAAATTCAGAGAGGCAAATCTTGATGCTTGCTGGGCATTTCGTGAGAGAGTAGATTTCTTTGATAAACATGGAATAAAGTCATTAGAGAGAAAAATGAATGATATCTATTGCTGGGTTCTCTTAGACAGGATTTATCAATGCTATTGCCAACAGGTAAATGGACCGAAAGTAAAAGCTCTTGTAGAACTGGCAAAACAAGATGTGGAATATCTGCAACAGCATGATGTTGATCCGTGGTATATTGAGGAATTTAAACTTTTGTCAAAAGGGCTTGAGAAGTATGGTATGGCAAGGAGTGTGCGTGAAAGAAAATGAAAAATGAGAAGGTCAGTATTATTGTTCCAGTGTATAATGCAGAACAATATCTTGGGTATACGATCACATCGATACTGAAACAGACATATAAAAATATAGAAATTATTTTGGTTAATGATGGATCGAAGGATGATTCACTTATCATATGCCAGAACTATGCTGCAATTGATGACAGAGTTAAAGTTCTGGATGTCCCAAATGGTGGAGTCAGCAATGCGCGAAACTGTGGAATTGAGTCGGCGACAGGAGAGTATATCCAGTTTGTTGATTCAGATGATGTGATAACAGAAAATATGACGGAACGACTGGTAGATACAATGCATATCTATGAAGCTGATATGGTAGTCTGTGGAATGCGTTATATGGTATTAGAAGGAAACAGACCTGTCAGTTCCAATGACTGGCTGCCACAGTATCTTGGAAAAGAATGTGTACTTTCGAGAGAAAAGTTTCTGGGTGATTTTTCAAGAATATTATTGTATACTGTGCTGCTTGAAGGACCATGTAATAAATTATATAAACGGGAATATTTTGACAAGTACGGATTGTGTTTTCCACTTGATAAGGAACTGGGAGAAGATTTTTTACTGAACTTACAATATTTTTCCCGATTAAAAAGAATTGTATTTATTTCAGACGTTCTCTATTACTATCTGCAATGGGGAAAAAATTCACTGACAACATGTTACAGAAGCAAAATGTTTGACAATCAGGTTTCTTTGCTGCAGGAATATGAAAAATTTTTACGTGTGCAATGTGTGTGGAAAGATGAGAATATTACCTTTTTTTACCAGTATGCTGTGGGACATGTAGTTCGTTGTATGAATATGTTGTTTGATTCCAGAAATGATGGAGAAGATGGTCAGATTAAGGCGGAACTATTTCGGATATTAGATAATGATTCGGTTATTACATGGATTGAAAATGCTGAATGGATTCCGGAAGGCTATGAATGGCTGAAAGATTGTGTGAAAAATGTTGATGTCGGATTTGCATTTGACAGATTAATGGATATGAGCAGGCAGAAAAGTGTGCCTGATGTTGTGGTTCAGGAGACGAGGCAGGTATATTATCCGGGGAAAGCGAATCAGAAAATGGGTCAGATACTGCGGCGTGTAAACAGTGTTTTAGATAATGAGAGAATTGCCAAAACGATTGAGAGTTTAGAGCAGGATGGTATTAAAACAACAATCTCAAAAGTAGGAATAAGCTGCAGATACAGGATGTCAAGAGCTATATTTGGTGAAGATGAGAATAAATAAAACCAATGATATGGAGGTAAATATTTTATGAAAACCAGCGAATTGGAACAGAGATTAAAAGAATGTAATTATAGATTATCTAAAATGGATGAAAGAATAAAAAGACTGGAAGAAGAGAATGAACAGCTGAGACAAAATAGAGAAGAGGAAGCTGTAAAACCAGAAGCTGAAAAATTTCCAATGTCGTCAGAAGAAGTAGATAGATTGAATAACAGAATAAAGGCGTTAAGCGATGAACTGTACGAGTATATAGGAAGTCAGATCAGACAGCAGGCTTCTTATACGGATGAAAACAAAGAATATTTAGAGAAGAGAATCAAGGGACTTAGTGATGAATTATATGAATATATTGGTGAGCAGATTCAGAGACAGAAAGAATTTATGATGAAAAATAATTAAAGAAAATAGAAACGTGGCATGAAAGTAGTACATAAGTGGAGGTAAATAATGTACAAGATGTTAAAAGAAAGAATAAATATAAAAATTCTTTGTTTATCAATAGTATTTGCAATGATTTCATTTTTTACAGATAACTTCATATTTGATAAAATTCAGATTCAAAGGCAACATTATTTGACTCTTAAATTGATATATGTGATATTGATTGTCTGCATCGGACAGTTGATTTGTAAATTAGTTTATGCAATAAAAAGAAGTGAGAGTGTCAGAACGGCCGTTAAGTTTGCAGGGATTTGTTTTGGAATTTTAATGGTATTCTTATTTCTTACATATCCTGGAATATGGCTGTGGGATAATATGGAAATGTTAAACATGGCATCTACAATGAAATTAAGTGGGTGGCATGGATATTACATGCAGTGTTTTTTTGTATTTGCATTAATGGCAATTCCATTTCCAGTGGGAGTGAATATCTGTCAGATTATCATTATTGCCTCTGTTATGGGGAGAATCTTTTATATTGTATCTGGGTGGATTAAAAATAAAAAGAAGGCATATTTATTAATTTTGTTTTTATTATTGCCGGCAAATCTATATTGGTCGTTGATGGCATACAGAACGGCTTTCTTTGGTTTCTTTTATGGACTGGCTGTGTTGGAATTTATAAATCTATGGAAAAACAAGGATTGTAATCTGATTTATTTTGTCCTTTTATATGGATTTATTTGGAATATCCGTTCTGAAGGTTATGGGTTATTGTTATTTATTCCTTTAATTGCATTTAAATTATTTCATTCTGAACAGAAAAAAAATGCAGTCACTTTTTTGATTGGTAGTTTGATTATGGCGGGAGTTGTCTCAATGCCGATTCCTAGTGACCGGAATTATTTGGCATCAGCTATCATGAATCCTTTGGAATGTATGATGAAATCAGAACTGAGTTCAGATAATTTACAAAGAGATTTGGGAAATATTGATAAAGTATTTAGTGTTGACACTTTAAAAAATTCAGAAGCGTCACCTATATCTGCAAGCGTAGAAGGAGCAGCATGGTTTAAGGAAGGATTTTGGGATAACATTTACTGTTCTCAGGAAGATTGGAATAATATGCTAAAAGCATACTGTAATTTAGTATATTTTAACCCGCAGCTTTTCTTGAAATTCAGAGCGGAAACAATGTTGGCGTCTATCAATTATAATAAATCTACAATTACTGAAATAGAGTCGCTTGTTAATGGGGCAGAAGGTCAGTTTGGCTTTGAGTCTTTTAATGGTACAAAACCAATCAATGAGGGAATGCGTCAATTTGTTCAGAAATTGATTGGTTATGAGTGGGGAGGAAGTTTTGTTTATAAGGTTGGCATAATACTTGGAAGTGCAATTGTTCCATTAGCAATGGTTTTTGTATTGTTTGTATATGGCGTGTATTGCCGGCGAAAAGAATTGTGGTTATCCAGTATTGTTGTTTTTGCGACAATTTTCATTGTTTTTCTGACGGCACCAGCGGCAAATTCAATGTATTACTATTCACTGTATAATAGTATGTACTTATTGCTGGTCATATGGGGAATCATAAAAACAGATGGATTCAAAATTCCGTATAAGAAAATAAATGACAAGATTGTAGTACAAAATAATGATGGCGGCAGGATTGAGTGGTTAGATGCTGTTAAAGGAATAGGCATGTTATTAGTAATATTCCCACATACGGGGCTGCTAAATGAAAATATTGCCAAGTGGATTTATTCCTTTCACATGCCATTATTTTTTATCCTTAGTGGATATACATTTACAAGATATAAATTATCCTGTAAAGATTTTTTTTACAAGCTGTTAAAATCTTTGATCATACCATATTTCGTATATGCAGCAGGACTTTGTATTTACCAGGTTATACCTAATTTGCTATGGGAAAGAGATAACCTCTTTTACTTGTATTCAGTAAAAGATTTTATAATTCAAATTAGTTGTACACCATTGTGGTTTGTTACCGTTTTGGCGGTTTCAGAGATTGTATGTTATATAATTATGAAGGTTAATAGATCTCCAATTTGGATTAGCGTGTGTGGTTTGTCGTTGTTTACTATTGGAATAATCTATAATCGATATATTCGAGTGGATTTGCCTTGGAATGTAGATTTGGTGTTTTTTGCAGTGCCATTTGTTTTAGTTGGAATAGGCTTAAGGTATGTTTTAAATATCGACAGAATGATGAAGGTACAAACACTATTGATTTTATTTGTAATCAATATATGTTCTGGGCTGGTAAATGACAGGGTGGACATGGTTTCCAGATATTTTGATAATTATTTGTTGTTTTTTGTAGCAGCAGTTAGTGGCAGTTTGTTTTTGATTGGAGTAGCTAATAGAACAAAAAAGAATAGACTGTTGAAATATATAGGAAAAAATTCGTTTTTTTTCTTAGGATTTCATCAAATTAATTTATTGATAATATTAATTCTATGTGAAAAAT
>OWHZ01001184.1_pt1 | contig 11189 bp, 10 predicted proteins | sample 1732651 | NCBI WGS metagenome assembly OWHZ01 (sample SAMN05065738, study PRJEB22554) | human gut metagenome | biome: ENVO:2100002; feature: ENVO:00000062; material: ENVO:00002003 | host: Homo sapiens | place: USA
AGATCTACACTCGACTAGTCGTCGGCAGCGTCAGATGTGTATAAGAGACAGAAGTGCTTGAAATCCACAATCTGAAAACCGGGTTTCATACTGTCCTCTACGGTCCCGGCGGAGAACCGGTTTTCTCTTCGCAAGGCAACGAGGCGTTTCCGAAAGGCATCAAGGGGTATAACGATGTGCAAGTCACGAATAAGCATATATATGTCACGTTCGACGGTATTGCTTTCAAGGAAAAATACCGGCAATATGAAACCGGCGAGAAAGGGCTTGAAGGCGGTCGATACCTGTATGTTTTCGACTTGCAGGGCAATCCGGTCCGGAGTTTCCATCTGAACCGTTCGGTGTTCGGGCTGTCCGTCAATGAAAAAGACGGGATCGTCACATGCACGACAACAGATATGGATAAACCGATTGTTACATTGAATTTGTAAAATGGCATGAATTATAAGTGGATAATATGGGTTGCTTTAGTTCTGTTCAGTTCCTGTAAGGAAGGGAAGAAAGAGCAATTTGCCCGTCTGGTTCAGGAATGGCAGGGGAAAGAGATCGTATTTCCACAGGATATGGCGTTCACCCGTTTCGTCACCGAGCCGGTGGACTATCGGATACCCGATGCGGAATATAAAGTGTTGGTTTACGTTGATTCGGTCGGGTGTACCAGCTGCAAACTGCAATTGCCGAAATGGAAAAAATTGATCGCACATATCGATTCGGCAACAAACAGCAACATCCCGTTCATCTTCGTCTTCCAGTCGAAAGACGACCGTGAGTTGCGGTACATCCTGAAACGTGACAACTTCGACCGCCCGGTCTGTATCGACCGGAACAATCGGTTCGACGAGCTGAACCAATTTCCGCAAGATATCACCTTCCAGACCTTCCTGCTTGACAAGGACAATAAGGTGAAAGTAATCGGCAACCCGGTGCACAACTTGGCAGTCAGGGATTTGTATCTGAAACAGATAATCGGCATACAATATCAAGAAGCATTGCCCAAGACAACTCTCGAAACAGACAAGGCCGAATATGATTTGGGAACAGTCAAAGAGGGAACAACCAAGAAGCAAACGGTCACCGTCCGAAATACCGGAACAAACGTCTTCAAGTTGAAAGGTTTCACCACCTCTTGCGATTGCACCGAAGCAACCTACGACTGGAAAGAACTGCAACCGGGAGAGAGCGGAACAGTCACGGTCAGTTATGAAGCAGAACAGCCGGGAGATTTTTATCGAACGGTAGATATATATGGAAATATCCCCAATAACTCGCTGATGGTGAGTTTTATCGGGACAGTTAAATAGAACATCAACAGGAAAAAGAAAGGAGTTCCTGCCTACCGCCTCACAAACGTTAGCAGAAACTCCCGGACTTTTCCTCATTCAATAACTAATAAAGAAGGAGGTGAGCACAAAAGTAGTAAATTTAGGAACAACAGCAAAAGGGTTGGGAATCACCCATTCCGGGAAATGAAACTGGACAAAAGATTCAAAACTAATTATAAGTCTATAAACCCCATCAAAATAATACGAAAATGGGAAAGAAAATCATCGGCGTTATCGCTTTTGCTGCAATCGCCGTAGCGGCAGGCTGGAATTATCAGCAGAATAAACAGGATGTTGAACTCTCTGACTTGGCGTTGGAAAACATCGAGGCGTTAGCAAGAAATGAAGGTGGAAAGAACAATAAGGCATTGGCGCAAAAGGCGAATGGAGAATATTGTTGTACTCCTTTAGACGGTAATAACTGTACTCAATCACCGGCCTGTTAGAAAGTAGGAGATATGTCAAAATTCAATTTGTAAGAAATATCTTATAAGATAAATTTTGACATATCTTTTTGAATACTTCTAATCATCAAATTATTTCAAATGGGAAAGTATATTTTTTTTCATGATAAACAGAGAGTCTGGCTTTTTGCTTGCTGGGTCTTTATCGCATTCGGTTGCCTTCCTAAGGAACAGAGGTTTGCATCTGTTCCTGGCATAGAAGTGGACGTAGCTTCAGATACAGAGTTAAAATTGTCAGAATACTTTGAGAATTTTCGAATGCTCAAGCTTCCGACAGATACTCTTATGGGAGAGATAAAAAGTATAAAGTGTGAAAATAATAAAATTTATATTTCTGATGGACTGACTCTTTTTATTTTCTCCGAAGAAGGGGAATTAATCTCTTGCTTTGAGAAAAGAGGTGAAGCTCCAGATGAATATTCTGGGATTTCAGATTTTGTGATAGACGGTGAAGATATTATAATATTGGATAGGAATCAACAAAAAACAATAACGTATGATCATTTAGGAAATAATATTTCAACATTTCATCTCGAATACTATGCACAAGCTATTTCACCGATAGTGAATAATACGTTTTTTTTATATAACGGATTTGATACAGGTCACAAATTGCATCGGATTAGAAATTGGAAAGAGGATTCCGTATTTTTGGAAGTAAATAAAGACCAAACAGGATACTTGTTCATATTCGCTCATCACAATTTTTATCAAGATCATGACTCTGTTTATTTTTTTCAACCGATCAATGATACTATTTACAAGTCTGTTGACGGCGGAAGTATGGACCCGCTTCTCTACATCGATTTTAAAGGGAAAAATATACCTACATCTTTTTTCAGTGATAAGAAATATGAAAACGTTAAAGATTTTTTCGACAATTTGCATAAGAGATCTTATGCCTATGGCGTTTATAGTTTTATAAGAAGTGAACGATTCACGATGTTCGGCAGTTTTTATCAGAAAAATAAAAAATTAACCTTATTCGATCATAAAAATAAATTATCGAATACTTTCGGTACAATTAAAGATGACGTTTGTTTCAAGGGTTTGACGATCCCTATATCCCAGTTTATTTATCATGCAAATAAGAGCGGTTCTATCATTGTCCCGCTGGAAGCTTATTCTGTAGTTGAATGGCGGAATACACACACACCGTCTGAGCCATTTGAAAGTCTAATCAATACAACTCGGGAAGATGATAATCCATTGCTTTTGATCTTCGATTTCAAACAATAGAGCCAACTTGCAAAAGTTATTTTTGTCATAAATGCACTGATTGACTGTTCTGCTGTTTAAAACGATCTAAAAGCTTTAAAAATGAATTTTGTCGGAATTGATGAATAAAAAAAGAAAGGAGTTCCTGCCTATAGCCTCACAAACTTCAGCAGAAACTCCCGGACTTTTCCTCATTCAATAACTAATAAAGAAGGAGGTGAGCACAAAAGTAGTAAATTTAGGAACAACAGCAAAAGGGTTGGGAATCACCCATTCCGGGAAATGAAACTGGACAAAAGATTCAAAACTAATTATAAGTCTATAAACCCCATCAAAATAATACGAAAATGGGAAAGAAAATCATCGGCGTTATCGCTTTTGCTGCAATCGCCGTAGCGGCTGGCTGGAATTACCAGCAGAACAGAAACGATGTCAAACTTTCGGATTTGACATTAGCTGATGTAGAAGCATTAGCAGACAAAGAAGTTGGATGTGTAAATGGAACTCAGAATACCCGATACTGTTTTCTTTCCAACGGAAGATATAAATGTGACTCTTATTGGATTTGGAATTGTGTGACAGAAGTTAATAATTAAAATCAAATAGGTATTGAAAGTCTTTGCCATAAATGTTTAATACAATGGCAAAGACTATATTTGTTCTTGTTATAAAGATAGTTACAGTTATAATAAAGAGAAACGAAGATACTTTATTATTTATATTACATAAACCTGTTCATATGGCAATAAAATTACAAGCAAGCATTTTCCTCTTTAGTCTGCTTATACTGATCGGATGCCGGAATGTCCGGAATGAGAGTTCGGAAATAAAAGACGATCCGCAAATAATGAATGTATCCGGGCAAAAGCAGTTATACATGGGAGAGACAGACTATCCTACATCCGGAACGATCCGTTATTATGAACAGGATGGCAAATCCTATGTTGTTCAATGCAATGACAGGATGCGTACAATTGCTGTTTATGATTATACCACCGGTAAAAAGGTGGGGGAAAAAGATGTCAGCCGGTTATTGCCAGGAGGTGAATTGTTTGCCTATAACAGTGACACGATCGTTTCGACAATAGATGCCGACCCCTCGATCGTCTCCTTTTATTGTCCTGAAAACCGATCATCTATGAATGTTCCGGTTGTTGTGGAGGAACATCATATCGAACAGTATCCGCGCTGTTTTCCGGAAGGGGCTATTTTTATGAATGGAAAGTGGTATTTTTCCTGTTATAGATTAGGAGAATATCCGGAATTGATGGACAAAGGGAAAGATCGTCTTCCTGTATTGGAAGTCGATTTCCAAAAAGATAAATGGGAATTTATCGGAGGATATCCGGAGTTGTATGCACAAAACAATATGGGAAGTCTGAATTATTGGGTTCCTTTCATATGCGGGAATACGGAAGAAAACAAAATATTAATTGGCTACAGTGCGTCTCCGGACATACATATCTATTCGGTAAAAGAGCGAACAACAGAGTCTGTGTCAATAAAAAGCATTTATGCAGATACAATACCTCTGCCTTTGACTAAAAAAGGAAGAGACTATTTTTCAGATTCTGATTCTTATTATCACTTTGCGCAGTATCCCCACTACGGCCCTCTTTGTTATGATCCTTGGAAAAGACTATATTACCGGTTTGTCGGTATTGGATTAAATGACTGGGAACTGGATAAAAATCCATTGCTCCAGTACCAAAAGAAATGGTCTGTCATGATTTTTGACCGCTCTTTTAAAAAGCTCGGCGAGAAGGCCATTGGTGATAAATACAATACTATCTATCATTTTGTTTCACCAGAAGGTTTATATATCCTGGACAAAGACAAAAACGAAGATATTGCTACTTATTCATTATTCACCGTTAATTTGTAGATGATGAAACACTTCTTTTTATCCATACTGTTCTTTTTCTCTTTATCTTGCACCTTTTCTCCAAAAGATTTTCGGATTCCGGAAATAGAAAAATGGTTATCCTCGCATGAAAAAAGGTATGATTATTGCATTGTTATTCCCGGAGCAGGATGCGACGGGTGTATCTCTGGGGCGGAATATTTTGTTGTAGAGAACTATCAAAGAGCAAACGTCTTATATATTTTTACAAAAATAGAATCGGTGAAATTGCTTAAACATAAATTGGGAGATAATATCGTAAATGCCCCTAACGTTTTATTAGATGTGGATGGCACGTTCGATAAAAACGGGAATAATCCGAATGACATATATCCGGCCATTTATAACATCAGCCAAAATAAGGTTACGGATGTAAATTATATGTCACCCCAAAATGGTATGGCTATGGAAGATCTGAAAAAGCAATTTGAAAAAGAAGCTGTGTTTAAAATAGATTTGGAATCATATATAAAACATGGAGATTGCGGTAGGCAAATAAAATTGAGCGATATTACGGACAGCGTGACCTACATTCCTTTAAAAACAAATTATAATTTGCCGATAGCGGAAATACAAGAAGTAAGAACAACCGATGATTTCATTTTTTGTCTGGATACGCAACAAAAGTTGTTTTGCTTCAATCGTAATGGTGATTTTATCACTCTGATCGGGAAACGGGGAGAAGGCCCGGAAGAATATATAAATATAGCGGATTTTGATGTGGATGGCCGGAAGGGAGAAGTGTATTTATTTGATTTGCAAAGGCATTTTATTATGGTCTATACTGTGGACGGCCGTTTTTCGAGACGGATAAAATTGCCGGATAACATATTGAATATCGCCAAGTATTATGATTCTCAGTTTATAGCCTATGCTCCTGAATATTTGGGCAATGAAAGAGACAAACTTATTATCTTTAATGATAAGGGAGAAGAAAGAGACAGCATTTTATTTCAACAAGAAGAGAATATCAGTAACACAAAAATAGATATATTTAAAATGGCGACATTTACTTTCCAGAGCCATTTTCTATGCAGGTTACCTTTCAGTGATATCACATACGCATTGACTCCGATCGGGAATCAATATAAATACGTGGAATTTCAGCAAGGTAAATATAAATTGCCATATGAGATCGGAAGTAATGTGGAATCTTATAACGAGAACCTGAACAGTTCTTATATTTTTGAACCCCGTTTCTACAAATGTCAGAACCTGATATTTATAAATTTCTTTTTTAAGATGAACAATTACCAACTTCTTTATAATTCAGATAAAAACGTATTTTTTACCGTGTTCAAGGGGAAATATCCTGTCGGTATTGAAAATGACATAGATAACGGTCCTCCTTTTTGGCCGGTTTATATCAAAGGGGATCGGGCTGTAGGCATTGCCACCGCCTTCAATTCGGAATATGACAATCCTGTTTTGCAAATTATAAATATAACCCTTGAAAATAAAGAGTGAACGAAAATATTTCAATTAACGAAATATGAATTGTATGAAAATAACAATTACTCCTTGCATTTTATTTCTCTGGCTCTTTGCCGCGCCTTGTCACTTCGAGGAAAACAGGCGCTTAAAAGAAGCGCTGTCTTTAGCAGGTGACAATCGTTCCGAATTGGAAAAAATTTTGGCTCATTATGCCGATGATCCCGAGAAATCAAAAGCTGCCCGTTTTCTCGTTGAGAATATGCCGGGGCATTCGGGGGTGACTACTGCCGATATAAAAAAGTTGCAACCGTTTTATCTGCAACATGCAGCCATTTCTGAAAAGCATAACTGGGAACGGACCTCCGTTTGGGAAAAAGAAATCGATGAATGGTGGAAGATGCACAAGGGCGAGATTTTTTTTCCACGTATGCAGCAAGATATCCGGACAGTCAGAGCCGAATGGCTGATCAACGAGATCGACCGTTCATTCAAGGCGTGGAAAGAAAATGCCTATACCCGCGATATGGCATTGGACGATTTTTGTCGCTATATCTTGCCTTATCGCTTTATGGAACGGATTTGCATGGATAATTGCCGGGATGTTTTTTATAAACGGCATGCCGGTTGGTTTGGCGATAGAAAAAAAGATTTCCGGGATATGACGGATTCCCTGAATCTGTTATATAAAGAAGTGATGCACAGCAATTGGGCTGCTGCTTCCATGCCGGTTTATGATGTCGCAACTTTTGAACAAATCAAACGAGGACTTTGCAGTGACAGGGCCTGGTTCAACTGCCTGTTGCTTTCTTCGTTAGGAATGGCTTCGTCCATCGATATGGTTCCGTCTTGGGGGAACCGTTCCGGCGGACATACTTGGAACAGTCTGGTCATTGACGGCGAGACCTACCCGTTTGAACCGTTTTGGGACGAAGACCGGTGGAAATATAAACGGATCTATAATAATGAGTGTTTCGATCTGTTGTGGGGCAAAAGCCGCCTGCCTAAAGTGTTCCGCCTGTCTTTTGAATGGAATTCAGACGGACCGTTGAAGGATCGAAAGGCGGATGGCAACGATGTGCCCGCTTTGTTCCGGACTCCATTCCTCCGGGATGTTTCCGACCAATATTTCAGGACAACGGATGTACATATTGAAATCACAGAAGAAAAACCGGAAGACGCTCGTTATTGCTATCTGTGCGTATTCGGCATACCGGATTGGATTCCCGTACAATGGGGGAAAATCGAGAGGGACGGAAGCGTCACATTCAAAAAAATGGGACGGGATATCGTGTATGCGCCGATGTTTTATGAGAATGGCAAACTTCTTCCTGCCGCTCCGGCTTTTTTGTTGAACCGCAAAGGGGAGTGCGAGGCGATCGGATGCAATGGGAAGAGGACGGAGATCAATATACACACTTACACCTCTTTCTTCGATGTGAAAGATGTATTGAAAATCAAACGGGATATTTCCGGAAGCATTTTGGTGGCAAGTAACGATCCGGAATTCGAAACGGCAGATACGCTGTATTGCATCACGGACAGTTTGGACGTATGGGAAAACGAATGGCATTTTCCGAATGCAAAAAAATACAGATATGTCCGTTTAATTCCGGCAAGAGATACGATCGCTTTATGTGAAATCTCGTTTTATGAGAAAGGATTCGAATTGCCGATCCGAGATATACGGATAGCAGTCGAAGGAGAAACGCTTGTCGAGGGAGAAACGCCTGATGCCCTTATCGACGGGTTTTCGGCTACGGGGTGGAAAGGGAAACTGAAAAAAGGAGAGTCGATTTTGTTCGATTTGGGAAAAGAGCGGGATATCGGCAAATGTTTCTTGGCTCCTTATACACCGCCTTATTTCCCTCCGGAACAAGATATCGAGCTTTGTTATTGGGATAACCGTTGGGTTGCTTTCGACACACGGGAAAATAACGGTTCGCTTCATCTGAAGTTTGACGGCGTACCTGAAGGCACATTGTACAGGACAAGAATTAAGGGGTACAAAGATCGTATTTTCATGTATAAAAATGGAGAAATCAGATGGTTTTAGCGAAGAAGATCATTGACTATATATTAACATGGTATTATAGCCATTACTGTTATTGGTTGTATGTGGGTTTTCTCCCAAGTCTTCCTCCTCGCCTCCTTCCGCATCCCCAGCGACTCGATGGAGCCTGAATTGGTCGAAGGGGACTTTGTGGCGGTTTGGAAACCGACGCTCGGCGCACGACTGTTCGACCTCAATGCGACACTGCGGCTGGAACAGACCGCAATACACCGCGTACCGGGATTTCGGAAAGCCAGGCGGGGCGATGTGCTGGTCTTCAACTTCCCGCACCCGAACGGCTGGGACAAGATCGAGATGCACATCCTGAAATATTACATCAAACGGTGCATAGGCTTGCCGGGCGACACGCTTTCCATCCGGGACGGAAGGTTCCGGATAAACGGCGTGGGTGAACCGCTCGGAAACCTCGGCTCACAGGAGCGGATCGGGCAAACGCCACCGGAAGAATTCGCCGATGGCATTTACAAGGCATTCCCGTTCGACTCCGCTGTCGGCTGGAATATCCGGGATTTCGGACCGCTTTATATTCCTAAAGCCGGCGATCGGATCAAAATGGACCGCACCGGCTATGCTTTATACCGCAAGTTGATCGCATGGGAGCAAAAAACAGAAATAGAGTATAGGGATTCAACGGTCTGTCTGAATGGCAAACCGATACAGGAATACCGTTTCCAAAAAAACTATTACTTCATGGCCGGCGACAAAGGAAAAAATTCACAGGATTCCCGGTATTGGGGATTGTTACCGGAAGAATATATTGTCGGGAAAGCAGCCTTCATCTGGAAATCGGTCGATCCTTACACCGGACAGTTCCGATGGGAACGGTTCATGAAGAAAATCGAGTGAAAAACGGATAAGCATGAAAATAAAATACACTGGCATGGAACTCAAACTGCATAGGCATGGAATCCGAATTGCACTGGCATCCGTTTTCGGGGCGATGCTGACCGCCACGCCGCTCGTCGGCGACAGCGCATTGGCGAATGGCATCGTGATGGGAAAAGTGTTCTGGTTTCATCTCTCGATGGCCCTGATGGCAATCGGTACGATCGTAACAATAGGGTTCGGCAGGAAGAAGGGGATTTCATTCTCACTGCCGGACGGGCTGTTGCTCCTCTTTGCCGGGGTCACACTCGCAACGTATGACTGGCAGCTCGGTCCCGAACCCGAAAAACTGCTTTTCGGAGGGCAGTTGATCGTCTTATGGTTCCTGTTGCGCCATTTTCTTACGGAGGCTCCTTGCCTGAAGTTCTTTTTTCTGTTCATGCTGATGCTCACCGGACTGGTCGAAGCCGTTTGGGGAATGCAGCAATTGCATGGGCATGTCTATTCCCATCATTCTCTTTTCCGGCTGACGGGTTCTTTCTTTAATCCGGGTCCCTATTCCGGGTATCTGGCGGTCGTGCTGCCGGTTTGCCTGTGGACAGCGATGCGGTTTCAAAAGGGGATGCACTATTTCGGCTGGGTATGCGTAGGGGCCATCCTGGTTGTCTTGCCTGCCGGGATGAGCCGGTCGGCCTGGGTGGCGGCGGTTGTGGCTTGCGGGTGGGTGTATTGGGCGGAACGGATCGGATGGGAAAAGACGAAAGCCATATATAGTAGGTATAAGAATGTAGCGGTTCCATTCTTCGCAATTGTAATCCTATTGGCCGGTTGTGCTTTTGCCGGGCTATACGGCCTGAAACGGGATTCGGCGGACGGACGGTTGTTGATGTGGAAAGTGACGGGAAAAGCGATAGCCGGACATCCGGTTACGGGAACAGGTCTGGGAGGGTTTCCGGAGGCGTATGCTGAAATGCAGGGGCAATATTTCGGGACGGAGGAGGCGACCGATAAAGAGAAACGGGTAGCCGGATGCCCCGAATATGCATTCAATGAATATTTGCAGATCGGACTGGAACAAGGGATCGGGGGATGGATCGTATTCGTGTCGTGGCTGGGGAGCATGATGTACTATGGAATCCGGAACAGGCAGCATGGAGCGGTCGGAGGTGTGTTGGCACTGGTAGTGTTTGCAATGTCGTCCTATCCGTTGCAGTTGCCGTCGTTTTGGGTGGCGCTGATGTTTTTGGGGGCGGTATGCGTAACGGAAGAGGGGACGCAAAGGACGCAGAGGGCACGGATTTTCGCAGAGAAGTTGTTGATCGGTTCTCTGTCGCTTGCCTCCGTCTGTTTGTTTATCTTGCAGAAAGGGAACTATGAGGCTTATCGGAGGTGGGGACGGATGCAGATGCTTTATAACAATAAGGCGTATGAATCGGTTGCGGAAGATTACCACAGCTTGCATGACAAGTTGAAGCATAAACCGGAATTTTTGTTCGAAGAGGCGCAATGCCTCAGTAAAACGGAGCAATACACGGAAGCGATACAGGTTTTGGAACGGGCGAAGCGGCTGAGCGGAGATCCGATGATCCGGTATATGATCGCCAAAAACCGGCAGGCACTCGGTGACTACCGGGAAGCGGAGAGGGAACTGCTTCAGGCCATCGAAATACTTCCGGAACGGTTGTATCCTTACTATCTGTTAGCCAAACTATATGCAGAGTCAGAGTTCTATCAGGAGGATAAATTCCGGGCTGCCGCCGGTGCCGTACTGACCAAAGAACCGAAGGTCGAAAGCACCGCTGTCAGAGAAATGAGAACGGAAATAAAAAAGATATTAGAAAAAAAGTAATTACGAAAGGCTCGTAACTAAAATATGTTTGTATATTTGCGAAACAACTTTGATAAAAACAATAAAATATCTGTCTCTTATACACATCTCCGAGCCCACGAGA
>OWHZ01001196.1_pt1 | contig 11100 bp, 8 predicted proteins | sample 1732651 | NCBI WGS metagenome assembly OWHZ01 (sample SAMN05065738, study PRJEB22554) | human gut metagenome | biome: ENVO:2100002; feature: ENVO:00000062; material: ENVO:00002003 | host: Homo sapiens | place: USA
TCGATTTGAATAATATCCGTGACAGTAATACAGCAGCTTTGTTGAAATTAAAGGAACTCCAGTTACCTGATGGTTCGTGGAGCTGGTATAAAGGAATGGACGGAAGTCTTTTTGTCACCGACTTCATTGTAGAACAGAATGCACGTATAGCCCTGCTTACAGGGAAGTCGCTGGAGGGAGGAGCGCTGGATATGCAACAAGCAGCTTTCGGTTATCTCCATAAAGAAGCCTTGCAGGAATATCGTTCTATCCGTGAGGCAGAAAAGGTTGGCAATAAATCAGAGGGAATTTCACGAAGTGCATTGAAGTATCTCTATTTGATTGCTGTCTCTGGCGAGAAAGTTCCGGCATCGGTGAAAGAAGGTTATGATTACTTCCTATCCAAAGTTGCTCCATCATTGTCTCAACAATCCGTCACCGAGAAGGCCTGGTCGGCTATTGTATTACAGAAGGCAGGTAAGGTAAAAGAAGCTCAGGAGTTTATGGCATCTCTCAAAGAATATCTTACTCAAACAGACGAGCAAGGCATGTTCTTTGATAGGACTGATAGTCCGTATGCTTGGAATAATTTAAAAGTGCCTGCCCATGTTGATGTAATGGAGGCTTTTGAGATGGTAGGCAGCAATGCCACGATTGTTGAAGAAATGAAAATGTGGCTTTTAAAACAGAAGCAAACTCAACAGTGGGATTCTCCGGTAGCCACAGCCGATGCTGTTTATGCTTTGCTTTACCGGGGTACTAATTTATTGGATAATCAGGGAGACGTGCGTATTGTCCTTGGCAATGAAGTTTTAGAAACGATAAGTCCTGCCAAGACGACTGTTCCGGGATTAGGCTATATCAAAAAGACTTTTACCGATAAGAAGACCGTGAATACCGATGAAATTATCGTTGAAAAGAGAGATCCGGGTATTGCCTGGGGAGCAGTTTATGCACAGTTCGAAGAGAATCTTGATAAAGTGGTTCGCCAGGGAAGTGGGTTGAATGTTGATAAGAAATTGTATGTAGAGACGATTGTTAATAATAATCGCCGGTTACAGCCGGTTATCGGTAAAACTCAATTAAAGGTTGGTGATAAAGTAGTTGTTCGTCTGACCGTTCGTCTCGATCGTACAATAGACTTTGTACAATTGAAAGATCAACGTGCTGCTTGTCTTGAACCGGTAGAGGTCCTGTCCGGATATCGTAATGTCGGTGATGTCGGTTGTTATGTTGCAGTAAAAGATGCTTCTACCGATTTCTTCTTCGATACTTTGAATAAGGGGACTTATGTTTTAAAATACAGTTATCGTGTAGATCGTGCGGGAAGTTATGAAGCAGGAATTGCTACTATTCAAAGTGCCTATGCACCCGAATATGCTGCCCATTCAGCTTCTGCCCGTTACGAAGTTTCTCAGTAAATAGAACTCTGTCTTTTGAAAGGGGAGGATCGTCAAAACCCACCACAGAGGACACAGAGTAACACAGAGGCAATTTTAAGTTGTTGATTCTTGATGAAAAGACTCTGTGATACTCCGTGTCACTCCGTGGTAAAAAGAGTTTCGATTAGGGTATATAAGCGAAAGCCGTTCTGCCTGTGCTTAAAAATATGTAATCAATGGCAGAATCTCACTGAAAACCCCTATTTTTGTACTCTAAACAACTAATAATTATAAAACAGAGACGAATGAAACGTAGTTTACTCTTCATATTTACTTTACTTACTATTACTTTATCGGCTGTAGCTCAACCTCGTATCTCTTCTAATAAGGAGACCCATCATTTCGGACAAATCGAATGGAAACGTCCGGTTTCTGTAGAATATACTATTACCAATACAGGTGATAAACCTTTGGTACTGACTAATGTTACCACTTCTTGTGCCTGTTCGGTTGCTAACTGGACGAAAACTCCGATTGCTCCCGGAGAAAAAGGAACAGTTAGTGCTACGTTTGATGCTAAAGCGCTAGGGCATTTCAATAAGTCAATCGGCATTTACAGCAATGCACAGCCTAGTTTGGTTTATCTGAATTTTGACGGGGAGGTGGTTCAGGAAATCAAGGACTTTACTAAAACACATCCTTATGCAATCGGGCAAATCCGGATTGATCGTACAGATATTGATTTTCCGGATGCACACAGTGGAGAGAAACCGGTAATCACATTAGGAGTAGTCAATCTTTCCGATCGTCCATACGAACCTGTATTGATGCACCTTCCGCCTTATCTGAAAATGGAAACTAATCCGACCGTCCTTTTAAAGGGTAAGAAAGGAACCATTACTCTCACACTCGACACCAAACAACTAATGGATTTGGGCTTGACCCAGTCTTCTGTTTATCTGGCTCGTTTTGCCGGTGATAAAGTGGGTGAAGAGAACGAAATACCTGTGTCAGCAGTCCTTCTTCCGGACTTTTCAGGAATGACCGAACAGGATAAGGCGGTCGCTCCTGTTATTCGCCTGTCCGAATCTAAGATTGATTTAAGTCAGGTGCTGGCCAAGAAAAACAAAGCCAGACGAGACATTGTTATCACTAATACAGGTAAATCTCCTCTGCAAATTAGCAAACTGCAAGTGTTTAATCCGGCAGTGGGGGTTGCTTTGAAAAAAACTGTACTGCAACCGGGTGAAAGTACTCGGCTGAGGGTGACTGTTCTGAAAAAGAACCTTGGAAAGAAAAAGAGACATTTACGGATCCTGATGATCACCAATGATCCGGTGCAACCGAAAGTGGAGATCGATGTAAAAGCTACGAATAACGAATCACATAATTAATATCTGCCATGGAACATCCTGAGAATAACGAAGCGTATAAAGGTTTGGTTGTGAATGCAGGCATTGAACAACCGTCATCTGTAAATCCTTATCTGAAACGGAAGGTAAAGAAGCGTCAATTGTCGGTTAGTGAGTTTGTGGAGGGAATTGTCAAGGGAGATGTGACGATCTTGAGTCAGGCTGTGACTTTGGTAGAAAGTGTGCGTCCTGAACATCAAGCTACTGCCCAGGAAGTTATTGAAAAATGTCTGCCTTATTCCGGAAATTCAATCCGTGTAGGTATCAGTGGTGTACCGGGAGCCGGTAAAAGCACCTCGATTGATGTCTTTGGATTGCACGTTCTCGAAAAGGGAGGTAAGTTAGCGGTTTTAGCCATCGACCCGAGCAGTGAACGCAGCAAAGGAAGTATTTTGGGTGATAAAACCCGTATGGAGCAGCTTTCAGTGCATCCTAAATCATTTATACGTCCCAGCCCTTCCGCCGGTTCTTTGGGGGGAGTAGCCCGTAAAACCCGTGAAACAATCATTCTGTGTGAAGCGGCCGGCTTCGATAAGATATTTGTAGAGACGGTGGGAGTGGGACAGAGTGAAACGGCTGTTCACTCGATGGTCGATTTCTTTCTGTTGATTCAGTTGGCCGGTACGGGAGACGAACTTCAAGGTATTAAACGCGGTATCATGGAAATGGCAGATGGTATTGTGATTAATAAGGCTGATGGTAGCAATATCGATAAAGCCAAATTAGCCGCTGCTCAGTTCCGTAATGCTTTGCATCTTTTTCCCGCTCCCGATTCCGGATGGACACCGCGTGTACTCACATATTCCGGATTCTACAATCTTGGGGTAAAGGAAATATGGGATATGGTGTATGAGTATATCGATTTTGTGAAAGGTAATGGCTATTTTGAATACCGCCGTAACGAACAAAGTAAATACTGGATGTATGAAAGCATCAATGAACAGTTACGTGACAGTTTCTATCATAATGCCAAGATCGAATCGATGTTACAAGAAAAGGAGCAACAAGTGCTCAGGGGAAATCTGACCTCTTTTGTTGCTGCCAAGAGCCTACTCGATACCTATTTTGAAGATCTGAAATAATGATAAAGGTGTGTCAAAATTCTGTGGTGAGTTATGACACACCTTCCAAATCTGCTTTCGATTTACTTTGAGTCACAAAGTAGACTCCAAGAAATACCAATGCGATCGCAACCCCTTTTTCCCAGCCGAAGCTTCCGATTCCCATTAAAATAGCAGCAATAGAAGCAACAATAGGCTGTACATAATTATACATGCTTACTACTGTAGGGCGCATTAGTTTTTGCGCGGTCATGATGCAGATGTAAGCAATGAAACTTCCACATAGTACCACATAAAGTACTTGATAGATGGCGGCTGTCGAAATGCTGTCCCATTTAATGCTTGCTATATCCTGGTATGAGAAAGGAATATAACAGATGGATGCATAGATAAACATCCACTTATTAATCGTGATGGCCGAATAGCGTTGGGATAACCCTTTGAATACGGTTAAATAGATGGAGAAGCTAAGTTGCGCAATCATGCAAAGTAAATCTCCCCAAATGCTTCCTCCTCCTCCTGCACTTACTGCCTGACTGCTTAGAATTAAGATTAACGCTCCCATTGCTCCGATAAAGATGCCCAAAACCTTTTTGTTGGTAACCGGTTCTTTCAGATAGATAGCTGCCACAATCATGGTGATGATAGGTGAAGTTGTTGTTACGATAGATGCGTCTATCGGAGAAGTGAGAGACAATCCGAATATAAATATCCCCTGATTGAAAACAAGGGCAAACAGAGAAGCAAAAAAAATCTTCACCATGTCACGGTGTCCTACCTGTTCTTGTTTGCAGAAAGCGGAAAGTATCCAGAAAGCTGCTGCGGCACCTACCATGCGGAAGGTGGTTACCGAAAGCGCTGAGAACTCTGCCAATGCCGATTTACCGATGGGGGACATCAGCCCCCACATCACGTTGGCTGTAAATGCCAATGCGTGTCCTTTCAGATTCTTATCAATCTCCATACCGAAAATGTTACCTTTATTGAAAACTGATGCAAAAGTAACCAATTTATCGTTTGAATTTTCTATATTTGTTTAATTTAAATGCAACCATTTATGGAACTATCAGCCAATTATATCAAACGAATTGAAATAGACGGATTATGGGACCGTTTCAATATAGTCTGGGACCTTCGTCCGGATGTCAATATACTATCCGGAATCAATGGAGTTGGAAAAACCACTATCCTGAATCGATCGGTCGGGTATCTCGAGCAACTGTCGGGTGAAGTGAAGAGTGATGAAAAAAACGGAGTACATATCTTTTTCGACAATCCCGAAGCTACTTACATTCCTTATGATGTTATCCGTAGTTACGATCGTCCGCTTATTATGGGGGATTTCACAGCCCGTATGGCAGATAAGAATGTAAAGTCCGAACTCGACTGGCAACTCTATCTGTTGCAGCGCCGTTATCTGGATTATCAAGTCAATATAGGCAATAAGATGATTGAGCTGTTGAGCAGCAATAACGAGGAAGAACGTAGTAAAGCAGCCACGCTTTCCATTGCTAAACGTCGTTTTCAAGACATGGTTGACGAACTATTCAGCTATACCCGTAAAAAAATAGATCGTAGACGCAATGATATTGCTTTCTATCAGGATGGTGAACTTCTGTTTCCTTATAAACTTTCTTCCGGCGAAAAGCAGATGTTAGTTATTCTGCTTACTGTACTTGTACAGGATAATGCCCATTGCGTATTGTTCATGGACGAGCCCGAAGCTTCTTTGCATATCGAATGGCAGCAAAAGCTGATATCGATGATCCGTGAACTGAATCCGAATGTGCAGATTATACTAACGACACATTCTCCTGCAGTGATCATGGAAGGATGGCTCGATGCTGTGACCGAAGTAAGTGATATTGCAACCAGCTATAAGTAGCATTTAACTAAAACACGACCTATGGCAATCAGTCTCAAAGACAATCTGACTTCTTCCTATTTCAATGCTGCTCATAAGTTATACTCTAAAAAGGCGCGCCGCCGGATTGTAGCTTATGTTGAGAGTTATGACGATGTAGCTTTCTGGCGTACACTGCTTGAGGAGTTTGAGGACGAAGAACATTATTTTCAGGTGATGCTTCCTTCGGCTACATCTTTGGCTAAAGGCAAGAAAATGGTACTGATGAATACCCTTAATACGGCCGAGTTAGGCAAAAGTCTGATTGCCTGTGTGGATAGCGATTATGACTTTTTGTTGCAAGGAGCTACTGCTACTTCACGTAAAATTAATCGTAATAGATATATTTTTCAGACCTATGCTTATGCTATTGAAAACTATCATTGTTATGCCGATAGCTTGCATGAGGTCTGTGTGCAAGCCACTTTGAACGACAGACACCTGATTGACTTCAATGAGTTTATGAAACGATACTCTCAGATTGCTTATCCGCTTTTCCTGTGGTCTGTCTGGTTTTATCGTCGTCATGATACTTATACGTTTACTATGAGTGAATTCAATGCCTGTGTTCGTTTGCACGATGTCAGCTTGAGGCATCCGGAACGTTCTTTGGAGGCAGTGAGGCGTTCGGTAACGTCTAAACTTTCTGAGTTATCCACGCGTTTTCCACAAGGTATCGAAGAGGTCGATAAGTTATCGGTCGAATTAAAAGGACTTGGAGTGCTTCCTGATACAACATATCTGTTTATTCAGGGGCATCACATCATGGACAATGTCGTGATGAAAGTATTGACTCCCGTTTGTACAGCCCTGCGACGCGAACGGGAACAAGAAATCAAAAAATTGGCGGAACATGACGAACAATTTCATAATGAACTGACTTGTTATCAAAACAGTCAGGTCAATGTCGAGGTAATGCTTCGCAAAAATAGTGCTTACAAAGATTTATACCTTTATCAATGGTTGAAAGAAGACATAAAAGAGTTTTTATATGGAACAGATAACCGAAAAAATAAATGACTTATTCGTTTCCTGGGGATTTGACTCCAGTGAAGTAGGTCCCATTATGACACTGGTACTGATTATTGGCATTGCCTTTTTAGCCGATCTTATTTGTCGTAACATTCTTTTAAGAGTAGTTGCCAAACTAGTGAAAAAGACCAAAGCAACCTGGGATGATATTGTGTTCGACCGTAAAGTTTTGATTTACCTCAGTCATCTTGTCCCCCCCATCATTATTTATGTGTTGATTCCTTTGGCAATTCCGAATGTAAGTGCCCTCGATTTTATCCGTCGTATCTGCATGATTTATATCATTGCGGTTTTTCTGCGTTTTATCAGTGCATTTCTGTCGGCTGTTTATCATGTATACAGTGAGCGAGAACAGTTTCGTGATCGACCATTGAAAGGTTTGTTGCAAACAGCACAAGTGATACTATTTTTCATTGGAGGAATTGTTGTTATCAGTGTATTGATAGACAAATCTCCGATGGTATTGCTCACCGGGCTTGGTGCTTCGGCTGCCATCCTGATGTTGGTGTTTAAAGACAGTATCATGGGATTTGTGTCCGGCATTCAACTTTCTGCAAATAATATGCTGAAAGTAGGTGACTGGATTGCTATGCCCAAATACGGAGCCGACGGTACGGTGATTGAAGTGACGCTCAATACGGTGAAGGTGCGCAATTGGGACAATACCATCACTACCATCCCTCCCTATCTGCTGGTCAGCGATTCTTTTCAGAATTGGCGGGGTATGCAAGAGTCCGGTGGACGGCGTGTGAAGCGTTCTATCAATATCGATATGAACAGTGTAAGATTCTGTACCCCCGAAATGTTGGCTAAATATAAGAAAATCCAATTGTTGACCGATTATGTGGAGCAGACCGAGCAGGTGGTGAAAGAGTATAATAAAGAACATCACATAGACAACTCTATTTTGGTCAATGGGCGACGCCAGACCAATCTCGGAGTATTCCGTGCCTATCTGACCAACTACTTGAAAAGTCTTCCCGATGTCAATAAGAACCTCACTTGTATGGTACGGTATCTTCAGCCCACCGAACAAGGTATTCCGGTCGAACTTTACTTTTTTTCTGCTGTGAAAGAGTGGGTACCTTACGAAGGAATTCAGGCCGATGTATTCGATCATCTGCTTGCCATTGTTCCGGAATTTGGTTTGCGCGTATTCCAGAATCCTACGGGAGAAGATTTTCGGGAGTGGAATAGAAGAAATTAAAAAAGTGTGTTATATTTGTGGCTAATAATACTATATTAGCTATGAATGCACTACAAAGCAACATTATTCGGGAGATCACTCCGCTGTCCGATAAGGATTGTTTCTACATTGCCGAACGGTATAAAACGGAGTTTACTTATCCCATTCACAATCATGCCGAATTTGAGCTGAACTTTACGGAGAAAGCAGCCGGTGTGCGACGGATCGTCGGTGATTCGGCAGAAGTGATCAGTGATTATGATTTGGTTCTGATTACCGGAAAAGATCTGGAACATGTATGGGAACAACATGATTGTCATTCAAAAGAGATCCGTGAAATAACGATTCAGTTCTCTTCCGATCTTTTCTTCAAAAGTTTTATCAATAAGAATCAGTTCGATTCTATTCGTGATATGCTTGAGAAAGCTCAGAAAGGTCTTTGTTTTCCGATGTCCGCCATCCTGAAAATTTATCCCCTTCTCGATACGCTGGCATCCGAGAAACAGGGGTTTTATGCTGTCATCAAGTTCTTGACCATACTTTATGAACTGTCACTTTTCAATGAAGAGGCCCGTACGTTGTCAAGTTCTTCCTTCGCGAAAATCGGCATTCATTCGGATAGCCGCCGTGTGCAGAAAGTGCAGGAATATATTAATGCCCATTATCAGGAAGAGATCCGCCTGAATCAGCTGGCTGATATGGTAGGAATGACTCCGGTATCTTTCAGTCGCTTCTTTAAATTGCGTACCGGTAAGAATCTTTCGGACTATATCATTGACATTCGTTTGGGGTTTGCTGCCCGCCTGCTGGTTGATTCTACTATGTCTATTGCTGAAATCTGTTATGAATGCGGGTTTAATAATCTTTCTAATTTCAATCGGATCTTCAAGAAAAAGAAAGAATGTTCGCCCAAAGAGTTTCGTGAAAACTACAGGAAGAAAAAGAAACTGGTATAATTTTATGTGAGAATACTGGCCCTCAATTAACATTGTTAACGCCATTTCTCCGTTATTTTATTCTTGTGTGCAAATAACAAGCCTTTTGCATTGAAAACACTTGCTATTTGCATTTAAAGAACAAGCTTTAACGTAGCGTTAAAACAAAGCTTTGGGCGAGAGAAATCTTGTGCTTTAAAAACACTGTGTTTTAGTTCGTTAAGCACACTTTTTACTTCTTTGTTTCGCTGAATCCCTTTCTGGTCAAAAGCCTGTATACTTGCTTTTTTGTCAACTACAAATAGGGGACTGACACTCTCTGCTACCTTCTTTTCGTCTTGTTTAGCGCCGCTATCAGGTATCTTCCTTTGGCTCCGATGTCGCTCCAGCAAGTGTTGGCAATCAGTTTCCATACCGTCGTTCCCTTCCTCCCATAGTCCGACAGCCTGAGTATGGAGTTTACTTCCCCGGTGTCGGTAATGCTTAATCTCTTTAGCGTGTCCATCAGTCCCGAGTAATTGTGCGTCATTGTATTGAAGGCGTATCCCGGTATCGGGAGATAAGCAGAATCCCCCTTCCGCTCTTCTCCCTCCCCTTTTGGGGGAGCTGAGGGGGGAAATTCTTTATTTTCCTCTGCTTTATTTTCTTTTACTTTACTTTGTCCGGAATTGCATGCATTTTTTGCGTCAACGGCTACATGATGTACTACATTTTTCGGGTTAACAGGTGTTTTTTCCTTTTTGAACAGCTCTGGTTGCTGAATTTCTTGTAGTGCCGGGGGAGTGTCGGCTTTTCCATTTTCTTTTTCCAGTTTCACCTTCAGGTAAGGGAGCTCCGACAACTCTCTTTTCCTTCGCTTTGTCGCTTCCATCCATACTTTCTGTATACTTTCCGAAGTCAGTATTCCGTTTTCCTGATAACTGTTTCTGTCCAGTATTCCTTTGGTGAACAGAATCTCGATGATCCCCTGCACCTCTTCTGCCTGCACCTCTCTTCCTGCCTTGTTTGCGAAAATCAGGCACTGTTCTTCATCCCATCGTATGTAGTATCCCTCCTTGTAAATCTTACACATCAGTTTCAGCACAATTGCCGACCCTTTTATTCCATATTTTGCTTCTATCACTTCCATTGCGTTCTCTTCCATGAAGTTTACGCCCACCGGAAAATAATTGATCCCGTCGTATGCTATTGCCATATTTGTTTTTTTAGATTAGTTGTTTGTACTTTCAATAATACATTTACCACAAATTACTCCGGATTTCCAAAGACGTTTTCACTTGATTTATCAAAATAAAAATAATTCATCTGTGAAAATCCGTGTAATCCTGTGGTGGCGCCCTATACGATCGGTCTCCACTCCATGAAGTTCTCCACCTGGAATGTCGTCCATCGCTGTTCGTCCACATTCCAGTAGACTACGGCACCTTCTACTTCTGCGGGATCATACTTCTTACGGAATTCCGCTTCGTAGTAAATCAACGTTGCTTTCACCAGTTGGAAACTCCCGTTTTGTTTTCGGTAAGCTACCGTCGCATGTCCATATTGCATATGGTCCAGGAGTGCTTCAAGCCGTTCTGCCATCCATTCGGCGCACGACTCGGTGTATCCTTTCTCGAAGACGATCCGTTTTTTCCATCTCAGTTTCATGGCTTCACTTTGTGACGCCGGGCTTTTCAACTTCTTCATATTATAATGATTTTAAAGTTTATAAATTGTTTGTCGGCCCGAAGGTAGAGTGTTTGCCGATTAGGTTGGAGTATAATAATTCATGGTGTGTTTTCTTGTCTATTTTATGCCAATGGATTTATCTCGTAGCATTTCGTTCCAGATGGTGTTTGTTTCCTTTAGAATAGTGCTGAACTTCAATGGAATGAATATTCCATTTCGAATATTCCCTAATAGTTTTTTGTCGTCTATATATCGTGCTAATGCAACTTGTGATGTCTCCTTTTTTATACCCATTGCCCCATCTTGATAGAGTGTGATTAGTAGCTTTAAGCATTCGTAGTGTTTCAAAACAATCCCTTGTATGGGTTTCTCCTTTTTTCGTCCTCTGTTTGACTTAAGGTCTCTATTGTCAGAGATTTGCTTGTTGACCGTTTTGTTTTTTTTGAATTCTTTTTTTTTCTTCTTGTTGTTTGTTTTCGTAGTTCATAATCTTTTTAATTTTAGTGATTTTTATTTGTATAAAATGTTGCAAAGGTATGGAC
>OWHZ01001214.1_pt1 | contig 10959 bp, 4 predicted proteins | sample 1732651 | NCBI WGS metagenome assembly OWHZ01 (sample SAMN05065738, study PRJEB22554) | human gut metagenome | biome: ENVO:2100002; feature: ENVO:00000062; material: ENVO:00002003 | host: Homo sapiens | place: USA
CATACGATATGCAGCGTAGTCTCGTGGGCTCGGAGATGTGTATAAGAGACAGCTCAATATAGTATATGAGAATGGCGGGAAGGTATAATCGAAGTTCTTTCCAAAGCCTTTGTATTCGCTTTCCTTCGGAGAGATCTTCATTGGTTCTTCAAACGAGTTCTCATCCATGTCACTGGCTGCGGACAGAGAAATCACTTTACCGGTCTTCTCCACGCTATCCACTCCATCCAGTTTGATCCGTAACGGATAGGACTGAGCCTCTGAGTTCACAACTTTCACGATCACCTCACCGGTTGCCTCATCATAACCGGAAGAGAAGAACTGAAGCGGAGTCGTCTCCGGGGCATGGGCCAATATCAGTTTGCCATCCATGAAGAGTTCGCTCTTCTGAGGAGTAACCACCAGTTTCGCGTCGTACCATTTATCAGTTTCGAGACTGTGAGATACCCGGTCACCTGCCACACCGGAAGTACGTCCACCTATAACTCCTTCTACAGCCGTCGTACCATTGTTCCATCCGGCAACGTTATATACAAAGCCTTTGTTACTGTCCTCCGACAAGCCGAAATAGAGGAAGAAACCTTCGTTACCGCCTTCTTTGCGAACCTTGAACTCCAGTGTAAACTGGTTGCCATTGAAGCCATCAACAATGTATTTCGCCGGTTCTCTCAGAGATGTTTGCTTCAACAGACCGTTATCCAGACTCCATTCGCCTTCTTTCTTCACCGCCTTGTTAAGATCAAGATCAATGGGCGCTCCATCTGCTCCGGTCAGTTTCACATCCTTGAATTCAACTTGTGTATGCCAGGAGCCGAAGCCGAAACGTCCTTCATTATAATCGGCTATCCGTGGAGTGCTCATAGTCATATTACTCTTCACATTGTACGTCGGACGGTTTTCAGCCGCCATCTGTTGTACATAGTAAGAACTGCGTCCAAGTACCTGGTCCGTATCCAGCCAAATGAGGTTGACAGCCCACGAACGGTCGTTCCGGTTCTCCAGAAGCGGGGCATACGAAGTCATCTTCACCAGATCACCGTTGCGCTCCATACCGGAGATAAAGGCGGCTTCCGAGAGAGCGGCACGCATGTTTCCACCGCCTACATTGGCGTTACAAGCATATTCACCTACATAGACATCGTATTTTCCACGCGGATGGTTATCAAAGATAGTCGTGTTCTGGAAGAAGAATTCCGGATTCACGTACCAGTGCGGGTCGATCATATCCGTTTTGGCAATCTTACCCGTTCCACCCAAACCGTGATTGGAAATCAGGATCAACTCGGGATATTTCGCTTTGATAGCTGTATAGAAGATATCGAAACGCTTGTCATACTCATCGCCCCAGTTCTCATTACCAATCTCTACGTATTGCAACGGGAAAGGTTCGGGATGGCCCTGTTCGGCACGCTTGGCACCCCATTCGGTAGTCACGTCGCCGATGGCATACTCTATGGCATCCATGCAATCGTCCAGATAGTAAGCTATCTTACTCTCCGGTGAAGCGTCTCCCATGCGATACTGGCAACCCAGACCGACGTTGCAGACGAACATTGCCTTTGCATCGATATCTTCGCAGAACTGCAACATTTCGTGATAACCGAAACCATACGAGCAACGGTAGCCCCAGGTACTGTATTCTCCCGACCGTGCGGCAGGATCGCCCAGAGACTTCTTCCATTCGAAACGGTTCTCCAACGAGATACCTTCTACCACACAGCCACCGGGCCAGCGTACAAAGGCGGGGTGCAATCCCTCCAAGATTTCAGCTACATCTTTCCGCAGTCCATTCGGACGGTCGTGGAAAGTTTTTTCGGGGAAGAGAGAAACATAATCTACATAGACTGTACCCGGAGCATCAAATTCCAAAGCAAGCTTTCCTTTGGCAGAAGTTGCCGTAGGTTGCATTGCCAGGCTCAGGTCGTTCCATTGTCCGGCAGCAGTTATATCAACAGGAGCGGAAGCCAGCACTTCGCCTTGCTCGGACAGCAACAGGGCAGTCACTTTTCCCTTGTAATCGGAAGCAGGGCGGATAATGGTACGCAACTGATAAGAGTTGTCTTTCACCAGATTCATCCCCCAGTATCCTTTGTTTATCAGGCGAACAGGAGTTGAAGCATTTTTAATGGTTACCTTCAGATTGTTCGGAGCCGTGGAGAACTTGGGTTGTTCCTTGGTCAGTTTCATTTCCGCAGCATCCTTTGTGCTCAGAGTCCAGCCCGGCACCGGTTCGGTAGTCCAGCGAAAACTTCCTTCTCTCACTTCACCCGAAATGTGATTGCACACTTTCTTCGGATGCAGCACATCGCCCTCGGCATAGTAACCTTCGGGCATTTCCAGTTCTTCGAAACTACGGTTCTTCACCAGTTCGGCATACAAGCCGCCGTCGCCCGCATGGTTAATCTCTTCGAAGAAGATGCCATACATGGATGGCGCTACTTCAGCACCTTTCTCTTGTAGGTTGATTACAAGTTCTTCCTTCGGCGCAGCGTCCTTGCAGGAACTCAACAAAAGGGCAACTGCGGCGAAGGGTAAAAAAATCTTTTTCATAAGCCTGTTTATTTATCGGTATTAGATATATATATAATGTTCCACATGCAAAAATAAACTATATCTTCCAAGAACAGGGTATATAAAAGCATCAAATAGGTGGACTTTTCAGTTCATAATCGCAATTCTCAGCTAATTTCGGGACTGATAACTAAAGTTTTATTACGCATCAGTTTCCGGAAACAAATGTTGTCACCGAACGGGCAGGGATCACCGCTACCTTTTTATTCTTCAACTTTCCAACAGGCAAAAGGTCTTCTCCGGCTACATCCGACGTACGATAGCCTTGCCATGACTTCACCTTCGGATCGTTTACATCGACAGTGAACTCCTGTTCCCGGTCGGCATAGTTGATGACGACCATCGCCCACTGTCCGTCGGTATTCCGATAGGCAGAACACATCAATCCCTGCTGATCGGTATCGCCATCCCGGATAGCTTTTCCTTCTTTATCAGTAGTTTCAACAGACATACGTACAGCACCCGGACGTATGAAGCGGCTGTAGTTCCCCAATATCCACATCAGCTTGGAGTCTTCCACCCTGCCGTCTTGTAAATCGGGGTCTGTATACTCACGGATCAGTCCGTCTTTGTAATCACCGCCAATGGCACGCCACCATTGCCAGCTGCGAGCGCCTGCATAAACAATGTCGTGGTGAATGATACGCGCCACATAAAGTGCGGTCTTCATAGTTCGGTCAAATCCATGTCCACCGCCGATTTCCTCGTCATTACCCATAATGCAGGTTTCGGACTGCCAGAAGTCCACACCGTATGTATCCAACGTATTCCGCAACCGGAGGCGATAATCACGCAACATGTTCAGCGGGGTAGTAGTCCAGTAGCTATGTCCTGAAATAAGAGGGAGCACATTCGGGGTATCGCCCAGATAAGTATCCACACTATCGGGGCAGAAGAAAGATTGTATCTCATATCCGCGTTCATGGTCGGTCATATGGGTAGCGAACATACAGCGGTAATCTGATGCTTCACAAATGGTGATTCCCGTATGGATACCTTCCTTTACGAACTCTTTACTGATAAGACGTACGGCCCGGGCTATCTCTTTCTTTGTAGCCGGAGTACCTTCCTGCTTGGGACCGATCCAGTTCCAGTGTCCATCCGGTTCATTGAAGGGAGAAAGATAATCGAACTTGATGCCATCTTTCTTCTCAACTCCCTTTATCACGTTTGCCAGGAAGCGGGCAAAGTCTTCATAGTGTTCATCCTTCAGATTCAGTGTACCATCGCGTCCGGTATTAGTGGCAAGTCCGTTTTGAGTGAAATAAACGGGAGGGGAATTCAGGAAAGCGAGGAATTTATTGACTCCGCGTTCCTTCGCCAACCGAAGGAAGTTACGTTGACCTTCCTGTTTATCCCAGTTATAACTCCCGTCCGGCTGCAAGAAACATTCGGTACGCATCCAAGGAGAACCAATCTGGCTGGCGTCGCCCTGCTCCGTACTCCCTGCACCCAGATTGAACCGCCACAGGGAAAGACCGATACCTTTGGGCTTCCCGTTCGCGTCGTTTTCAGTACTGAATAACCAGTCGGCTATCTGTTTTTGTTTCTCTTCGGGCCATTTTCCCAAAACATGCATACTCCAGGCATCCGAAGCACCGAAATGTTCCATCACCTGCAAGGGTTGTCCGGTAACAATCCTGTAATTTATGTCCGCACGCTGTGCACACGAAGCACATACTACTGTAAAGACCAGTAATAACACTTTGTATCTCATCCTTTTCTATTTTACTGAATAAAAAAGAGATAGTTCGTCTTTCTCTCTTTCGAGGGAAAAGAGTCCCTATCTCTCTTTCACTATTGTTACAAATCAGTTATTGCAATCTGCTTATTCCAAAGCATAAGCATATATTTCGGACAAAGAAGCATTGGTACCTCTATAACTCTCTTCGATGGATACCTTGAAGTAACGTCCCTTCGTCGGAGTAACGCCGAACACCTGTCTATCAAGTATTTTCTCCATAGAGAATCGTCCTACTTCTGTCCAGTTCTCCTTGTCAGAGCTTACATAGAACTTACCAGACTTGGTATCCGTATAGCTTTCATTCTGCCTTTGCATCAAAGCAAACTGGGTGAAAGTATGTTCTGTTTTTGTATCTACGATTATTTCAAACGGGAAGCTAACCCAGTTTCCTGTCTGCCATGTTGAGTGCCAGTAAGTCGCAAGATTATCATCCAATGCACATCCGGCTTTGCCGCTTGCACCTTCACCTGTCAGTTCTTCGGTATTGGCTTCTGCCGTCCAGCCTGCGCGATCCAGTTTATGTCCCATCACACGGAAAGCCAACGGAGATACCACCTTCGCCGCAGAAATCTCAAATTGAGAAACTTCTGCAATCTTAACGGGCAGCATATAATCACCCGGTACCAATTGGTCACCATTTATCGTGACTTCCAGTTCCATATTCGTAGTGCCATTGGGAAGGGTTACCATCTCCGGAACAGTATAAGTTCCTTCAGGCAGAACCTTGAAGTGAGTTCCATTGTCTGCATTGTACTCGGCAATATATTCCTTATCAACTACAAATTTACACTCCAAATCCCATTTATTATCTGTATCAAGACCGAATTTTACTTTCTCCGTAAATGTAGAGACAGAACCATAATCCAACAGTTTCACTTCTACATCCGAATTGGCAAAGCCAATGGCAGGCGTAATCACTCCTGTCAGTTTCAGGAACAATTCATTCTTTTCGGCATTGATGGAGTCTGTTTCACTGGTAACCTGTAAAGGTAATACCCATACGGCTTCCGGATCAGTTTCCATGAATGCTTTTACACTCTGAGGTTTCAGGAAGATATTTACCAGTTTATACCGGTCGGCAGATGAAAAGTCCAACGTGGTTGCATCCAGCGAATAACAGTTCTCACCTATCAGCTTATAATTCGTTCCTTCCGGTTCGCTATATTCCTCGTCAAGTTCCGCTTGTGTCAGCACACTGACTTTGACACTGGCAGTCAGACTGGGATCACTCCCGGACTTAACTACGGAAAGAGTATACTTATTATCTTCATCCGTATCATACAACGTAAGATCCTGCTTACCGCTATTATTCACATACAGTATTTTATGGTACTCTTCCGGTACCAGTTGGTCCAAATCATATTTTGATTCGCTGCAGGCACCCAGTAGCACCAGGCCGCCCATCAACAATATTGTTCTTATTTTCATAAAGCTTTGTTATTAGAGATTGATTAATATCCGGGGGCCTGTACTAACTGAGGGTTACTGTAAAGCTCATCCATGTCACTTCTTGACCAAACGGGCATCAGATACAGTTTGTCATCCCACTTGAACGGTTGGTTAACCAAGGTAGGTTTGTTGAATTCCTCAAAACTCGGATTCACACGAAGACCATCCAGACCGTAGCGCATACCGGCTTTCAACATCTGAGGAGCAATTGCCCAACGACGCAGGTCATAGTAGCGGTGTCCCTCTTCAAAGAGTTCAACGAACCGTTCGTTGCGCACCCAATCAGTCAGAGTCATGCTGCCTGTTACATCACTTCCAGTCAGTTCGGAAATACCGGCACGACGACGAATCTCATTCAGATTAGCAAGGGCTTCACCTTCATTATCCAACGCTGCATAGCACTCTGCCAGATTCAGGTAAAGTTCGGCCATACGAATCAACGGACGACGGGGAGCTGTGTGCTGACGGGTACCATCGGTGCCAAAATAGATGTTGGGATCGATGAACTTCTTCGACAGATAACCGCTTCCAGCACAGTTACGGGTATTACTTGTGTTATATCCGTTTGTATTGGTATTTTTCAGGTTAATCCACAACGGATTGCCATTATTAATCTTCGAGCTATATTGAGTGCCGTCAAATACAATCCATGCATAGAAACGGGCTTCACGCTTAGCGTGCATCTTGATAATGTCATTCTTCACATCTTCACCGTCCAGATTATTGGTTGCCAGAGCAGGGCTTTGAGCGCCTTCATAGAAACGGGTATACCATTCTTCCTCAGGATAGAAATTGGGGTCCTGTGCCGGCAACTTACCGTTCTCAGTATAGAAATGCTGTACAGAATACAACGTCGGTGCCATAGCTGCCCAACCTCCTACATAAACTCCATTACTTCTCTTCACCACTTTGTTTGGCAAACGACAGTCCGTACCTTCTCCACCATTCTGGGCATCCAGTTCAATACGTTGTGCCCAAATCAGCTCCTTGTTATTATCGCCTTCGTTGGCAGTAACCATATATTGGAACATACGTACACGTTCTTTAAACTCACGGTTTTCCTCAGTGTCTTCTTCACGTCCCGGGATGAAAGGAAGAGCTATTCCGTCACGGTCAGCTTTCTTGTTTGCCGTTTCAATGTCAAAGAGTTGATAACCGGCTTCCTTGGCAGCAGTCAAGGCTTCCTGACAAGCAGTAAGGGCACGTGTCCATTTCTCGCGGTCGTAACTGGAACTTACCAGTTCGTTACCATAACCGTCTGTCTCATAATTCTTATTCTTCCATTCCGGATTAGGGAACGAACCGTTCCACAACGGAGAAGCGGCATACAATAATATACGGGCTTTCAAAGCCTTAGCCATAGTAGAAGTAGCACGGCCCAATTCATTGTTAGGACGTGTTGCAGGAAGCGCACGGGCTGCATCATCCAGCTTGCCCACGATAAAATTCACACAGTAGTCGAAGTGTGAGCGTCCGGGAAGGTCTGAACTGGTAACATTCGGGTCCACTTTCTCAGGAATAATAGGACAGGGACCGAAAGCCTGAAGCACACGGAAATGATAATAAGCCTCCAGGAAATAACATTCACCTTTGTACTCTTCCTTATCTTCTGCCGTAACTCCCACCGGTTGCAAGTCATCAATCAGGCTCAGGAAATGGTGTACATACCCCAACCAGTTATAACTGGGAATCCAGATATTCATATCATCACCTCCCCAACTGTTGGAATATGCCGGAGAAATAGTTCCCCACGCCACTTGTTGCTGCCAGTTGGAGTAAGCATAAGGCTGAATAATCTCATCAGCTGACTGCTCAAAAGCATGATAATGATAAGGAGTAGAACGCGGAGTACCGCCATAGCAAGTATACAAGAAAGACAATGTAGCTTCTTCATCTTTCATGGTGTCTTTAAAATCAGCCTGTGCAGGCGGAATGACATCCAGATAATTGCATGATACCAGGCAACAGGAAGCTATCAATACCTGCGCCATTCGGGATATTTTATATGTTAGTTTCATACTTCAATAATGTATTAGATTGTTTCTTAGAATGTAAATTGAACGCCCAGATTGAACGTGCGTGACAACGGATAAGCATTCCATGCCAGTTCAGGATCCCACAATTTGAAGGGGCTGAATACCGCCAGGTTATCGCCACTGAGATAGATACGGCAATAAGGCAAGCGATAACCGATTTCCAACGTCTTGAAGCGGAGGAAGTTTCCATTGCGCAGCCAGAATGTACTGGGCTGAACGTTATTGGTTACATCGGCTTTGGTCAAACCCAAACGGGGATATGCCGCATTCGGATTCGGATTGTCTACTGACCAATGGTCGTCTGCAATCCACTGCATCAGGTTTCGGGCCAATGTTTCAGCCTCTTCACCATCTCCACCGCCAGAAAGGAAAGGAGCGATTCCACTGTTGATCATTATCTTACGTTTAGCCGAACCGTTGAAGAATACACCTAAATCAAAGTTCTTATAGACAATATTCAAACCGAAGCCATACTGAATACGGGGATGCCAGTCATAAGATGAAATCATCACCTGGTCTTCAGTAGTAATCTGTCCGTCACCGTTTATATCACGATACTTGATATCACCCGGCATGATGTTGGCACCCAGTTGTGATTGGTCCGGTGAGTTGGCAATTTCTTCTTCGCTTGCGAACAATCCCTCGGCAATATAACCTTTAACAGTATTCAATGGTTTGCCGGTATTGGTTTGCCAAACATACGGATAACTGGGTTCATCCACATATTTATATTCATTCTGGTTGTAGGTAAAGTTACCGCGAAGGTCTAACGTCAGGTCTTTTCCAAACTGTTTCGTCCAATTCAAGCTTAACTCGAAACCTTGGTTTTCTACTTCACCAATATTACTCCAGGGTTTTGATCCCCAATATCCCAACATCGAAGGCCAGGAAGCACGTGACATCAGGATGCGCTCTCGTTTGTCATGGAAATAATCAAATGTAATATTCAGTTGGTTAAACAACATCATGTCGAAACCGATATCGAACTTCTTCACATGTTCCCAACCTGCGTCCTGCACCGCTAATACATAGAATCCGGGACCTTGTTTACTGATCTCACTCGTAGGAAGTCCGGTCCAAAACTTATGTGCTGAACCAATACCGATATTATTCTGATAGAGGAAATGTGGAGCTCCACTGGCAAAGGCATCACTACCTACCAAACCGTAAGAGCCTCTGATCTTAAAGTGATTGATATACTTGCTTATCGGCTCCCAGAACTTTTCAGAACTTGCTACCCAACCTGCTGACACAGCCGGGAAGAACTCAAAACGCTGACCGGCAGCCAAGCGTTCGGAACCATTATAACCGAAGTTGAATTCAACCAGATATTTACTGGCGTAATCGTAAGTCACACGTCCGGAGTAACCTTGATTACGGTTCGGCAATACATCGCTACGATATTCACGCATCATATACATTGCCATTGCTGTCAGGTTGTGATCACCGAAACTACGTTTCCAGTCCAGACGGGCATCGAAGTAGAAAGTCTGGTCCGAATTACGACTAATGCCGGATTGGCTCAGGAACTGATCTCCGGTCTGCAACAACTGATAATCATATTCGCCGGTTTCAGGATTATAGGAACCATCTTTCACCTTATATATATTAGACTTTATACTACGGGTATATGAAGTTTCCGACCAGTTTTTAAAATTCACCAGTGCTTTCAGGCTCAATCCTTTGGTAATAACACTCAAGTCCTGATTCAAAGCCAATGAAGTATTCAGGGTATTGAAGTTTACTTCCTTGAAAGAACTCATCATATATTCATACGGATTGGTTCCCAAAACGCCCGGTTTAATCTCTGCACCGCCAAAGCGAATGAAACCGTCGTCCCCATCCTGCTGTGGAAAATAAGCGGGGAATTCCACCGGATTGGTACGCATAACCCTCTTGTACAAGTCATTGCCTATATTATAGTTAGGACCTTGCATATTACCGATCTGTGCCATCATGCGCAAATCAATGGTAGTGGTATTGGTCAGTTTATAGGAGATGTTATTCTGAAAATTATATTGCCACTGGTTAATATTGGGATTATAGAAGTAGTCCGGTGCATCGAGGAGACCTGTATCATGGTTAGCCTGAAGGCTCATATAGTAAGTTACACGCGAACCACCACCCGATACATTCACATTGGCACGTTGGTTATAATTGCCCGAACGGAATATCTGGTCAAACCAGTCCACATCGGGATATACATAAGGATTAGTACCCAATTCTGTATTCAGGATCTGGTCTTCACTATACTTAGGAGAAGTGATCGGGGTCAAACTTCTGGCCTGTTCCGCTTCATTGTAAGCCCGCATATAGGTAGCACCATCAGCAAATTTCGGTACATTTATCGGACGGAAGTAAGAAGCTTCCAATGAAACATTGATAGTAGCTTTCGTATTCTCCTGCCCTTTCTTGGTGGTTACCAGCATTACACCGTTTGCACCGCGGTTACCGTAGATAGCAGTTGCCGAAGCGTCTTTCAATAAAGAAAAGCTTTCGATGGATTCTGCCGGGATACGGTTCAGGTCGGCAGATGAAATTTCGATGCCATCCAACAAAATCAACGGAGTAGCCACACCACCGAACGTATTGATACCGCGGATATAAAATTCGGAAGTAGAACCAGGTTCACCACTGTTCACCATGGATACCACACCGGCAAGTTTTCCGGCAAGTGAACTGGTCAATGAAGAGGAAGGTGCTTTTAATGTAGCTCCCTTCACTGTAGCAATGGCACCTGTCACAGATACTTTCTTCTGTGTACCCTGACCTACAATCACTACTTCATCCAACATTTCATTGTCCGATGCAAGCTTCACGGTCATTACACCCAAGTCACCTACCATCAGTGTCTGTGTTTTGTAGCCGATATAAGAGAATATCAGCTCTGTTTTGCTGGTTACAGAAATCTGGAACTTACCATCAATGTCGGTAATGGTACCTCCATCTTCACCTTGCACTTTCACATTTACACCAATCAAAGGTTCACCGGATTGATCTTTGACGGTACCGGTAATCGTTATATTTTGGGCAAATGATTGAGTCGTGAATAACCCTAACAGAATTGAGATCAGGTTGATTCGTATTATAAAAAATAAGTTTTGTTTTCGCATCTTAATTGGGTATTAGATTGAACATTCTAAAAATATTTATAGTAAT
>OWHZ01001248.1_pt1 | contig 10714 bp, 5 predicted proteins | sample 1732651 | NCBI WGS metagenome assembly OWHZ01 (sample SAMN05065738, study PRJEB22554) | human gut metagenome | biome: ENVO:2100002; feature: ENVO:00000062; material: ENVO:00002003 | host: Homo sapiens | place: USA
CGACTAGTCGTCGGCAGCGTCAGATGTGTATAAGAGACAGTTCCATGATTGCCTTGATGCGCGAACGTTCGAACATTTTCCCTTCATCTCCCGTAAAGAGAGAAAGATATTGGGCATCTGTAGAAATTGTAATTGTCACTTCGTCTCCGACTTTGGGATTCTCCGGAGATACGGTTACCTGAACGGACGGAGCTTCCACATCTGAACCAAATTTTTCACATGATGCCATAACAGACATCATCATTATCATAATTAAAATAGATTGATATGTTTTCATATTATTCTGACAATTAAGTTAATAGCCCGGATTTTGTTTCATTTCCGGAAAGAATGACAACTCTGTAAATGGTATAGGCATCAATACGCGATATACTTTCTCTTCATTGAAAAGATGCCATAAATATTCTCCTCGAGCAGGGTCACCATAAGGTGCGTAGAATTGTAAAGGATCACGATAACGGCAAATATCTTCCAGATCTTTCATTGCAATGTCCGGAAAACGGGCTACATCGAGCCAGCCACAATCATCTTCAGCCGCAAGTTCCCTCAAACGTTCATACATCAATTCTTTCAACGCATTATTTGCACTTATATCCTCCGGAATCATCATAACAGAACCTTCCTGATAAGTATAAGAAGCATCACCCTGACTGGTAAACATATCTTTTACAGTACCTTGATTACAAGCTCTATTCCGGACAATATTCATCGCTTTCACTCCTTGCGAAATTGTCCCTTGCATAATCAGGGCTTCTGCTTTGAGTAAATAAATCTCGGCCAATCGTAAAACCGGATAATCAACTCCTGCATAATTAATATCAAAAGTCGAAGCGATCTCACTCGGATTCAAATTACGGAACTTGCCAAGTTGCCACCAGTTACAATTCCACAAGTTAGGTCTGTTTGCTCCATTGGCTTCATTTTGCCACCAGTTTCTTTCGTGTGTTTCCAGTGCCACTTCCATTACTTTCAATTGATCTTCAGAATAATGATTTCCTTTACCCGGCTCAATATAGAAATTCGTACCAAGTTCACGTCCGGCAGGTTCAAATACCCATAGTCCGACTGGAGCACTTCCACTACTGGGACCGGTGACCCATCCTTTCACAGAGCTCCACATACGGCGGGTGAAATCGCCCGTAATTGTATATTTCCCTGTGCTTTCATACAGATTCTGTAAATCATTAGGAGTGGTTCCGGCTTTAGGAGATTCTGCATTAAATCTATCTATCTGCCCATAGTCACGACATACCTCTTTGAAACTATAATTATGTTCCCACATCGGAATATCATACAACAATGTCAGCCAGGAAGTCAGGTGTACGCCATTGGTCGCTCCATACTTGGCTTCTCCTGCAAATCCCATCGGTATCTTATTACCGGTTCCAATCCCTTCTTCTGCAAGTACACTGAACATAATTTCTTTATTGCGTTTCGTAAATACGGCTGGATAATAATCTTCCAACTCATAACTGCCATAAACTCCGGAGATAATATCATCACATAATTTAACTGCATCTGCATAAAGAGAAACAGTAGATAATTCCCCTGTTGTATTTTCTGCAATTTTATCTCCATACATTTCGGCACGACGAATATAGGACGCATGAAATATCTTCGTCTTTGCCAACATACCAGCTACTGCTCCCCTAGTCACACGTCCGTAAGCGATTCCCGAATTATTATCAGCACACTTACTCAAAGCATACTCCATTTCGTCATATAAAAATTTAAAAATTTCCTGTCGGGTAGCACGTGGCACGTAAGGAGGCTTGGGGCCCGTCGGTTTGGTTATTAAAGGCACGCCGCCATAATAACGATAAAGTGTAAAATAAGCGTATGCACGTAAAAAACGGACTTCACCTATCAACATTTCAGTAGCAGATCCTTGTATGGCAGCCTTCTCTAATGAAGAATTGCTTATACTGGAATCAATAGCGTCCTGATGTGCCTCCAGATTCTCTAAAATCTGATTAGCTTGGGCAATGTAAGCATACAGTTTTGACCATAAATTCAATACGCTACCCGAACTAGCTGTCAGATCAAAAGGACCTTCGTTTATCAGAGATGGCATCATAAAGCGGTCTTCCGTCATAATTCCATCATTGGTGTTACCTGCATTAGCATATAAAATTGCAACGTTACGTAAGGCAGCATCATAGGAAGTATAGAATGTCTCTGCCGGAAGTTCGGTTTTCGGCAACTGATCGAAGTAACCCTCGCACGATACCAGTACAAGAGATGATAAAAGGATAAATAATATTTTTTTCATAACAGTACCAGATTAATATTTAAAATTAAATGAAAATACATGTGATCTTGCATACGGATAGGACGAAATATCAACTCCCGGCAAAATCCGATTACTGATAGAGTCTCCACTACGTACTTCCGGGTCGTACCCTGAATATTTCGTGAGACAGAACACATTATTAATAGAATAGGTAAAAGACATATCTTTTATCTTCCAGGCATTCAATAGCTTTTTAGGTAAATGGCAGGTAATTGCCAGATTATTCATCTTCAGGAAGGAACCGTCTTCCACCATCTCGGAATTGGACGCTGCCCACATATATCCTGACCAAGAAATAGGACCGGGACCGGTAAACGTACCTGTCGGGTTGTTAGCAAACCAGGCATTTTTATAATAGACAGATGACTTATTACGAATATCACCGTTATTCATCAGGTTGTATATGTTACCATTAATAATGTCATTACCATACGACCAGCTGAAATCCATAGCCAACTCAATAAACTTCCAGCGGAAATGTGTATTCAAACCTCCGATAAATACCGGATTCACATCTCCTATCACAACACGGTCTTCCATATTGATTTTACCATCCCCGTTTATATCGGCAAAGGAAGGGAATCCGTAGGGCATTTCTCTCTCTGTTGCATACCACCAAGGAGAATCGGCACTACCCACACCATTACTATCGGAATACCAGTTACTACGAATACCTTCCATTTGTAATCCGTAAAACAGTCCTAACGGATAACCCTCTTTGATAAGTACATTCTCCGTACCCGAAGCAGAACCGACAGGGCGACTTTCAAGCATTTGGTTCTCTGTACCCAAACTTAACACTTTGGACTGATTGGCGCTAAAATTAATCGTAGCATTCCAACTGAAATCTTTTTTATCGATGATTAGTCCACCCACACTGATTTCAAATCCACGATTACGTACAGAACCGATATTTCTCGTCACTTTACTAAATCCGGACATACGCGGTAAATTTTGTTCCAGAAGCATGTCTTTGGTCTTTTTAGTATATAAGTCTACAGAAATATTGAGACGATTATTAAACATATCCAAATCCAGACCACCATTAAACTCTTCTGTCACTTCCCAACTTATATCAGGGTTTGCCATACGATTGGTATATAATGCAGAGATTGTACCATCACCGAAGACAGCTTGCCGACTACTTGACGCCAACGTCTGTGCATAAGCATAGGATGCAATCTGATCATTACCAACCTGACCATAGCTGAAACGCAACTTCAGATTATCAACATTCTTTTTCAACCATGACACATTCTTGAAAAAATTCTCATCCGAAACTCTCCAACCAATAGCACCTGAAGGGAAAAATCCCCACCGATTGTCCGGAGAGAACTTGGAAGAACCGTCCGCACGCATAGAGGCTTTGAGAAGATAACGGCCTTTATAGGAATAGTTTGCCATAAACACACCGGAAAGCATGGCTACCTTTTCATAACCAACCGTTGGAGACTTCACGTGATTTCCACTTTTTGCATCATATATTCCTTCCCAACCCAAATCTGTATTAAACTGGGAATATTCCTGGCCAAAGGTTTCATATTTATTCGTGTTGGCTTCATATACAGCGTTTACAGACAAATTGTGCACTTCGTTAAATACTTTATTGAAACCTGCTTGTACTACCCCTCTTAAATTCAGTGCATTTTGCGTCCCATAAGATGCCCATCCATTATTGTCATAACCTCGCTGAATAGTTTTAGGAACAAATTCTTTTATTTCCCCTTTAGGAGTGCGTACACCCATTCCCGCTTTCACAAACCAATTATCTGTGATGTTATAGACAAGTTCCGCCTGACCGAAAAAAGTATGATTCTTATTAGAATAATCAATATCCTTGAGCTTTCGATAAGGATTATCCATTTTACCTGTATAATACAAATTATCATCTATTTCCTGAAAAGTCCATTCCTTAGGAACTAACGGAGAAAATGTCTGTATTTCATTGAAGATATTGCCTTCTGTCCAAAAAGCACCGCTCCGTATATTATGTTCATAAGATATATTTGTATTCAATATCAACTGCGGAAGGAGCTTTATGCTGTTATTCGTCTGGAAATAAAAACGCTTAAACCCTGTATTAACTGCAATTCCGTCTTCATTCATAAAGGATAAAACCGTAGAGTTTTGTATTTTCTCCGTTCCGCCTCTATATGAAACTTCATAGTTTTGTTTGGTTCCATTCTGAAGACAAAGATCCGGATAGAATTGAAAACGGGAAGGATCTGTATTCCATATCTGGTCTTTATATTCCTGATAGAAATCTGCATTCTGCCATTGACCATTCATTACCATATCCCGCATATAAGCTCGCATATAGTCCTCCGCACCTAACATAGAGATAGAGTTTGCCAGTTTACTAATTCCATAGGAGGCTTTTACCGAAATCTCACTCATCCCCGCAGAACCTTTTTTGGTAGTTATCAGCACTACTCCGTTGGCACCTTGTGCACCATAAACTGCGGTGGAAGATACATCTTTCAATATAGAAATGCTTTCAATAGCATCAGGAGAGATGGTAGCCAAAGGATTGTCAAGCGGATCATCCGAGATCGGGATGGGAAAACCGTCGACCACATAAAGAGGAGAGCTTCCCGCTGTAATAGAACTGGCTCCACGCACCTTAATGGTAATTCCCCCGCCAGGGGCCCCATCATTGTTCATCACCTGAACTCCTGCAATTTTTCCCTTCAACGCCTGTTCCATACTTAATGGATTGGTTTTCATAAATTGTTCGGAATTCAAACTGGACACAGAACCTGTTAAATCAATTTTACGTTGTGTCTGATATCCTGTAACAATAACTTCATCAATCTCAATACCTGATTTCATCACGACATTGATCTGTGGCTGATTTCCCACAGTTTTTTCAACTGTTGTCATTCCAATCATTGAATATACGATAACCTGCCCCGGAGTCACATTATTCAGAGTATACTTCCCATCTATATCAGTGATAGTTCCATTTTGTGTGCCTTTCACTTTTACATTTACTCCCACTAAAGGCTGCTCATCAGTTTCTTTGACGTAGCCATAAATACTTTTCTTTTCCTGTGCAAAGCTCCCGATCGATAGAGATAAAAACAGGCATAACAGCAGAAAGGACCTCGCCATATTCCCCATACCTGTCTTGAGTTTTGGTAGATAACTTTGATTCATAATATTAGTAATTTAGTCATTAAGATTATATTATTCTTTTTTTAGAGAAGATGTCAGCCTTAAAAGGAAAGATATCCCACTGACATGAAATAAAGAAAGTCTGTTCATAGGCATTATAATTAGTTGGTTTCGATGGCAAATGTAGAGAAAAAAGCGTCTAAACCATAAAACTATAAATTATTCACTTATACTTATGTTCACATTTATACCGCCAACGCGCGAAATGAACATAAGTACTATTTTATAACCAATAGTTACAGCCTAATTCATTTTTATTTCAGACATTTGTGACGTACACAATTCTTATACGCATGAAAACATTTACATTAACCCTGATACTATTATTTTCGACTATTACTTATGCACAGCAGAATGAGTTCATTTTCCATAATTTGGGAAGTAAACACGGGTTGACCTATAGTGCAGTCAGGGATATTGTGCAAGACAACAATGGATATATCTGGATCGCTACTTTAAAAGGGCTTAACCGATATGACGGATATAATATCAAACAATTTTACAAATCAGAAGACGGATTATCATCTAATTGCATTGAACGCATACTCCTCATCGGCAAAGACTCTTTATTGCTGGGAACTAATGAAGGATTATGTTTGTATGATGCACAAAAAGAAAAGTTCTCATCGATTCCTTCCCCAGACAATAGCAATTTTTACGTGTCAGACATGGCCGAAAACGGAACAAAAGTTTTTGTAGCTTCAACGACAGGATTACATATCTACGACAAACGTTCACAAAATATAAACCGCTTATTTAAAGGCAGGCTCCTCAAGATTTCCCTTGACATCAATAGCAATATATGGGGAGTAACTCCAGATACAATTTATTGCTTTCGCAATAGTGGATATATTATAAGGAAGTATGCGGCTACAGAAATATCGCCACAATATTCCATCCAATTTTCAGCTATTTACAGAGATTCACAAGGAACTATATGGCTGGGAACTACCGAAGATGGATTATACCGTTATAATAAAAGCCGGGAAACCTTTCTCCCTGTTACTCTCTCATCCCAAGATAGAAAAAAGATCCGTTATATACGTTGTCTGAAAGAAGACATGCGCGGAAATTTATGGATTGGGACAGAAAACGGCCTCTTCATTTACGACTATACGGATGATAGTTACAAACACTATCTGCAAGATTCCAATCTATCACAAACTGGATTGTCTGACAATGCCATATATTCCATCTATAAAAGCCGGGAGGAAATGATGTGGATCGGTTCTTTCTTTGGCGGAGTGAACTACACAAGCCTCATTGATAATAAATTCAGCTATATACTGCCTGACAATGGGAAACAAGCATTGAAAGGAAAAGCAATCAGCAATATCATAAGAGATAGTAAAGGCGCTTTATGGTTCGCATCTGAAGATAACGGTGTCTCTATCATATATCCCGACCAAAGCATACAGCACCTCAATAAATCAACCTTTCCTAAATTGAATGGGAATAATGTACATGCATTAATAGAAGATCCTTCAGGGAATATCTGGGCAGGAAATTTCGTGGACGGACTACATAAAATAGATGCTAACCGACATGTCCAGTTTTACAAGAACATAACAGGAGACAGTGTGGGACTATCAGATAATTCAATATACAAACTATATATTCATAATACCGATTCAATGTTTATAGGGACAAGCTCCGGCATAGATATTTACCATTTCAAAGATGACAAGTTCACTCGCTTTCTCCCCCATATTTTTAAAACAATACGCGTAGATGATATTCTTCGGGATGCTCATAACTGTCTATGGTTCGCAACACACTTTGATGGAGTTTTCATGTATAATCCAGACACTCGAAAGATCACCCAATACCGGAAAGGAAAGAAAGGATGCGAAGAAATAATCAGTGATAATATTTATTGCAGTTTTATGGATTCCAGAAAAAGGATATGGTTTGGCACAAGCAACGGAGGACTTATGTTATACAATCGCTCCAACAACAGTATGGAGATATACGGCAAGGACAATGAACTGAAACAAAGAGATATCTACTCCATACAAGAAGATTTGTCGGGGCTGTTATGGATGAGTACAGATAATGGCATTTACTGTTTCAATCCCGACAACAAAAGCTTTACTCACTATCTGGTAGCCGACAATCTTATCTCAAATCAATTTAACGCATGTTCAGGATATAGAGACACTGATGGTACTATTTACTTTGGGAGTATCAATGGAGTCTGCTTTTTCCATCCGGAAGAATTAAACCAAGCTAACGCTACACAAAATATTCATATCACTTTTTCCGAATTTAAAATTTTCAACAAGCATATACAACCTGATAAAAACGGAATAATAGAAAACAACATCGACAACACCTCGAATATTGATTTAAAACATGACATGAATACACTTACTTTTGATTTTCTAATCATTAACTATAATGATAATTATCAATCACAATATATCTGCGAATATCGTCTGGAAGGTATAGAAGAGAATTGGAATATTGCACAACAAATGCCACAGTCCATTACTTATACACTTCCTCCGGGGAAATACAAGTTTCATGTACGGGTCATTCATAAAAACGGCTCAATCATTGAACAACGTGAAATAAATGTTCATATCCAGCCCCATTTTCTCGCAAGCAAATTCATGATATCTGTTTATTTCATTATAGGTATCTGCATAGCATATATGATCATTCGTTTCTACAGGACACGTATGAAAGATAAAATGGATATCAAGATAGAACGAATGGAAAAGAATAACTTACGAGAACTGAATAAGCATAAACTTAATTTTTTCACTTTTATAACCCATGAATTCAAAACTCCCTTATCCATACTCATGGCTATATTCGAAGATATATCCATAGGGAAAGAAAAACAATTGGAAAAAGAGGAAATAAATATCATCAAACGGAATATCCAGCGACTTCAGTTTCTCATCAATCAGTTACTGGATTTCCGCTCTGTAGAAACAGATCATGCCAGTATAAAATATGTAAAAGCAGACATCATGGGTTATGGAAAGGTTATATTCGATTTATTCACTCCTGTTTTCAAGCAAAAACAAATACGATATCTATACAAATCAAGCCCGGAAGCTTTTTATACGATTTTTGACCAAGACAAAATAGAAAAGATTATCAGCAATTTATTAAGCAATGCTTTTAAACACTCTGATGTCCAAAGTGAAATAAACTTTAGTATTGAAGTGGATAAAAACACGGAACGGCTCATTCTTTCATGCCAAAACACAAGTTCTTATATCCATCCCGAACAACGCGAAGCTGTTCTGCAACCGTTCCATAAAACAGGTTCAAAAGATACGAAATATTCCAATACCGGGATCGGATTGGCACTGGTAAACGGATTAGTACAATTATTATCGGGTACTATCGACATAGAAAGCAAACAAGAAACCGGAACTACTTTTATTATTCAATTACCGTTAGTAAAAGATACAAAAGACATGATTGTGCCGGACAAAATGCCTAATATTGTGAATTCACCTGATATTGTCGCCGACACAGTCTATTTGCTGGACAACTCTATACAAGAAGAAGACATTAATTATCAGGAAAAAGAAAAAAAGTTATCGATACTTCTAGTTGATGACAATCCGGATATTAACAAAATCCTAAAAAGTAAACTTTGTAAAATATATAAGGTTAAAAGCGCCTATAACGGACGTGAAGCAGTTGAGATTCTTAAAAATCACATTATTGACATAGTTATCAGCGATATTATGATGCCTTTTATGGATGGATATGATTTAAGTAAATATATAAAAACATCACATGAATATTCACATATACCGGTTATTCTAATCACGTCACAACCTTCTAAAGAGAATGAATTGCAAGGCTTATCAGCCGGTGCGGACGCATATATCGAAAAGCCTTTCACTTTCGACGAACTGAACTTGAGAATTACCAATCTGCTAAAAGCTAAAAATAATATCCGCGCACATTATCAGGATATGAAAATATTCGAGCTCAATGAAAAACTGAATAATAAAGATGAGGAATTCATCAATACTCTAACTCAATATATCCTGGAACACATACAGGAATCTGATTTAAATGTCAACCACTTAGTAGAACACATGCAAATCAGTAGAACACATCTATACAATAAGCTCAAGAAACTGCTCAATTTAAGTATCACAGAGTTTATCAACAAAATAAAAATCGATGTTGCCAAGCTCAAAATTATTGAGACAAATCTTTCTTTTGCGGAAATCTCATGGCAACTGGGATTCAATAACCCAAGCTACTTCAGCAAAACATTCAAACGCTTTACAGGAATGACGCCAAACGAGTTCAAGAATAACCGAGAAAGAAACACACCTATTGAATAGTTATCGGTCAGTCACAATATAATTAACGAAACGTATATTTTATCAGAGAAAAACATAATGCCGACACAGAAATATAATAAAATTGCCTACCAAACTATCCTAATAAAAAAGGAGGCCGAGCCTATGTAAACATTGCAGAACACACAAATACTTATCACACAAAGTTTTACTTCAATATTAATTATTTTATTAACGCACTTCTTCAAAATCGCTTGCACAGCAATTTCCGATAGCATATCTTTGCAACGTGATCACAAAATAATAACTAGATTTACTAACGATTAAAACTATTAAGAATTATGGCACTGAAATATGTAGTCAAGAAAACAACCTTTGGCTTTGATAAGGAAAAAGCCGAAAAATATGTAGCAAGACCATTCAACGTGGTTACTGTTGATTTTAAAATGCTATGCGATCAGGTAACAAAAGTAGGATTCGTTCCACGTGGTACTGTAAAATCAGTACTCGACGGATTGATAGATTCGCTGATAACCTATATGGAAATCGGGGCTTCAGTAAGCCTTGGAGAATTCGGAACGTTTCGTCCTTCATTCGGGTGTAAAAGTCAGGATGATGAAAAAGAAGTGACTACGGACTCCTTAAAGAATCGTAAAATAATTTTCACACCTGGGAGTATGTTTAAAGGTATGATAAAATCAATAAGTATCCAGAAATTGGATAGTTCTAAAACCAAGAGTTCCACCACCCCTGATGATGGAAAGGGAGACGATAAAGGAGAAGGAGGTGGTAGCGGAGAAGCACCGGATCCGGCAGCATAAAAAACGATATTAATATTAAAAAATCCGGCTTAGGTAACATTAAGCCGGATTTTTCTATTATCTAAAATACTACTTTCTATCAGTTAACACCTTTATCGCTGTCTCTTATACACATCTGACGCTGCCGACGACTAGTC
>OWHZ01001274.1_pt1 | contig 10496 bp, 9 predicted proteins | sample 1732651 | NCBI WGS metagenome assembly OWHZ01 (sample SAMN05065738, study PRJEB22554) | human gut metagenome | biome: ENVO:2100002; feature: ENVO:00000062; material: ENVO:00002003 | host: Homo sapiens | place: USA
CGAGATGCAGCGTAGTCTCGTGGGCTCGGAGATGTGTATAAGAGACAGGAATACATATCTGACTTTTTTCGTTTTGTCCATCATGAAGTCCAATAAAGATCCGCAAAGATAGTCATTTATCAGGAGGTATCCCTCCCGAATGGCTACCGGATGGAAATTTAACCGTAAAAATTCGACCATCGTTCGATCATAACCGTCCCGGATTTGTTACTACACCAAGTGTAACATCAAATTCTTATGACCATGTCCGATTTCAACCCCAGACCGTCCGACAAACTGACGGCAAGCGAACGTAAAGAACTGGATACCTCCGAGTTCGGCATACCCCAATTAAGAGAGTTCCCCATCCACGACGCCGCCCATGTACGCGCGGCAGAAGCCTACTTCAGGTATGCGCCCGAAGAGTATAAAGCGCAGTTGGCACGGAACATCCTGGCCAAAGCACATCTGCTGGGAGTGAACGTAAAAAGCTCCGCCATCCTGGAGTGGGCGGAGAAATAACCGGAAATAAAAGCAATAAGGCAGGCGCACGAAGAAAGATTCCCGGATTATTTCCTACTTTTGTACCCATATACCCCCTCACTTTATAAAAACTGTTGTATATGAGTTTCTCAGGATTCGTTTTTGATATGATCAGGCGCAATAAGGAGAACAGAGACCTGCTTACTCTGCGCCGGGAACGGATGAAGGACCTTCAAGGTAAAATGTACCGGAAAGGGACGCTTCAAAATCCGAATGTAACCCTGGAAGAGCTGGAGAAGATAGAAAAGGCCACCCGTGAAAAGGAAAAAGCGGAAACACAATATTATCTGCGCGCCACGCTGATCTTCCTGACCGTGACAGCCATACTGGCACTCATACTCTGGTGGATATTGTAGCACCGTCCCCGCTTTAGAGAACCGTCGGTTCCACATCCGTTACCGTTCACCTCCTCATACCTTTATTCAACCGATTATGAACACAAAGACATACCCTTGGCTGCGTACGGCCGCATCGGTGAAACGATAAAAGAGAATGCTCAGGACTACGGACGGTGTCTGCCCTTCTGAAAACGAACGGGACTTATTTGTAACCGGTATGAAAATATTCTTTCATGCCGGGATGATATTCGTCGGATAAACACTACCTTTGTTGGAATACAATGTTTCTAACCTAATATCAATCCATATAACATGACTCCAGATTTCGATTACAGTGAAGTGCCTTTCGGATTCAACTATTGCCTCAACAAATCATGTAAGCAAGCCTCCACGTGCCTGCGCTACCGGTTGTACACTCATATTCCGGTAGCTTGCCAGACCATAAGAATAATCAACCCCGTTTACGCCGCCACCATCGACGACGTGTGCCCTTTCTTCATGCCCGACAAGAAAGTGCGGTATGCCTTAGGCATCACCCACTTGCTGGATCATGTGCCTTACAGTGACGCAGTCAGCATCAAAAGACAAATGCTGGCACACTTCAAGCAGGCCACTTATTATCGTTGCCGCCGCAAAGAACGGATGCTCGATCCTTCCGAACAGGAATACATCCGTAAATTATTTGTCAGTAAAGGGATCAAAGAACTACCGGTATATGATGAATACATAGAAAAGTACGACTGGTAGCACAAGCATTTATAAAGAAACCGGCAACTTCGGTAAAGGGAAAGGATTGCTTCATAAAAGAGAAACGAATGCTTTGTCAAAGGGGAGAAAACGCCTTGTTGAAAGGGAATGGCAGACCTCTCCCAAAGGAAAAATCGCACGCTCCAAAGAAGGCAGTCAGCCTGCCGAAGAGAAAAAACCTACTATCTGAAAGGGAGCAATCACTTCAACAAAAGAAATAATCACTTCAACAAAAGGGGAATAGTGCCCTCTTCAAAGAAAAATAATCGATCTGTCATAGAAAAGCAGTTGCCTCACCACAGAAAAAGAGCTGCTTCACCACCCAAGAACAGTTGCTTCACCACAGAAAAACAGACATTTAACCGATGACAAACAGATATTGCTTCCATGGCAAATCATCATTTAAATGAAGAGAAACCTTCCACTAAAGTGTCACAATCTTTACTTCTAGGCGACAACTTTTTGTCGCCCGAGAGAAAAAAGTTTTTCACCTACACGACACAAAGTGAAACAATAGAGAAAGGAATAAATACATCTCCATCTACCGGATTCTTCCACTGAATTCTTCTAATAAACTTATCGGATTCTATATTCAAAATAAGATTGCGAATGTACCGTTTTTTACAGAAGCTCCGATTCAATATCCAAGGGTAGCCGGATGTAATTGTGCGATAGTGAACTGTCTTTGTGCGTGTCCGCACAATAGCAAAAGAGTGTTCAGGAATATATTGTATTATATAATAGCCATTTAGCGATATGGCATGATTCTTGCGAGCATAAAGAAAAAACAGTAATAGAACCATGATCAAGCATTACTTGAAAGTAGCATTACGCAATTTGATGAACTTTAAAGTTCATAGTCTTATTTCGGCTATTTGTTTAGCGATAGGTATCACCTGCTTCAGTATGATGAATTATTTTATTGATGCCATAACGGGTAAAGTAGAACTGTCCGATAATAATAAATACAGCATCCGGTTGTCCGGAGCATCTTCCCAGACAGCCGCCGATATCTATTTGTTTAAGGAGGATTTTGATTATCTGAAAGAGTTGCCGATAGCGGGCATAGATACCCTTGTGGCTTCTTCCTCTTATAGCAATGGAAAAGAGATTACGGCCATCGACAAAAAACAACGGGAACTGCCGTTTTTGGTGTCGTTCCAAAATGTATCATCCAATTATTTCACCTATAATTCGCTCCAATTGAAGTATGGCAATCAAGAGATAACAGCTCCCGACGAGGTGATCGTCTCCCGATCGTTTGCCCGGAAAGCATTTGGAGAAGAGAATCCGATAGGCCAGGTCATCTGTCAGGAAACAGAGGCTACCAACCCGTCTGATCTTATGGTGTATAAAATTGTCAATGTTGCTTTGACAGAAGAAAAAGATTCTCATGGGAAAACGATCGATTGTTATTTTCCCTTGTCCGCAAAGTCCCGTACTCCGCTCTGCATCAGATCACGTCTCACCGGACAAACCACGACTGAAAGCCTGAATAAACAGTTAAAAGGCCTGACCTGGAAGCATGGAGACCAGGATATCTATTTATATGCCTCCCTGGAGTCGGAACAGAATAGCAGTGTTCAAAGAACGATAAGCATTCTGCTCGCCCGGTTTATAGCTTCGCTGATTTTATTGTCTGGTTTGATCAATTTTCTGAAATTCATTATCCAGATGTTCTATAACCGGCAACGAGAACTGGTGCTTCGCAAATGCATCGGTTCGGACATCAAAGGATTGTTTGCCTTGCTTTTCGCCGAAATCTTCTGGATGCTATCTGTCGCTTTCCTTCTGTCCTTGGCCGTGACGGAAATCACGCTCTCTCTGGCATATACGTACATCCGTCCGGAAGACATGATCTCATTCTCCCTGGTAGACTTGTATGGTTCACAGTTAGGTTTGTACCTCGCTTTGTTGTTGATCTGCATGCTCGCCATTCTTTATCCTATCTATCGGTTACGCCGGTTGAGTGTCCTCCATTCGGTCGTGCAGAGACAGAAGCGGCACGTGTTCCGCAATTTCATGATTGCTCTACAATTGGCGATCTCCATCCTTTTTACAGGCGGTGTATTCGGCATAACGCTTTTGTTCAATGAGATGTTTGAAGGAATGTACCGTCCTTTGAGCACGGAAGAAGAGAACCGGGTGATTTCAATATCGGTCAATACCATATGCATGCAGAAAAACATGGATGCCATTCTTTCGGATATCCAGTCTTTGTCCGAGATAACCGATCGGACATCCGCCTTCAATACCTTCGATGCCGATGTTTATACTTACATGACCTATATGAAAGACGGAAAGCCGAGAGGAAATGTGATGATGATCCAAGCAGAGCCTCATTATTTTGAGTTCTTCAAGATCCCGTTCTCCGGAAAATTAGTAGATAAGGATGCTCAAGGCTTTGTTTATATAAGCGAACAGTTTAAAGAACAATTGCAAAGGGATAGTATAGCAGGTAGTGTCACGCTGGATGGCAAAGAATACCGGATTGCCGGGACTTACCGTGCACTGAACAGGGAAGATACTCAGAGCAGTTCAGTCGGTTCTGTCTTTCTAGTTAACCCGCAAGCCTACACCTATTACTTCAAAACTCTCCATTCCGATATTACTCCGGTCGCCCTGGAAAAGATAACGGAGATCTGCCGGCGTTATGTACCCGAGACATTGCCTCTTAACATTCGTAATACGGGTGATTCCAAACAGTCCGTCATGGGAACTGTAGCACTCTTGCAGACAGCATCCCTGTTGTTGGCGATAGTCAGTATCCTCCTGTTGATATTAAGTATTTATTCCGGAATCTCCATGGATGTGATAAATCGGCAAAAAGAAGTGGCCATCCGAAAAATAAACGGAGCCACCCCGAGAGTGATTGCCCTGTTATTCGGCAAAATCTATTTGATTATTTATCTTTCTGTCTTCGTCATTATCTATCCGCTGGTACGATTGGTGTTGATAAGCATCGCACAAAAAAGCAATCTGCAAAGCATATATAGTTGGAGCTGGGGAATCCTGTTGTTCCTCACGATGGCTCTTTTGATCTTTTTGGTTACGGCATACAAGATTTATAAAGTAATGCACCTGAATCCGGCAAGCGTCTTGAAAAAGGAATAAAAACGATCTCTATTGCGCCTGCCTGTTATAAGGTCAAAATGAGGAGATGTGTCAAGACTCGTATTCACCATAGGTTACACGGATGTATACAGATAAGCAGTATTGGTTATCAGCAGATAAAAAAATCGTTTAGTGTAAATCTGTGCAATCCTGTGTGGTGAGTTATGAAACCCTCTCCTTTCCTGCGCGATGCACAATAACCATGTCAGGGTGTTGATGCGCCCCAAGGCTTTGGAAGTACACCGCCTACTCTTCAAAGCCATTCTCTTGTGCAACCTCGTTTTCTGCTTTATCCTCTCAGCACTGCCGGCAATTCCGCCAACGAATGAATCATCAAATACTCTCGCTCCGTCCCGGAGATCACCTCGTGTTTCCACATAGCTTCGGCCGGCACATGAATGGCATGCCCACCCAATGACAATACCGGAAGCACGTCCGATTTCAGCGAGTTACCCACCATTAAAAAAGATTGTGGAGCAACGTCCAGTGAAGAGATCAGCCGCTGATAATCCTGCGGTGCCTTGTCGGTCATGATCTCCGTATGATCAAAATAATGGGAGATTCCCGAACGTTGCAGTTTACGTTCCTGATCCAGCAGGTCGCCTTTGGTCGCTACAACCAGTTTATAGTCATCCTTCAGTGTCTCAAGCGCTTCCGTCACCCCGCCGAGCAGACGGATAGGCATCTCCAACAGTTCTTTTCCCATCTCCACGATGCGTCCGATCACTTCGGCAGGCACCCGGTTCCGGCTAATCTTCACGGCAGCCTCCACCATGGAGAGCGTGAACGGCTTAGCCCCGTATTTATAGATATCCATATTCTCCATCTCTATGGCGAATAGGCGGGACGAGATTTCTTCCGCCGTTCCATACCCGGCAAGTAAATGGCAAAATTCACTCTCAACCTTGTCGTAAAACACCTGATTATCCCATAATGTATCGTCCGCATCGAATGCGATCACTTTAATTTGCTGCATGTCTCTCTCTTTTGATTCCTGCAAAAATACGCTTATAAAATGAAAGCAGCCTGCATCCGGTAAATAAAATTAAGTTCTTTTCCGGATTCAAGAACCAACACATACGGCTTTTGTTATTACCGCATAATCAGAGATGTTCAATGTTCAAACAGTAAAATCAATGTATGATAACCTAAAACAACAGAAGTATGAAAAAGTTAATGTTTGCTGTAATAGCTTGCGCGATGGGCCTTTCGCTGTTGAAAAGGACATATCTGGTGAAACCCGCTTCGGGCAATTTCCCCAACCGGGGGTAATTTATACGATCAGTCTCTGATCAGGAAAAGAGTAACGACAGGAAGTTTGCATTCTCCTCCTGCTCTCCGTCTTCCGGATTATGGCTGTAGCCGTTCTCCATCAACAAGTCACGGTATATCAGACAGAGCTGCATGGGTGAGTGGTAAGGCTCGTATGTGCTGACCGGAAGTTGCGACACCGCATGTAGGGCATCTGCTATTTTCATCGCCATCCGCCTGTTCTCCTGTATCCGGTGGAAACACTCTTCCCGTTCCTCCACACTTTCGGCATGTACCATCTGCGACGCAAGTTCCTCTATTCGGTTGAGAGGTCCCCGCAGCTCCCTGCTGACGTGGGCAAAAAAGGCTGAGCGCAACCGGTCCGCCTGTTCGGTGCGCTCCTTCTCTATACACAGACGGTTGGCTTCCATCACCTGTGCGGTTATATTCTTGACGTATCCTTTCAGATAATAGAATCCATTGCCCAGCGGTTGGCAGGTCACAACATGATTTTCAAGATAAAAGTCCTCTCCGTTGCCATGAATCTTATAACGGATTCCTTCCTGGGGAGGACGTCCGGCGTGAATGTCGGCCATAAACTGAGTGACGGTCTGCAGATCTTCACCGTTCATCAATTTCAGATAATCCGCTGGATCGACATACTGCAATTCGTCGTGCCGATGGATGGTATCGGCAAATCCAATGTAACGTAATCTTCCCGTTTCGGTACTGTATGTCCACATACCAACTCCTGCTATTTTCAGCATTTCCAACAATACCTTTTCCCTGAAAAGGGCATCAAGGCTCTCTTTACGATGTTTTTTAGCCATTCTGTAATGATTATGAATACTTAGATGGTCCTGAGTTGTTTTACAGTTAAATCTATTTTATAAGTCCCTTGTCTATCCAATTGCATAGTACACATCCGAAAGATGTTTGTTGAAGTACAACAATCGGGAAAAGAAAAGGTTCGGTAACGGTCCTCTACTTTCCGGATGAGGAGCAGGCTGCTAAAAAGAGGATGTGTCAAGACTCCTGCTCACCACTGATTGCACTGATTGGCACAGATAAACATCATTAGTTATCAATAGATTAAGTTCGCTCTGCAGAACTCAGTGTTGCTCTGTGGTGAATTTTGACACATCCCCCTATCTTCTATCCTACGCTGTGACAGCGTTACTCATCCCGATATTTGCAGCAGCCGGGCAGAGCATCGTAAACCGCTTTGACGGCCTTGTACTTATCCGTATCATGGCCCGCTGCGGCAATGGCTTTGGCAACGGCGTCGGCCGATGTTTCTGACGGGTCGAGTTGCAGGTGGATCATTTGTTTCTCCCGGTCCCAATGAGCGGACCGGACACCGGAGACACCTTTAGCGGCTGTTTCGATGCGTTCCTTGCACATATCGCAAGAACCACGGACGGCAAACAGTACGTGTTCATTTTCCTGAGAGACAGCATGACTGCCAGACATACCGGACATGCTGTGTCCTTGGTGTCCGGTCATGGGAGCAGTTCCCGGAGCATTTTCGTTCATCATTGAGCGTTTGCCTTCGAGTTGCGCACTGGCATCGATAGAGAAGACCCCGTTGGTCACAATCTCCTCACCATCGGAAAGTCCGTCGAGAACCACATAGGCTCCGCCAAGAGCGGGGCCAAGGGTGACTTCACGCATCCGGAAGGTGGGAGTATCCGTATCGGGCAGGCGCACATAGACCACAGCACGCTTGCCGGTCCAGAGGACAGCCGTTTGCGGAACAACAATCCGGTCTTTATACCCCTTTAGAGGGGCAGCAACCTGGGCAGTAGCATACATTTCGGGCTTCATCTCCAGAGTGGGATTGGCTACATCCACGCGGACCCGGGCCGTGCGCGTAGTGGCATTAAGAATGGGATCGATGAATGAAATACGCCCGGAATACGTCTTTCCGGGAAAGGCAGAAAGAGTAAACTCCACCCGGTCACCTTTGGCAAGAAAAGGTAAATCCACCTCAAAAGCGTCGAACATGGCCCACACACGGGAGAGGTTGGCAATATCGAAAAGAATGCTCCCCTGTGAAACATAGTCGCCCCGGTTAACCCGCTTGGCAATGACGATCCCATTCGTGTTGGATTTAATCTCTACCATAGGAGACGCCTGGCCGGAATATTGGATAGCGTCGATCTGGGCATCCGTCAAGTTCCAAAGGCGGAGTTTCTCGCGGGCAGCCTGCACAAGAGCGGGTTGCTGCATACGGACCGCTTCGAGCAATTCCTGCTGGGCGGTGAAAAGTTCAGGCGAATAAAGAGTAGCAAGTGTCTGCCCGGCACGTACGGTCTCGCCGGTGAACTCGATGTCAAGCCGTTCAATACGTCCGCCGACATAAGCTGTCTGCGACTGCAGACTACGTTCGTCCGGAATAATCTTACCGTACAGCCGGACTTGTTTCACGGGGTTACTGCGACTGACACGGGTAGTCTGAACATCGGCGAGAGCCATGGCCTCATCAGAGAGCCGGATGGCATCGGGATCGGAAACAGCATCACCTCCAGAAATAACGTTCTTCTTAAGAGGGATCAGGTCCATACCGCAGATAGGGCATTTGCCGGGTTTGTCCTGACGAATCTGCGGATGCATGGAGCAGGTCCAGACACCGGATTCGTCCTGCACCAGATCATAAGACGTTCCATGCATATCATGGTTATGAGCTTCAGCATGTGTTCCCCCGGCAGACTCCGGAGAAGATGAAGGGCTGAACAAAAGCCAACCCAGCACAAAGCCGGCAAGGGCAATCAGGGGATAAAGTACTTGCTTCTTACGAAGAATATCTGATATCTTTTTCATACAATTACTATTTTAGTGGTTCTATTTATTTTCAGTCGGCTATCAGCTTTTCTATGGCTGCCACCGTAGTATTATAAGCGGCTACGGCCTCACTCTTTTTCAGTTTATAATCGAGCATCTGGCGCTCCACCTGAATCACATCGGTCAGCGATTGACGCCCGGCGGTAAATTCACGCACCATCAACTGCCAGGTAGAAAGAGAGAGGGCATACTGCCGTTCGTAAAGTGACACCTTACGGGCGGCATCGTCGAGCTGCTGGCGAACGTTAATGTATTCAGCCTGCAACTGGTTCTGTACATTGTCACGTTTCAGTTCGCTTGCCATCCGGTAGTTATGGCTCTCCCGCTGCCGGGCATTGTATTTCCGGCGGAACAGCGGAAGACTTACCTTGACCATCGGCATCACCATGTTCTTGCCGTTCATATCGGGCATTCCCATCGGATCGGCCACTTTATTGACCACAGAGTATTGAAGACCGATACCGATCATAGGATAACTCATGCGACGGTCCATCTTTGCCTTGGCACGATAGGCTTCTCCCTCCGCCTCGAGCATGGCAAGCATGGGATTACGGGTGAAGATGCTGTCGAGCAGGAGCTGTCCGTCTATCCGGTAGAAGCGTTGTGTCAGAGAATCGGGTACACAGACAGAAGCATCGGACGGACGGTTGAGCAAGGCATTGAACCGGGCTTGAACAGTCAGCCGGGCAGAAAGCAAACTGGCAAGGTTATCCTCCAATCCGGCACGCTCCATCTGAATGCGGAGAACATCGGACATACCACCAACAGCAACGTTTCCCATTGATCCGCCTCCCATGCCGGACATGCCTCTACCGGAAGAGCTGCCGGCAGAGACACCTGGAGTACCCGCAGGCGCCGGGCTGCCCATTCCTCCCATACCGGACATGCCACTTCCCGAAGAAAGTGCAGATGGCATCGAAGCAACTGACGTTACAGAAGTCGACGAGGGAGCTGCCTGTGCCGACGAAGCGGAAAAGCGGTTCAGTGCCAACTGCTCGAGTTGATAAAGAAGACGGATATTAGCTTCCGTAATGTGATATTGCTCGTTGAGGCTACTAAGCTGATACCACTGGGCCTTAACCTCATACCAGAGATTATTACGTGTATCACGAAATTGTTCGTAAGCCATACGTGCCATCTCAGAAGCTTCACTGCGGGCGGCCTTGCGAGTGCCGAACCAAGGAAACATCTGCATCAACGTAAAGTCGGCTATCTGCTTTCCCATCAGCGTCTCCATAGGTTTAACGAAAAAACCGATTTCCAATTCGGGATCGGCAAAAGCACCGGCCTGAGGGATCTTCTCCAAAGAGGCTTTATAGAGCATGAAGTCGGCATTGACTTGCGGATTACTGCGTGCCGCCTGTTCCAGATAGTGGGACAAGCTGTCGACAGAGGGTTGCACCGAAACAGAAGGCACCTCCACAACGGATGGCTGCGCCGAAGCCGAAACGGCAAAATGACTCAGCGAAAGGAATATCGCCAAGGTGAGTAAAGATATATGTTTCTTGTTTATCATATCTGATTGTTTTTATGTGAATCCGATAGACGAATCGAAGACTGTCGGATTCTGATTCTGTTATTCTTTATAATGATGAGTACGGTTTCAGCCCCATACGACCGGCAGAGGGGACATTCCAAATACTGTCTCTTATACACATCTGACGCTGCCGACGACTAGTC
>OWHZ01001309.1_pt1 | contig 10250 bp, 6 predicted proteins | sample 1732651 | NCBI WGS metagenome assembly OWHZ01 (sample SAMN05065738, study PRJEB22554) | human gut metagenome | biome: ENVO:2100002; feature: ENVO:00000062; material: ENVO:00002003 | host: Homo sapiens | place: USA
ACTATGTTTCAACTATTTCAAAGACCGACTTGCCCGCTTTTACGGGACAGTAGTGGGTTGATGTATTGGAAAATTTGCTGGTCATACTCCTCCTGGGCATAAGTATGGACGGAAGCGCCCAGAATCGGGAAAATGAGCAGCCCGAAAATTTTTCGTAACATGGTCGACCTTGTTTTAGTTGCAATTTACTGTGTAGTACCGATTTTCGTTATGAAAATCTGCAATCGTCCGTCAAAAACCCGAATCCGGTTTGAGCCGGGAGTCGCCGCACGACCGGTTTGTTGCACAGGCCGGAATCCGGCCAGCTATGATCCGGGTATTCCGGAAGGATGTTGCTTTTTGATTTTCAGACTCGGGATGAGCGGGGTGTAGTGTGTTGTTGGGTTTGTGGTTGTAAAATAATTTAAATTGAATATATGAATAAATAATTTATTTTACAATTATTCAGTCGACTAAATACTTTTTTATTTTTCAACTGCATCCTGCAATTGCCGTCTGCCTTTCCCTGCCGGCCTTTGGCAACCGGACAAACGCCCCCTCCCGGCCGACTGGTCGGGAGGGGGCGTTTCAGGATGCTGCTTTTCGGGTTGCTGTGTTCCCCGTCACGCGATCCGGGTTGTATCCCGCGATGCTGTGTCCTGCTGTGCACGTTTGGGGATGTTGTGTGCCGCGGTGCTGTGTACGTTCCGGGATATTGTGTTTCGGGTCATGCGATCCGGGTCGTGTGTCCCGTGTCCCGTGATGCTGCCCCGGGAACTTTACAGGCGGTTTTTCTCGTCGGCCGAACCCGCTTCGACCGCCTTGCGTTTGAAGGCTTTGCCCGACTTGAAGTTGTAGGTCACTCCGATCGTGAAGCTGCGGTCGTTCCACTGCTGTTTGACGTCGACCATGCGCACGAACCCGTCGCCGCGGGCGCCGATGTGCTGCGGGCGCTCGATCAGGTTGCGCACCGAGAACGAGGCGGTGAACTTGTCGCCGAAACGCTTCTTGATTCCGGCGTTCAGGAAATGGAGCGGTTTTACCCAGCAGTTGCCGAAGTCCATGCGGCTCTGGAACCGGTACGACAGGTCGATGTAGAATTTCGCGGGCAGCGAGAAGGTCGTCGAGCTGTTTACGAAATAGAAGTTGTAATGTTTTTCGGCGCTGTGCTCGTCGATGCGCTGCCCCTGCCGGATGTAGGTGAGGTTGAGGTTCATCGTCCACCATTTGGTGAACTGGAACGGTGCGTTGGCCGTGAGGTAATAGTTTTTCGTCGTGTCGAAGTTGGTCCACGCCAGGCACAGGCGCGCCGGGTCGTCCGCGTCGGGGCGTATCGTCTGCTGTATCTCGTCGCGCTGGATCGTCATGCCGCCCGTGAGGGTGTACTTGTGCTTGAGCACCAGCGTCAGGCTGATGTCCTGCTTGTAAGCCGGGTCGAGTTCGGGGTTTCCCGTCTGGTAGGTGTAGTCCGAGATCTGGAACCGCTGCGGGTTGAGGCTCCAGAAGCGCGGGCGCTCGATCGTGCGGGCATACTGGGCGATGAGCGAGTAGGCCCCGTCTTTGGTCAGGGCATAGGAGACGTTCGCGTTGGGGAAGAGGCTGAAGTAGTTCTGCGAGATGTCGCCGCCCTTGCCCCGGGTGTGGGTGTATTCGCCCCTCAGCCCTGCCACGAGGCTCCAGCGCCCGAGGTTGGCCGAGGCGATGCCGTAAGCCGCCGCGATGTTCTCCGTATAGTTGATCGTGAAGCTCTGGTTGTCGTTGCACACCCACGCGCCGTCCTTCACGTATTCGTAGAGCGCGTCGTTGTGCATGTCGTTGTAGGTGAACTTGACGCCTGCGCGCAGCGACCAGCGGGGCGAGAATTTCTTGTCGAGGGCCAGCGTGGCGGTCGTGATGTCGTAGAGGCTCGACGAGTTGTCGCGGTAGGTCGAGTCGACGGCCGTGGTGGGGGAGGTGATGCGGCTGAAATTGTCGTTGCCGGTCTCCGTTTCGCGGCGCGTGTAGTCGGCCAGCAGCTTGAGTGTCGAGCCGAGCGTGTCGAGTTTGTAGATGTAATTGAACGTCGCCGAGTAGTTGTCTCGGATGTTGTGTATGCCGTAGCGGCTTTCCGTGCGGGTTACGGCACCCGCGTCCGTGAAGTCGGTATAGGAGTCGTTCGGGCCCTTTTCGTTGTTGCGCCAGTATTCGAACTCTGCGCCGATGCTGTGCTTGGGGCTTATTTCGAATACCGAGCCGATGCTGCCGCCGAAGTTGCGGTCGCGTTCGGTGATTTCCGAATGGGACGTGAGGTTCGTGTCGCCCGTGGTGTAGTCGGTGTGTTCGTCCGAGACGGCCGTGTCCTTTCCCAGGTCGGCCCATGCCGAGGCATAGAGGTCGAGGCGCCCCGTGTGGATGTTGATGTTGCCGCTCGGCGTATAGAAGTGGTGGCGCCCGTTCTGTGTGGTGCGCATCGACAGCGATCCGTCCAACCCGTTTTCGCGGCGCTTGCGGAGCGTGATCCTGATGATGCCGCCCGATGAATCGGCGTCGTAGTCGGCGCCCGTCGTCGGTACGACCTCGATCTTCTGGATCTCCTCGGCGCGCAGCGAGCGCAGGTAGGTGAGCAGCTGCTCGGGCTCCATGCGCAGTTCGCGGTCGTTGACATAGACCTTCGAGCCCGACTTGCCGTTTATCGAGATCTTCTCGTCGTCGATCCAAACGCCCGGTGCGCGTTCCAGCAGCTCGATGCCGTCCTTGCCGATCGCCGCAGGGGCGTTGGCCACGTCGACCACGAAGCGGTCGGCCTCGCGGCGGATGAGCTGCGCCTTGACCACCACGCCTTCGATCCGGGTCGCCGAGCTTTTCATCACGATCTCGCCCAGGTCGTTGTTCTCCTCGACCCGCACCTGCCGCACGACGGGGTCGAACCCGAGGTATTGTACCGACAGGGTATACTCGCCCGAAGGCACTTTCAGCACGAAGCGGCCCGTGTCGTCGGTGGCCATGCCCGCCACCTGGTCGCTGCCTTTCAGCAGCACGACCGTGGCGTACTCCACGGCCTGTCCCTGTTCGTCCACCACGCGGCCCTCGGCCGGATAGATGCGGGCTGCGAATGCGTTTGCGGCGGCCAGCGCCAGTATTACGATGAGGAAGATAAGTTTTTTCATACTATTCTGTCGTTGTTTGTAATCTGCACTGCATTTTAGTTGACGGGGCAAAGATATGTAAAAATATTTATACTTTGCAATGCATAGTACTAAATTTTACGAAAAAATTATCCTTTTCCGGGGGAGGGGTGACCGTTCATGCATGAAAAAACGCGGACTCCCCTCTGTCGGTAGATGGGTACGACCAAGCACCCGAAGCCAAACAGGTAGAGCCCGCGCGTGACGCGGGAATACTACTGTTTTCTTGGCTTCGTTAAAATTGGTCGTTTTATCTACCCAAAAACAATAGCTTTCGCTAATATGTATGGCACAAAGTTATAAAAAAGGCAGGAAATTCAAAACGGAATCTCCCGCTTTGCTGCCTATTACCTGCGGCGACCGGCCGGCTGCCGCGTCCCGCACCCCCGTCAGCATTCCGCCTTTGTATAGTTGTCGGCGTACGCTTTCTGCGTCGCGGAAAGCGGGGGAGGGCTGTCCCCGATAAAATAGGTGTCGTCGAAATTTTGTTGAAAAATCGTGCGCCGCGAGGCTGGAATCCCGCGAATAATTCCTAAATTTGCAGATTGAATTATTATGGCTCATTGTCCCCCGATGTGATTCCGAACGCTCCGCCATGCCGTTTCCGACGCGATCCGGCAGCAGGGCAGGCACGGCGGGGCGGGAATGCCCGGCAAAAAATGCTGAAACTATGATAAGCGCGGTTTATTATATCTTCCTGGTGCTGCTGTGCACCTTCTTCATGATCCTGTCGGCCCTGGCGCTGGTCGTGTGCTATCCCTTCGACAAGGGCCGCCGCGTGGTGCACGAGCTGTCACGCATCCTGGTGCGCACCTTCTTCGCCATTCCGCCCCGCTGGCGGCAGCGTGTGGAGGGGCTCGAACATGTCGACCGGAAGAAAAGCTACGTCATCGTGCTGAACCACAATACGGTGATCGACATCCCGACGCTCTATTACATCCCGCTCAATTTCCGCTGGGTCTCCAAGCGCGAGGTCTTCAAGACGCCTTTCTTCGGGCAGTATCTCATCCTCCACGGCGACATCTGCATCAACCGCGGCCGCGCCTCCGAGGCGCTGGAGCAGATGGTGCGCGACGGCAAGCTGTGGATCTCGCGCGGCGCTTCGGTCGCCGTCTTCCCCGAGGGTACGCGTTCGAAAGACGGCGAGATACACCGCTTCAAGGCGGGCGCCTTCACGCTGGCCCGGGAGGCGGGCGTGGAGATACTCCCCGTGGTGCTGGACGGCACCAAGACGCTTATCCGCAAGAACGCGATGTTCAACTGGGGCAACCGCATCACCATCCGCGTGCTGCCCCCCGTACCGGCCGCGAAGGTCGTCTCGACCGAGACGCACGTGCTGATGGAGGAGGTGCACGACGCCATGAGCGCGGCCCTTGCCCAGATCCGAAACCGAAAATAGACTATGGCAGATTTACTCAATACCAATCCTAACGACAGCTACGGCGACGACGCCATCGTTACGCTTTCGCCGCGGGAGCATATCCGTCTGCGCCCCGGCATGTATATCGGCAAGCTGGGCGACGGCACGCAGGCCGACGACGGCATTTACGTCCTCATCAAGGAGGTCGTGGACAATTCGGTCGACGAATTCATCATGGGGGCCGGCCGCCAGATCGACATTTCGATCGAGGACAAGGTGGTGTCGGTGCGCGACTACGGCCGCGGCATCCCCCTCAAATCGCTCGCGGCGGCCGTCAGCGAGATGAACACCGGCGGTAAGTACGGCGGCTCGGCCTTCAAGAAGACCGTCGGCCTGAACGGCGTCGGCGTCAAGGCCGTCAACATGCTTTCCGGCGAGTTCACGGCCCGTTCGGTACGCGACGGCGAGGCCCGCACGGTGACCTTCGCCAAGGGGCTCGAGGTGAGCGACAAGTGGGAGAGCGGCGTGCGCGAGAAAAACGGCACCTTCATCTCGTTCCGCGTCGACGAGGAGGTCTTCGGCGAGTATGCCTACAACCTCGAATACGTCGAGCAGATGGTGCGCAACTATACGTACCTGAACCTGGGGCTGACGTTCAATTTCAACGGCAACAGCTACGTTTCGAAAAACGGCCTGCTGGATCTGCTCAACGAAAACATGACCGAGGAGCCGCTCTATGCGCCGATCCACCTTTCGGGCGACGACATCGAGGTAGCCATCGCCCACGGCACGGGCTACGGCGAGAGCTATTTCTCGTTCGTCAACGGCCAGTACACCTCGCAGGGCGGTACGCACCAGGCGGCTTTCCGCGAGGCCATCGCCAAGACCGTCAAGGAGTTCTACCACAAGGATTACGACCCTTCGGACATCCGCACGTCGATCATCGCCGCCATTTCGGTCAAGGTCACCGACCCGGTCTTCGAATCGCAGACCAAGATCAAGCTCGGATCGAAGGAGATCGAGCCGGGCGTGTCGATGCGCAATTTCGTCATCGATTTCCTGGGCAAGCACCTCGACGATTACCTGCACAAGCATTCCGAGACGGCGCAGGTGCTCCAGCGGAAGATCGTCGAGAACGAAAAGGAGCGCAAAGCCATCTCAGGCATCCAGAAGAAGGCGCGCGAGACGGCCAAGAAGGTTTCGCTCAACAACAAGAAACTGCGCGACTGCAAGATACACCGCACCGACAAGCACGAGCTGGCCGAACAGTCGATGATCTTCATCACCGAGGGCAACTCGGCCTCGGGTTCGATCACCAAGAGCCGCGACGTGCGCACGCAGGCCGTCTTTTCGCTGCGCGGCAAGCCGCTCAACTGCTACGGGCTGACCAAAAAGGTGGTCTACGAGAACGAGGAGTTCAACCTGCTTCAGGCTGCGCTCAATATCGAGGAGGATATGGACAACCTGCGCTACAACAAGGTGATTATCGCCACCGATGCCGATGTCGACGGCATGCACATCCGCCTTTTGATGATGACCTTCTTCCTGCAGTTCTTCCCCGACGTGATCCGCCAGGGGCACCTGTTCGTGCTGCAAACCCCCCTGTTCCGCGTGCGTAACAAGAAGGAGACGTTTTACTGCTACTCCGAGGAGGAGCGGCAAAAAGCCGTCGGACGCTGCGGCGCCAATGCCGAGATCACGCGCTTCAAGGGCCTCGGCGAGATTTCGCCCGACGAGTTCCGCGAATTCATCGGCGAGAATATCCGCCTGGACAAGGTTCGCATCACCAAGGACGACCCGATCCACGACCTGCTGGAGTTCTACATGGGCAAGAACACCTACGAACGGCAGGGCTTCATCATCGACAACCTGCGCATCGAGGAGGACATCGTCGAGCAGGATCTCGCAATCAACTAAGCAATATGGCAGAAGAAAAAGATACCATCGGGCGGGACGAGCCGCTCAACGAAGAGGCCCCGACCCCTCAGACCGCCGGCGATGCGGCCGACGCGGCCCCTGCCGCCGACGCCCCGGCCAGGGCGGGCAAGTTCGACCGCCTGACGCAGGACGAAGGGGGCGTGCGCAAACTGACGGGCATGTATAAGAACTGGTTCCTGGACTACGCTTCGTACGTGATCCTCGAACGCGCCGTACCCCATGTCGAGGACGGCCTCAAACCCGTGCAACGGCGTATCCTGCACGCCATGAAGGTCGTCGACGACGGACGCTACAACAAGGTGGCCAACATCGTGGGACAGACCATGCAGTACCACCCGCACGGCGATGCGTCGATCAAGGACGCACTGGTGCAGCTGGGGCAGAAAGACCTGCTGATCGACTGCCAGGGTAACTGGGGCAATATCCTCACGGGCGACGAGGCCGCCGCGGGGCGTTACATCGAGGCGCGCCTGTCGAAGTTCGCCTCCGAAGTGGTCTTCAACAAGAAAACCACCGAGTGGATGCTGTCGTACGACGGTCGCAAGGAGGAGCCCGTCACGCTGCCGATCAAGTTCCCGCTGCTGCTGGCGCAGGGCTCCGACGGCATCGCCGTGGGTCTGGCGTCGAAGATCCTGCCCCACAACTTCGTGGAGCTTATCAACGCCTGCATCGCACACCTCGAGGGGCGCGAATTCCAGCTTTATCCCGACTTCCCGACGGGCGGCATGGCCGATGTGAGCCGCTATAACGACGGCCTGCGGGGCGGGGCGGTGAAGGTGCGCGCCAAGATTTCGAAGATCGACAAACGCACGCTCGCCATCACCGAAATCCCCTATACCACGACCACCGAGTCGATCAAGGATTCGATCATCAAGGCCAACGATAAGGGCAAGATCAAAATCAGGAAGGTCGATGACAATACGGCCGACAAGGTCGAAATCATCATCCAGGTTTCGCCCGACGAGTCGAGCGACAAAACCATCGACGCCCTCTACGCCTTCACCGACTGCGAGGTTTCGATCGCCCCCAACGCCTGCGTCATCTGGGAGGAGAAACCCCATTTCCTGGGCGTGAGCGAGATCCTGCGTCGCTCGGCCGAGCATACCAAGTGGCTGCTGGGGCGCGAGCTGGAGATCCGGCTCGGCGAACTGAACGAAGCCTGGCATGCCGCGTCGCTCGAACGCATTTTCATCGAGAACAAGCTCTACCAGCTCATCGAGGGCTGCAAGAGCCGCGAAGAGGCCTACGCCGCCGTGGACAAGGGGCTGGAGCCGTTCAAGAAACGGCTGCGCCGCGAGGTCACGCTCTCCGACGTGCAGCGCCTGACGGAACTGAAGTTCATCCGCATCTCGCGTTACGACAGCGACAAGGCCGACAACGAGATCCGTCAGATCGAGGAGGACATCAAGGCCACGCAGTACGACCTCGACCATCTCACCGAGTACGCCGTGGCCTACTACGAGCGTATCCGCGACAAGTACGGCAAGGGCAAGGAGCGCCGCACCGAGCTGCGTGAGTTCGACAACATCGAGGCCACGAAGGTCGCCGTGACCAATGCCAAGCTCTACGTCGACCGCGCCGAGGGCTTCTTCGGCATCGGCAAGTCGATGAAGGACGCCGAATTCGTATGCGACTGCTCGGATATCGACGACGTGATCGTCTTCACGAAGGACGGCCGCTACGTCATCACCAAGGTGAGCGACAAGGCCTTCTTCGAGAAGGGCATCTACTACATCGGGGTCTTCAAGCGCAACGACGAGCGCACGATCTACAACGTGCTGTACCGCGACGGCAAGAACGGCCCGATCATGATGAAGCGCTGCGCCATCAAGGCCATCACGCGCGACAAGGAGTACGACATCACCAAGGGCACGCCCAAGAGCGAGATACTCTATATGTCTGTCAATCCGAACGGTGAGGCCGAGGTGCTGAAGGTTTACTTCAAGCCCCGTCCGCGCCTGAAAAAGGTGATCGTCGACCTCGATTTCTCGACCCTCGCCATCAAGGGGCGCCAGAGCCAGGGCAACCTCTTCTCGCGCTACGGCATCCACAAGATCGTCCTCAAGGAGCGCGGCACCTCGACGCTCGGCGGCCAGAACGTCTGGTTCGACGAGGATGTCCGCCGCCTGAACGCCGACGGCCGCGGCAAGCTGCTGGGCGAGTTCAAGGGCGACGACCGGATCATCGTCTGGACGTCGAAGAACCAGTACTATATCACGGGTTACGACCTCGGGCAGCATTTCCCCGACGAGACCGTGCGCGTGAGCCGCTATGAGCCCGACCGCGTTTACAGCGTCTGCTACTACGACCGCTCGCAGCAGTTCTATTACATGAAGCGCTTCACGGCCGAGATGAGCGACAAGATGCAGTTCTTCCTCGACGAGGACGGACAGGCCGATCTGGTCGCCGTGACGGAACGCACGGGCGCCAAACTCGAAATCACCTACAAGGGGGCGCATGCGTCGCGTCCAGCGGACGAGGTCGACGTCGACGAATTCGTCGGCGTCAAGAGCCACCGCGCCAAGGGCAAGCGCCTGACGACCTACGAGGTCGCTACGCTGCGCTTCATCGAACCCGAACTGCCGCCCGAACCCGAACCTTCGGACGACGACGCTCCCGACGATACGCCCTCCGGCGGCGGTGCTTCGGCCGGAGCGCAAGGCGGTTCCGGCAACGGTGCGGCCGACCGTGCGGCCGACCGTGCGGTGGGCGGTTCGAACGGTGATGCGGCTGATCGCGGCGCAGCTCTTTCCGGTGGAGTTGGTTCTGCCGTCTCTTCCGGTGCGAATTCCGCCACGGAAGGCCCGGACTTTGCGCCGGCCTCTTCCGCCGCGGACAACCCCGGTGCGCCGGGCAGACCGGGCGGCGATACGGCCGCGCCCGCGCATGAAAAACCTGCGGCCGCCGACAAACCGGCTGCGAAAGACAAACCTGCGGCAAAGACCTCTGATCCGAAGAAAACGCCCGCGTCGTCCGCCGGCCTGCCCCGTACGGGCACGACTTCGGGCGGCGTGGAGTTCGAAATCGAACGCGCCAAAGGCGATGCCGACGAGGTGATCGACCCCGAACAGCTGAATCTGTTTTAACCTCCGACGATGAAACCTCTTTTTCTGATCGGTTACATGGGGTGCGGCAAGAGCACCCTCGGACGCAGGCTCGCACGCCGTCTGGGTGCGGAGTTCGCCGACACCGACGCGCTGATCGAACGGCGCGAGGGGGCTTCCGTGGCCGATGTTTTCCGTTACGAAGGGGAGGAGCGTTTCCGCGAGGTGGAGCGCGAAGTGCTGGAACAGACGCTCGCCGGTACCGCCGCCGTGGTCTCCACGGGCGGAGGACTTCCCGTCTGGCGCGACAACATGGCCCGCATGAACGCTGCGGGATTTACGGTCTACCTGCGCCGCGAGGCGGAGCAGATCGCCCGGCGGCTGAGCCCTTACGGACGGCAGAAGCGTCCCCGCCTGCGAGGGCTGGACGACGCCGAACTGGTCGAGTTCATGAGCCGCGACATGGCTGCGCGCGAACCGTTTTACGCGCAGGCGCAGCTGATCGTCGATTGCGGCGAGCTGTCCGACGACGAGGTGGTCGAAACGATCCTTCGACACACGATGCAGAACGAATAACCTCCCTCCGCGGCGGTTGCTTTCCCCGAAGCGGACGGAGTGACAAATACACAGAAACGAATGAACGATGCTCCCATAGGTGTTTACGATTCGGGGCTGGGCGGACTGACCGTCTGGCGCGAGGTGCGGCGCGTGCTGCCCTCCGAATCGCTCGTCTATCTGGGCGACGGCAAAAACTGCCCCTACGGA
>OWHZ01001322.1_pt1 | contig 10154 bp, 7 predicted proteins | sample 1732651 | NCBI WGS metagenome assembly OWHZ01 (sample SAMN05065738, study PRJEB22554) | human gut metagenome | biome: ENVO:2100002; feature: ENVO:00000062; material: ENVO:00002003 | host: Homo sapiens | place: USA
TGGTCATCAGTTTGCTGGCCGCCTGCTTCTCGACCGAGATGCCGTTCTGCACCACCTCGGCCGGAAGACGCGCTTCGGCCTTCTTCAGGCGGTTCTGGATGTCCACGGCCGCCAGATCGGGATCGGTCGAGATATCGAAGGTCACCGTGGCGGAAAAACCGCCCGAATTGGAGCTTGACGACTCCATGTAGATCATGCCGGGCGTGCCGTTCAGCTCCTGCTCGATGGGCGTGGCCACGGCCTGCGTCACGGTCTGCGCGTCGGCGCCCGGATAGGAGGCCGAGATGCGGACCACAGGCGGCACGATCTGGGGGTACTGATCGACGGGCAGCAGGGCGAGGCCGATGCCGCCGACGATCACGATGATGATGGACAGCACCGTCGAAAAGACGGGCCTGTCGATAAAAAAGTCCGCTTTCATAGGTTACTGCTGATTTTCGGTCTCCTCCTCGCGCCGCGTAACGACCGGTTCGACTTTCATGCCGTGCTGGAGCTTGTGGTATCCCTCCACGACAATGTCTTCGCCCGACACCAGTCCGCGCTCGACGACGATGTTCTGTCCGATTTCGGGTCCCGTTTCGATGAAACGCTTCTCGACGATGCTGTCGGGACGCACCACGAAGATGTAGGCCCCGCCCTTCTCGATCACCACGGCCTTCGACGGCACGACCACGGCGTCCTCACGCACGTCGAGCAGCAGCCGCACCTTGGTGAACTGGCCCGGCAACAGGATATGGTCGGGATTGGACATCTCGGCACGGACGGAGAAGGTACCCGTCTGGGGATCGACCTGCGGATCGGCGAAATCGACCAGTCCCCGGTAGGGGTATTCGGAGCCGTCGGCCAGCGTCACGGTGATGTAGGGGTCCCATTTACGGGCCGTATCGCGGTGTCCGAGATTGACGTTGCGGGCTTTGCTGCGCAGGTAGTCCAGCGCCGTCATGCTGAAATCGACGCGCACCGTATCGCTCTTCACCACCGTCGCCAGCAGCGATTTGCCGTTCGGTCCCACGAGCGTTCCGATGTCGGCGTTGCGCTCGGAGATATACCCCGCGATGGGCGACTTGACATTGGTATAGCCCAGCGTCATTTCGGCCTGCGTGAGGTCGGCCTCGCCCACCACCACGTCGGCCGCGGCGCTCTCGTACGAAGCGATGGCGTTGTCCAGTTCGAGCTGGCTGGCCGCGCTCTGCTGGTAGAGCGGACGGATACGGTCGAGGTCGCGCTTGGCCTTGAGGGCCTGCGCGCGCGCCTTGTTGAGCTGCGCCTTGGCCTTGTCCACGCGCGCCCGGTAGACGAGCGGGTCGATCACGAAAAGCGTCTGGCCTTTTTTAATATAGGTGCCTTCGGCGAAGAGCATCTTTTCGAGGTAGCCCTCGACGCGGGCGCGGATTTCGACGAACTGCTGGGCGCGGATGCGGCCCACGTAATCGCCGTAAATATTGACGTCTTCCGTCTCAACGGGTTCGACGGCCACGACCGGAAGCGTGACCGATGCAGGCCGCGGCCGGAGCAGCACCACAAGCAGTACGCCCGCGACGATCGCGGCGCAGGCTATCGCAATCCACTGCCTGCGGCTCAGCTTCACACGGACACGGGCCGCACGCGAAGCTGCCTTCTTCACGCCGGCCAGATTCAGGTTCTGCAAATCGGGTTTCAACTTATCAAATTTCATAGAGTGTTTATAAAATGAGGGTACAGAGCAATCGTTCAATCCTTGCGCCAAGATGCACCCGTATGTTTAAAACATTTATTAGCAGCAAAATACCGTCCAAATGCGGCTCAAAGATATGCAAAATTGTGTAGAATTATTCCACACGGCTGTGGAATAATTCCACAACGCCCGACCCGGAGAGCGGCCCGAAAATCCCTGCGCAGAGGCCCTGCCGGGCACATTCCGGCCGCGGCGGAACTTCGGCCGCACCTCCGGCGACAAAAAAAAGGACCCGCCGGGGGTCCTTTCAGATTACATTTCGGGAGGAAGAGACTGCCGCAGCAGCCCTTTTCACGGCTTACCGACGGGTTCGAACCAGACTGCCGTCATCGGCTACACGGAGGGTCTTTGACGTCTCCCGAAGGCTCCTCCCCCCTCACGGTGCTCCCGATCCTCTGGGAGCCGGAGTCCGATGGGATGGGCGAAGATAAAGCGGGCGCCGCCCGTATAGGTCGGATCGACCCAGATGCGGCCGCCGAAGATCATGGCGATCTGACGGCAGATGGCCAGTCCCAGTCCGGTACCCTTCTTCTTGTTGCCGTCGAGTTTCTCGAAGCGGTTGAAGATCATCTCCTGCTTGTCGAGCGGAATGCCGGGACCGGTGTCGGTCACCGAGAAGAGCACCTCGTTTTGTTCGGGACAGATCTCCACCCCGAGTACGATGCTGCCTTCGGAGGTGAACTTGGCCGCATTGGTCAGCAGGTTGATAAGTATCTGCGACAGGCGGTGGACGTCGGTAGTGAGCATGTACGAATCGACGGCGCATTCGAGACGCCCCTCGACCCCCGGCTGACAGGTATGGGCCGTGGTCATGAGGATATGCTGACAAATCTGCACGATCTCCTCCGCAGAGTAGTTGAACCTGATCTTGCCGCATTCGAGCGACGAGATATCGAGGATGTCGTTCAGCAGCGTCAACAGCATTTCGGAATTGTTGACCACGATGGCGCAGTATTCGGCGCGCTACTCCTGCGAGAGTTCCTCGCCCTGCATGAGCGACGAGAAGCCGACGATGGCGTTCAGCGGAGTACGTATCTCATGGCTCATATTGGCCAGAAAGGCCGATTTGAGCATATCGGACTCCTCGGCTTTCTCGCGGGCGATCACCAGCTGGCCTTCGCGCTCTTCGAGCGTGCGCTTGAGACGCCGCGTACGCAGGAACAGGAACGCCACGAAGATCAGCAGCAGCACCAACAGTACGATTCCGCCCACGAGCAACTCGATATAGTGCGAATATTTCGAGAGTTTGGCAGCCACCGTATCCTCGATAACGCTGCCCTTCGGCAAGGCGTATTCGGCGATCTTCAGCTCCTTGAGCTTGCGCGAGTCGAAGACATATTCGCCGTCCGAGAGGTGGAAGTGCACACCGCCCAAGCTGCCGGTCTTATAGTACTCCTTGATCTGGGCGGCGATGACGTTGGCCCCGTTCTCGTAGTTGGGCACGAAGCCGCCCACAGCCACGTCGCCGATGCCCGTGCGGGTGATCGAGAAGACCGGAAGACGGGGGTTGAGCTGCACCAGATCGTTGAGCGAACGCTGCATGAGGTATTCGCCATCGCTGCCCACGCGCCACGTGCCCAGCATCACGGCCGACCGGGGAGAAAGCGACGCATAGGCCGCATGCGAAGCCTCGTCGCCGTCGCGGCTGTCCACCAGCACAAGATTCAGGTCGGGATAATTCTCCATCTCCTCACGCACGAGCGCCTGCAGCGAGATGCCGCCGTAGGTGTTGTCCGAGATAAACGCGAGGTTCTCCACCTCAGGATAGAGCGTGCGGATCAGCTCGATGTTGCGGCGCACGTCGTATTTGTTGAGCAGGCCGCCCACGTTGTGCAGGCTGTCCACCATATTCATATAGTTGATCGACGGGGGCATCCAGACGCCGGTGCTGTCGGCCGGCGGCGGCAGCACGATGCCGTTCGAACTGACGAAACAGCTGAAGCACATCACCTCCTTGGGAATGCGTCCCAGCGAGACGAACGACGCCCACGCCTCCTGCCCCAGCAGCACGATGGCCCGCAGGCCCCCTTTGGATTCGTAACGGGTTATCAGGTTGTCGGTCTGCGAAATCCAGAGGGGCGCGTCGTTGATGCTCTTGCATTCGAGCGTCTCGACGTAAATATCGCACGGCACGCCCGACGCCACGACCTGACGTTCGAATTCCGTGATGAAACTCGACATGCGGCGCGTGTCGGGATTGTAGGACGAAATGATCAGAATGCTCTCCCGTCCGCGGGCCTCCTCGGCCCGAAGCAGCGAGGGCAGCAGAATGCAGCAACTCAGGAGCAGCAGCGTCCAGTGTTTTATCGCTCGATTACCGGTCATAGTTTTTTCTTTTACCGCGAAAGCAGCGAAGCGATACGGCTGCGAAGCTCGTCCGCACGCAGCGGCTTGGCCAAGCATTCGTTGAATCCGGCCTGAAACATACGCTGACGATCGGTTTCGAAAGCATAGGCCGTAAGTGCGATAACGGGAATGTCGGGAGCACGCTCGCGGATAAGCCGCAGCGCGTCATAACCATCCATGACGGGCATGTTGATATCCATCAATACCAGATCGGGGTGTACTTCGGCGAACATATCGACGGCCTGCCGGCCGTCCCATGCATGCACCAGTTCGTAATCACGACGCAGCAGCACTTCTACCAGTTTGAAATTACTCGGATTATCCTCGGCAACGAGTAACCGGGGACGGCCGTCGTCGGAATTTACGCATTCGTTACACTCCATCGCTTCATCGGTTTAACAAAACCGTCCGGCCGTGGGAAGTCCGGACAATTGCACAAAACTACCATTTTTTTTGATTAACACCATAGTATTTCCGGAAAAAATTAATATCATCGCAGTCCCGGAGCAGGAGAAGCCGGGCGTTTTTGCGTTATAAATTACCTCAAAAGTTTAGAATGACAAATATTTTTCCGATATTTGCAACGGGAAAAAGTGACTCATAGCGAATATTTACTACATTTACTGTCGAAACTCAGGCCAGACCCTCCGCAGGCGGCCCGCATGCCCCCTGCGGCACGCACCGGAAGCGGAGAGACATAGCTGCGACACACCCACGGCAACGAACGAACCGACATGAACAAGAAACAAATACTGATCGTAGACGACAAGGAGCAGATCGCCAAAATTCTTTACGCATACCTCCAAGCGGATTACGACTGCCATTACGTGCAGAATCCGCTGCACGCCATCAAACGGCTGCTCGCCGGCCACATGCCGGACCTGATCATCTCGGACATCCGCATGCCCGAAATGCGCGGCGACGAATTTCTGGAATACCTCAAACACAACGAATTGTTCAAGCAGATCCCGGTCGTGATGCTTTCGAGCGAGGACAGTACCTCGGAACGCATCCGCCTGCTGGAAGAGGGCGCGGAGGACTACATCGTCAAACCGTTCAACCCGCAGGAGCTCAAAATACGCATTAAAAAGATTCTCGATTGAAATACCCCGTCATCTACATCAAAGGCAAAGGCAGCCACACGGCCCGCTTCTCGGAAATGGTCGAAGGCAGGATGTACGTCGTGGGGGACATCGGCTCGGCGATGCGCACGCTGACGTCGCTCAGGACAGATCATGCGTTCATCCTCTACGAACAGCGCGACCCGGCCGCCGACCTCTCCGATATCCGGCTCCTCAATTCGTGGCCGGGCGGGGGCATCGTGCTCATCACCTCGCGGGAACTGACCGAAAGGGAACGCCGCGAATACCTGCGCGCAGGGGTGAACAGCGCCATTGCGGGAGACATGCCGCGGAAGGATTTCCTGCGCATGCTGCAATTCATGGGCGACTACGCCTTCACGCACAAACCCGCAGCGCAAAACAGCCCCGAAGTGCAGATTTTCCGCATGCCGCTCTGGAAACGGACCTTCGACATCGCGGCTTCGCTCTCGGCGATCCTCCTGCTCTCGCCGCTGCTGATCGTCGTGGCGGCAGCCATCAAACTCGACAGCCCCGGACCGGTGGTCTACAAATCGAAGCGCGTCGGCAGCAACTACCGGATTTTCGACTTCCTGAAATTCCGCTCGATGCGCACCGACGCCGACCAGCGGCTCAAAGAGCTGGGCGAACTGAACCAGTACGCCGCCCAGCCGCAGGAGGCCGATTCGGGGAAAATGGTCCTCGGCGAAGAAGAGATGCGCAGACTGCTGGAAGACACCCAAAACGGGATGCTGTATGCGGACGACTTCGTGATCGCCGAAGAGACCCACCACCACAAGGTCGAGACCGAGCAAGAAAACGCCTTCGTGAAGATCGAGAACGATCCCCGCATCACCCGTCTGGGCCACTTCCTGCGCAAATACAGCATCGACGAGCTGCCGCAGCTCTTCAACATCCTGCGGGGCGACATGTCGGTGGTGGGCAACCGCCCGCTGCCGCTCTACGAAGCCGAACGCCTCACGAGCGACGAATATATCGAACGTTTCATGTGCCCCTCAGGCCTCACGGGCCTGTGGCAGGTCGAGAAACGCGGACAGGCGGGCAAACTCTCGCCCGAACAGCGCAAGCAGCTCGACATCGAGTACGCCCGCAAAATGTCGCCGTGGTTCGACCTGAAGATAATTCTGCGCACATTCACGGCGTTCATACAGAAAGAAAACGTATAAAAACAGCAACTATGAAAAGAGCGGTCTTCACACTATGGCTGCTGCTGACGGCCGTCGCCGCGACGGCACAAGGCAACTCCCCCGACTTCGAATTCGGATACAGCGACCTGCAGCGGCTTTCGCCCGACGACTACATCAGCCTGCAGCTGCCGCCGCTGCACCAGCTGCTCGAAAACGCGCGCAACACGCCGCAGGTGGAGTATTACAACAAAGCCGTCGAGATACAGGAGCGCGAACTGAAGAACGTGCGCCGCAACTGGCAGCACTACTTCAAGCTCAACGCCAACTACAATTACGGTTCGTCGGACATCTACAACCAGAACTATCAGGACAACAGCAACCAGATCTGGACCACGACCACCACGGGCCGCGAGCAGAGCTGGTGGAACGTCGGTGCGTCGTTCTCGCTGCCGATCGACGAGATATTCAACCGCCGCAACAAGATCAAACAGCAGAAAAGGCGCATCGAACAGGTCGAGCTGGACACGGAGCGCTGGCTCGAAGAGCAGCGCATCAAGGTCATCCAGCAATACACGCTGGCCGTCCAGCAGCTTTCGGTCCTGCGGAGCGCCGTCGAAGCCATGGTCACGGCGCAGGCGCAGTACCGCCTGAGCGAAGCCGACTTCATCAACGGCAAACTCGACGCCCAGACGCTGAGCCGCCAGAAAAACATCGAAAACGTGGCCATCCGCGAGTATGAGGAGGTCCGCCGGAGCCTGAACAACGCCCTGCTGACGCTCGAAGTGCTCACCCGGACCCCGATCATCAGCCAACCGGCCCCCGCAACCGACGCCCAAGCCCCTAAAACCGAATAGTCCATGAATTACATCGCTTATACCGCCCGGTTTCTCTACCGCATCAAGTGGTGGCTGATCCTCGCTCCGACAGTCGTAGCGCTGGCCGTCTTCTTCAAAATGGGCGCCCAGCCCCGCAACTACAAGTCCATGACGACCGTCTACACGGGCATCGTTTCGGGCTACGACATCACCACCACCGAAGGCACGCGTCAGGACTGGAACATCATCAACAACGCGATGGACAACCTGATCAACATCATCCTGTCGCAGACCACGCTCAAGAACGTCTCGATGCGCCTTTACGCGCAGGGACTCACGCACCTCGATCCGGACAACGACAACCAGTACCTGACGGCCCGCACCTCCCGGTACCTGCTGAACCGGACCCCCAAAGAGGTCATGGACCTCGTGGACCGCACCTCCGAGGAAAAGACGCTCGAAAACCTGCGCAGATTCGAGGAGGCCGACCACGACAACCACGTATACGGCATGTTCCACTGGAACCCGCCCTACTACAGCTATCAGGCGCTGAGCCAGATCAAGGTCAAGCGCATCACCAGCAGCGACATGCTCGAAATCAGCTACGAGAACGACGACCCGTACATCGTCTACAACACGCTGGTGATCCTCAACGACGAATTCGTCAGGCAGTACCGCGACCTGCGCTTCGGCGAGACGAACAACGTGATCGCCTACTTCGAGTCCGAGCTGGCCCGCGTAGGCAAGAACCTGCGAGAGCTGGAGGATTCGCTGCGCGACTACAACGTCGAGCACAAGGTGATCAACTACGACGAGCAGACCAAGCATATCGCCGCCCTGTCGCGCGACTACGAACTGCGCTACGAGGAGATCCTGCTCAACTTCGAGAGCGCCGAGAAACTGCGCAAGTCGATCGAAGAGCAACTCGAAGGGTTGCAGACCTTCCACAACAATGCGCAGTTCATCGAGAAGCTCCATACGATCGGCAGTCTCTACTCGCGCATTTCGGCGGCCGAAGCTTTCCAGCCGGCGCCCACCGAGAGCGGCGAGACGCTCTCCGACCGTCCGAGCATAGCGGCCAGTCGCAGCAATACGGGCGACCTGCGCAGGAAACTGGCCGAGGAGACCCGCAACCTGCAGGAGATAACGACCAACATCGCCAGCCAGCAGTACACCAAAGAGGGGCTTTCGACCAACTCGATCGTGGCGGAGTGGCTCGCCGCCGTACTGCTCGCCGAGAAATCGCGGGCCGAGCTGGCGGTCATGAAACTGCGCAAGACCGAACTCGACGACAAGTACACCCACTTCTCGCCCGTGGGTTCGACGCTCAAGCGCAAAGGCCGCGAGATCAACTTCTCGGAGCAGTCGTACCTCTCGATCCTCACGGCCCTCAACACGGCCCGCCTGCGGCAGAAGAACCTGCAGATGACCTCGGCGACGCTCAAGATCATCAATCCGCCGGTACTCCCGATCAACGCCGAGCCGAACAAGCGCAAACTGGTCGTGGCCGCGGCGTTCCTCGCCACGTTCCTCTTCGTGCTGGGATTCTTCATCCTGCTGGAGCTGCTCGACCGCACGCTGCGCGACAAGGTCCGCGCCGAGCGCATCACCGGAGGCAGAGTCATCGGAGCCTTCCCCGGAAAGGGGCGTTTCGGACAGCGGCGCTACGCCAAGCAGTACCGCGAAATCGCGGCGCGCTATATCGGCAACGCGGCGATCAACTACTTCGAGCCGTCGCGACGGCCCAACATACTCAACATACTGAGCACCGAGGCCGGCGACGGCAAGAGCACGATTTCGGAACAGGTGGCCGCCTATCTGCGCGAAGCCGACATGAAAGTCCGCGTGATCTCGTGGAACAAGGACTTCGACGTCGAGCAGAAATCCTACCTGCTCGCCGGAAAACTCGAAGATTTCGTGCAGGACAGACCGGGCGACCTTCCGCTCTGCGAAGCCGACGTCGTGCTGGTGGAATACCCGCCCTTCTCCGACAAGTCGGTACCCAAGGAGCTGCTGCGGAACGCCGCGCTGAACATCGTCATCGCCCCGGCCAACCGCACGTGGAAGGATACGGACCAGCTGCTTTTCGAGAAAACCGAGAAACTCGCGGGCCGCACGCCCGTGACCCTCTGTCTCAACTGCGCGCGCCGCGACGTGGTGCAGTCCTTCACGGGGCTGATGCCGCCCTACACCCGCATGCGCAGACTGGGCTACCAGATCAGCCAGTTCGGATTCACGGCCGTCAAATAAACGCAACCCGCCATCCGCTTCAAAAAAAAGCCCGCAATGGAACGCTACGGCAGCATAACCACACCCGTCAGCATCCCCCGGTTCATCGTCGGGGGCATGCTCGTCGGCGGCGTGGCCGTGGTCGCCATGGCTTTCCTGAACTACGGACTGCTCGCCGGGACCGTCGTCGCCGCCATTCCCGCCGCACTCTGCATCCTGTGGGTCACGCTGCGCAATCCGGCGCTGGCGATGCTCGGACTGTTCGTGATCAATTACTTCATCATGGGGCTGACCCGTTACGCCCACGACCTGCCGTTCGGCATGATCCTCGACGCGCTGATATTCTACAACATCCTGATAATAAGCCTGCAGGCCATGATGCACCGCATCGAATGGAAGCGCGCCAGCTCCGGGCTGACCGTCGTTGCGGCGATCTGGGTGGCGTACTGCGTGCTCGAAGTGGTGAACCCCGAATCGGTTTCGGTTTCGGGATGGTTCTCGTCCGTGAGGTCCGTGGCGTTCTACTTCTTCTTCATCGTGGTGCTCACCCAGCTCACGATGAACGAATACAAGTACCTGAAATACATGCTCGTCATCTGGTCTGCCCTGACGCTGATCGCCGTGGGCAAAGCCTGCATCCAGAAGTTCTTCGGCTTCAACGCCGCCGAAAACTACTGGCTGTTCGTTCTCGGCGGACGCTCGACGCACATCATCCACAGCGGGGTCCGGTATTTCTCGTTCTTCAGCGACGCCGCCAACTTCGGCGGCTCGATGGGACTTTCGATGGTCGTCTTTTCGATCTCGGCGCTCTATTACCGTAATC
>OWHZ01001333.1_pt1 | contig 10063 bp, 8 predicted proteins | sample 1732651 | NCBI WGS metagenome assembly OWHZ01 (sample SAMN05065738, study PRJEB22554) | human gut metagenome | biome: ENVO:2100002; feature: ENVO:00000062; material: ENVO:00002003 | host: Homo sapiens | place: USA
ACGTAAATACGAGCGCACGGGCGTCCTGAAGGAGTTACGCCGCCGCCAGTACTTCACCAAGCCTTCGATCGCGAAGCGCGTGGCGAAGCAGCACGCCATTTACGTGGAGAACATGTACCGCGACGAGGACTAGTCCTCCGGTGTTCTGCACCATATACGCCCCGGCCCGAAAGGTGTGGGCTTGAAAAATGTAACGACTTGGTTTATCAGGTCGTTACATCTTTGTATAGGAGAGTAGGTAACAGAAGGCAACGGTTTATTTTTCAGCCCATTATACTGAATTTCAGTGTTTCAAATAACTACGACGAACTACAAAAACATACAGAAAAATCCAAACAGTCACCATTCATCCAAATTCTTCTAGTGCAAACCGAATTGATTTACCAATAACTATATTGGTAAATTCATCTCATTAGCTTGATTATTAATGTATTAATGCCATATTTTGTGTTTTTATCTAACAATTGACATTTTGAGCATCCAGATATGAGTTCTAACTCAAGTGTTTCATAATACGAGTCACAGTTAGATAAACGAGGTTTTTAAATCACCATCTATTCTCGCGTTCGATACATATATTCCGTCGGTGTCATATTGTATACGCTTTTGAAGCATTTTGCAAAATAAGCGGGTGAAGAGAATCCTACTATATAGGCGACTTCGCTTACATTGCGCCGTTGATCTGTTAACAGTTGAACTGCCTTCTGCAACCGGTAATTACGCAATAAATCCGATGGGGACATTCCGAAAATACTTGTGATTTTCCGATAAAGCAATATTCTCGACATTCCTAACATATCGCTCATCAGTTCGATTTTGAAATTGCTGTCGCTATGCTGCGCCTCGATCAGATTGAAGAGTTTATCCCGGAACACATCGTCCACACAAGGAAGATTGGCGGCTTCGTGCCTCGTCAGACGACCGAATTTTTGGGCGAATGTACTGGCAAGGCGCTTACGTTCTTCGATAATCCGGATAATTTTCAGACGGACATACTGCATATTGAACGGCTTGTGAATATATTCGTCAGCACCTTCTGCAATTCCGTAAATCCGTTGGTTGTCATCCGAAAGAGCCGTAAGCAGCACGATCGGAATATGACAGGTCGCTATGTTAGATTTTATGTTGCTGCACAACTGGAATCCGTTGAGCGCAGGCATCAGCACGTCGCTCAGGATAAGCGATACTTCATCATCCATCACGGCTTTAACGGCATCGTAACCGTTATTGACGGCAATAACGCGGAAGTTCGTTGAAAGTTCATCTTTAAGATAGGCGAGTATCTCAGAATCATCCTCGGCAATGACGATTGTTTCGTTATATTTCTTGGCCAATAACTCATTGACCTTATTGTCGTCGATCACCTCGTCCGCAAGATAATTCGTCGGAAGAGTTTCGTCAAAAGTGACATTTTCTCCGAAATGCGATTTTCCCTTGAACAGTTCGACCCGGAAAACGGTATAAGCCCCCGGAAGACTATCCGCCGTTATGTATCCATGATGCAGTTCGACATATTCCCGTGTCAGGTGTAATCCGATCCCCGTACTGTAATTCGACGTGTTCTTGAGCGCATAAAAACGGTCGAAAATACGAGGAAGACTCTCTTTATCTATACCCTTCCCGTTATCCTCGACTTCGATCAGTACGCTCGGACCGTTATCTGTCACCGACACCAAAATCGTACCGTATTTGGGCGAATATTTGAAAGCATTTGAAAGCAGGTTGAGCAACACCTGTTCGATTTTATCGGTATCAATCCACAACTGCTGATGCGACGTGTCCGTACGAAATTTATAGACGATCTTTTCCGTTTCGGCATAAGTCTCGAAATAACTAAGTATCTCTTGTGTAAACTGCACGATATCCACCTGTTTCAGCGTAAGCATCATTTTATTATTTTCGATCTTCCGGAAATCGAGAATCTGATTCACGACATTCAGCAGATGGCGCGCGTTACGCTGAATCGTCCAGATATTACGTTGAATTTCGGGGTCCTTTTCCCGCTTGACAATGCTGTCGAGCGGATTGAGGATCAGCGTCAGCGGAGTGCGGATTTCATGGGTTATATTTGTAAAAAACTGTAATTTGTGAGCCGTTACATTCTCTATCTGGGCATGCTTATCCATCAACTCACGGGTTGCAATTTCGATTTCAGCATTTTTTGCGGTCAGGATTTCGTTGCGGCGCCGGAGACGCAGATTCAATCGGATGGCATAAATGCCCATTCCTCCCGCAACAAGGGCGATAATTATGACGGCCCACAATGAATATTTCAGATTGTCAACGCTTCGGTCATATTGTTCAAGAACCGTTTTCTGTTTGTTGATCTGTTCCTGATAACTGACTATCTGTTCCTGCTGCGCCTTGAGTGTGTAGGCATTGTGAGAATCGACGAGTGCCGATTGCAGTTGGTAGCTCTTCTCTACCCGTTTACCAAGAAGGATACGTCTGGCGATCGCCATGACCTTGTCTCCTCCCGTGGGATAGAGGAATGAGGCTTGCAGTCTGCCGTCGAGAACCGCATCTACTCCGACGAGCGCATCTATTCCGATAAATTTTATCCGCTGCGCACAGAGTGAATCGGCTGCATTGATCACATTGTAGGCAGCTAGTGCCATATCGTCGTTGTGCGCAAAAACCAGATCGATATCGTTATAGTGGCCGATCGCCGCCACGCGCTCTTTTGCCACATCGGGTTTCCAGTCGCCGGGAATGGTATGCACCGAATAGCTTTCACTCGCTTCGGCAAGGAATCCCTTATGCCGTTCCACAGCGGGTGAAGAGCTCATCAATCCGGTAATTTCGAGAATCGTAGACCCTTCGGATAATATGGTGTTGATGTAGCGTCCCACATCACGGCCGATATCGTAATTATCCGCACTGATGCAGGTCGTGTAATGGTCCGAATGTATTTTACGATCCCAGATGATTGTCGGAATTCCCATGTCGAAAGCTTCGACGGCGATCGGTGTCACCGGCTCCGATTCGTTCGGCGAGATGATGAGCAGGTCGACCTTCGCCTCAATGAATTCACGAATCTGATCGATCTGTAACTGTGTATTGTTATGCGCATTGCTGACCACAATGCTCAATTCCGGATATTTGGCCGCTTCGGCTTGCATCTGAATCATCATGATCTGACGCCATAGGTCGTTGGTACATTGGGAGAATCCGATCACATAATGACGCTTGGGCTCCGAGATCGATTCACGACGGCAGCCGTTCGTCATCATACATGAATTCTAAGATAAAACCAAATAAAAGCTGCAAAAAGTTTCATGCCCGGAAATTGTCATTTTTTGTCGTAGCGTTTAGCAAAATGATTCTGGTTATGGGATGCAAGGCCGCGAAGCGCTTGTATAGCCTTGCATCCCATAGTCAGAATCGTTAATTTGCGGAGTACGGAAATGACAATACATTAATTATGAGTAGGTTCGGCCCCAATTAGACGGACTGTTCCGACAATAAGATTTTGAGATTTTGAATGATCTCAAAATCTTATCGAATGGCAGATATGTATGCCGGATTATATCTGCAACGCTACATATGGTGTTCCACGCCTTACGACGGCAAAGCATCTGGCGGCGATTTTGGCCCTCACAGCATTCAGGACGCTGAATTTATGTTTACCTTCAGCCACTTTGCGTTCGTAATATGCCTTTAGTTGCGGATCACACCTGATGGCAATCAGTGCACTGCGGTTCAGTTGTACTTTAATGTCTCGATTCGCCATGCTCGATGTGTGGCATCCCCCGCGAACGCTTGTGCCGGAGCTATGTTCGAACGGAGCCAGCCCGCAATAGCAGGCAAACTTGCGGTGGTCTGTGATTTTGGTGAAATTAAGCGTCGAACAGAGCATCACAATGGCCGTGATCGGCCCTACACCTTTGATGCTGGTCAGCAGCTTGTAGTTCCGGCAAATGTTGCTGTCGGCGGCTATCAGTTCCTTCATTTCCCGTTCGATGGTTTTCATATGAGTTTCTGCATACGCGATCTCCTCCTGGAGCATGGAACGTTGAATAGATACATCCGCGAATTTCTCTTTGTAGTCTAATTTTTCGAGCAACACCAGTTTCGCTACACGTTGTTTTGCCAGATGAGCCCTTAAGATCAGCCATGTGCGCAACTGACACAGTTCCTTCTCTGCCGGCAGATAAAGGGCTATCTTCCGATAGTGAGTGATCGCATACTCGGCGATACGCCGGGCATCCACTCTGTCTGTTTTGCCACGGGCAATACCCATCGAATACTTGATTACCAACGGCGAGATCAGTGAAAAATTGAAATTCAGCGTCCTGTCGGAAGCACAAACCGCCATCTCGGATATGTAGCTCCCCATATCCTCGGCGCAGAAAATCACATCGTCGAGCCGAATACCATGCCGCTTCTCAACCCAGTGCAGACACGAGCAGATCCCTTTTCGGGAGTTGGCGAATTTGCGGTGAGCCATCTCGTTTGCATCCTCGAAGGCGACCAAAGACGCATCGAAAGTCTCTTTCGACACATCCAGACCCACATAATACAAATAGTGCATAACTTGTTAGTTTTGTGAGAGTCGTATGCTATCACATGTACCAGGTCTTCAAACCTACAATTCTAAACAGCCATTCTCTCTGGTTAATGGAGTCGCAGTCCAAATCTACCGCCAAGCCTCAAAGCTTACGACAAGCCCCGGTTCACTGCGACTCCATATCGAAATTACCTGTGATTACATCACGCTGCAAATCTACATGCGACCAGCAAAACGCCGGGGATGGAAATATGCAAGGCTCGCCCCTCGGGCGATTCGCATGGCCTTGCATATTTCCATCTCTGACGATAAATTCCCTGCCGGCGGGAAAACTTACATCGAAAATTACCCTGCTATTGACGAAGTAAGATCGGGAATCGAATTAGCTGTAAGATAGGAGGCCATTACCGTGCGACCTTGAAGACGCTGCTGAGTTTCTCGCTTAATGCCGCCATATCCTGTCCGATTTTATCATTGGTGATCTTAGCATAGATTTGGGTCGTGGTGATCCGTTTGTGCCCCAGCATCTTGCTGACCGTTTCCAGCGGTACGCCCTGCGTGAGCGTAACCGTCGTGGCGAAGGTATGCCGCGCGAGGTGGATCGTGGGGTTGAACGACAGACCGGCGTGTCTGGCAACATGCCGCAAGGACATGTTCAGCGTATTATAAGTGCCTTTGAGCGGAAAGACCCGGTCGCCTGAGAGATGCATATCCTTATAACGCTCGTAAAGCATTTCGGCAACGGGAAGCAGTTTGACACGGAACTGCGTACCTGTTTTCTGACGCCTGTCGATAATCCAGCGCTCCCCGTTATCGTCCGTATGGATGTCCGCGTGGGTGAGTTTCACTACGTCCGCATGGCTCAGGCCCGTGAAAGCACAGAAGACGAAGGCATCCCGGTTGATACCCGTTCGGTAATTGGGGAGCCTGACATCTATCACGGCTTGTAACTCCGAAGCCGAAAGGTAACGGCGTTCTGAGTATTCCGGCCTCACGTAGAAACCTGCGAAAGGATCGGCGGCAATCCAGCCGTTCTTATACGCCGTGTAGGTCATCAGCTTCAATTTCTTGAGCGTAGAATGGATCGTCCCGGAACGCATCCCTTGTACCGAGGAGAGGTAGACCACAAACTTTTCGATGAAATCCCGCTTCAGCTCTTTGAACGCAATGTCCTTGACGCGGTACTCGTATTCGAGGAAGGAGGCCAGACGCCGGCGGCGTTTGCAGTAGTCCTCATAACTGGAATAAGCGCGGTCTTTGCCCACGCGCTTGCGGAAATCTGCAAGGTATTCGTCGAAGGTCTGCAACAGCAGGCGGCAGTCGTCACCCATACCGAGGAAAGCGTTGCGGACCTTTTCGGCCGTAACGTATGAATCACGGTCGCAGAGACGTTGGTACTGCTTGCCGATATTGGTCTTGATGTTCTCCAACTTTTCATTGAGACGCTGGGCTTCAAGACTTCTGCCGGAGGCTTTGTTGGCTTTGGCATCCCAAAGGCTGGAACGAACGGAGAGTTTGCTGCTGAACTGCGACATCGTGCCATTGATGGTGATACGGCCCATAACGGGAACCTGACCGTGTTTTTCCGACTGCCTTTTTACATAGAAAAGGACTTTGAAAGTGCTGCGTTGCATAATAACTTGAACTTTGTGGATGGGTTAAACGTTAAGTCAAGTTATTTGTTATGCGGAAATCCGATGCAACAAACTGAAAACAAACGCCTTAATGCAAACAAAAGCATTTCGGGCAGGTAACGGATAAGTAACACAACTCACCGTTAATCCTGCCCGATTCTGCAATTTTATTGCTCGGAACAGATGCAGAACAGGGAATTAAATACCTGTAAACATGATATTTACTCTTTCCTGCATATTCCGTTACCTACAAATACCGAACCGTGCTGGGACCGGCGTGCAATATCGGACAGAATGTCATGGTCGCCGCGGACGTGATACTGGGCCGTCAGGTAAAGGTGCAGAACAACGTGTCGATCTATTCGGGCGTGATCTGCGAGGATTATGTTTTTCTGGGCCCTTCGTGCGTATTCACCAACGTCAAGAATCCCCGAAGCGAGATCTCGCGCAGGGAGCAGTATAAAACCACCCGCGTGCGCCGGGGCGCCACCGTCGGGGCCAATGCCACCGTCGTATGCGGGGTCGAGATCGGCCGGTACGCCTTCGTGGGCGCGGGGCGGTCGTTACGCATTCGGTCCCCGATCATGCCCTCGTTGAGGGGGTGCCCGCACGCGTGGTCGGATGGATGAGCCGCTTGGGGCACAGGCTGGAATTCGACGAAGCCGGCAGGGCCGTGTGCCCGGAGTCGGGACGCAGTTATCGCAAGGTCAATGAATGTGTCTATGAAGAAGATGATATATGATCGGCTGACCGGTCGGGAAACGTCGCTGGCCGTGATCGGGCTGGGATATGTAGGCGTGCCCGTAGCGCTGAGGTTTGCCCGGTGTTTCGATGTGGTGGGGTACGATATGGATGCCCGCCGTATCGAAAAACTGCGTGAAAAGTACGGCGCCGGCTGCGGGAGCATCCGTTTCACCTCTTTGGAAGAGGAGTTGTCGCGGGCCGCATTTTATATCGTCACGGTGCTCACCCCGGTCGATGAGCGCAAGAATCCCGATCTGACCTGTCTTGTCGAGGCCACGCGCACCGTAGCGCGCTATCTGAAGCGGGGCGATTATGTCGTGTATGAATCCACGGTCTACCCCGGATGCACCGAGGAGGTGTGCGTGCCGCTGCTCGAAAAAGGCTCCGGGCTGAAACTCGGTGCGGATTTCAAGGTGGGCTACTCGCCCGAACGCATCAATCCCAACGATTCGGAGCATACCTTCTCGAACACCGCCAAAATCGTGTCGGCGAACGACGGGCAGGCGCTGGACGAGGTCGCGCGCGTATACGCGGAGGTCGTGGCGGCCGATCTCTGCCGGGCGTCGGGCATCCGGGTGGCCGAAGCGGCCAAGATGACGGAGAACGTGCAGCGCAGTGTCAACATCGCCCTGATGAACGAATTGCAGCGGCTGTTCTCGCGCATGGGAATAGATATGGGCGAGGTCATCGATATGGCTTCGTCCAAATGGAATTTCGTAAAGTACAGACCGGGACTGGGCGGCGGACATTGCATTCCGGTCGATCCGCTCTATCTTGTATCGGCCGCTTCAAAGCTGGGGGTCGAGATGCCCGTCACGAGTTCGGGCTGCGCCGTGAACGACGGCATGGCGGCGTACGTGGTGCGGTCGCTGCTTGGGGCCATGGGAAGCGACGGCCGCGGCGCAAGGGCTTTGCTGATGGGCGTCACCTACAAGGAAAACATCGACGACATACGCAACTCCCGGATCGCCGAGATGGTCGGACTGCTGGAGCGTGAGGGGATGAGTGTGGATGTGACCGATCCCCATGCCGATCCCGATAAGGTTTATGCCATGTACGGAATTCGGCCGGTGCCGGCCCTCCGGCCGCCTTACGACCTGATTGTCGTGGCCGTGGCGCACGACGAGTACCGCGGACTCGACGACGCTTATTTCCGCTCCATCTCCCGCGGGGCGGCCCTGTTGGGCGACATTCGCGGACTCTATAAGGGCCGGATCAAATCGCTCGGATACTGGAGCCTGTAAAACGGGCCGCCGGGCCATACGGTACGAGGCATGAAACAGAACTCCACCCCTCTGATCGGAAATGCTGGCAGAAGCCGCACGCTGCAGGCCTTGTGGCTGGCGCTGGCCAATCTGTTGTCGCTGAGCGTGACGCTGGTCATGCAGGCGGTGCTCTGCCGTTACATGACCACGTCGGAGTACGGTACTTACAGTCAGGTGCTGTACGTCTATAACACCCTGCTGGTCGTCTTTTCGCTGGGACTTCCCAAAGCGTACTCCTATTACCTCGCCCGCGTGTCGCCGGAGGAGGGGAGGGATATCGTCCGCAAACTGAACGGGCTGTTTCTGCTTCTTGCGTCCGTTTTTTCGTGCATTTTGCTTTGGCAGGCCGCCGCCATAGCCGGAGTGCTCGGCAATCCGCTGCTGGCCGAGCCGTTGAGGCTGTTTGCCGCGGCGCCCATGCTGCTGATGCCGGTCTTGGGGGGGGAGAATATTCTGGTCGTCTACGGCAAGGCGCACCTCGTGGCCGGCTATGTGCTGATAAGCCGTGCCTTCATGATTGCATGCGTCGTGCTTCCGGTCGTGGTTTTCGATGCGGGGGTGTCGGGAGCGATCGCCGGTTTCGTCCTCGCGTCGCTGGTCACATGCGTTGCCGGGCAGAAGTTGTCGTCCGTGCCGTTCCGCAATGTATCTCCGGTGAAGAGCCGGCTGACGGTCCGGGAGCTGCTCCGGTTTTCGATGCCGGTGTTTGCTTCGAGTATGTACGGATTCGTGATCGGTTCGGCGAGCCAGTTCCTCGTAAGCCGCTATTTGGGCGTCGAGGATTTCGCCCTGTTCGCCAACGGATACCGCGAACTTCCGCTGGCCGGAATGATTATCGGTGCTGCGGCCGGTGTGCTGCTGCCGGAATTTTCGAGGATGTCGGTGGAAGGGGCCGACGGCGGGCAGTTTGTCCGGTTGTGGCAGGCGGCTGTCCTCAAGTCCTCGGCGATCATTTATCCGTTGTCCGTATTCTGCTGCGTTTTCGCTCCTGAGATCATCTGTCTGCTGTATGGGGAGGGGTATCGGGAAGCGGCCGGCCTGTTCCGGATCGTCACCCTCGTCAATCTGGCGCGTATCATGCCCTACGCCCCCGTCCTGTTTGCACTGGGGCGGGGAAAAGCCTTTGCCCGTGCGCACCTTGTCACCGCTCTGCTCATCGTCGGTCTCGAACTCTGGTGCGTCATGGTGTTTCCGTCCCTTTGGGCTATTGCGGCCATTGCCACGGGCTGTACGTTTTTCTGTCTGTTCCTGCTGATGACGACCACCGCCCGCGTGCTGGGCACTTCGCTTGCGGGGCTGATGCCGTGGAGGATGCTGACGATCGTGCTGCTCGTATCGGCCGCGGCCTGCACGGCGGCCAGGCTGGCTGTCTTGCTGACCGGGATGACGCATTATCTTGTCGTCGTTTCGGTGGGCTTCGCCGTCTATCTGTCGTTGTACCTGCCGTTTGCGCAGCGGGCCGGAATCCGCTATATGGAGTTGTTCGGACCGGTGCTCGCGAAATTGCGGCCGAACCGGACGTAAGGGCTTCGCGGCTTCCCGTTTTCGGCCGCCGTCTCGCGTTTTCGACTGCCGGAGCGGAGCGCCGGATTTCGGTTAGGGGCGGAGATTCCGATGCCGGGCCGGCCCGGCATCGGCGTCAGTGCTGTTTCAGGGCTTCCTGCCCTGCCAGATATTCGAGCAGCCGGCCGACCTGATTCTTCCGGCTGTACTGCCGTATCTTGTCCCAGTCGCGGGGCAGCACCTCCTTGTTCTTCCAGATGGAATAGCAGCGCAGGAGCATCCGCTTGACCTGCTCGTTGTCCGTTTCGTCCGCGGTGAAACCCGCGCGCGTCTCCTTCAGCAGGTCGGCGATGAGGTCCTGTCTCTTATACACATCTCCGAGCCCACGAGACTACGCTGCATCTCGT
>OWHZ01001356.1_pt1 | contig 9887 bp, 8 predicted proteins | sample 1732651 | NCBI WGS metagenome assembly OWHZ01 (sample SAMN05065738, study PRJEB22554) | human gut metagenome | biome: ENVO:2100002; feature: ENVO:00000062; material: ENVO:00002003 | host: Homo sapiens | place: USA
TTTGTGCTCGAAGCACAATATACGCATACGGAATTTATCTTGTTCATCATCTTGCTACCTCCTTTTTAGGTACCGCCACAAAGGTACATGATTTCGGGGAGATTTGAAACAAATTTCTTTCTTCCCACTTACGACGGGGGATTTTTCATAAATCAATAACGGATTATGTGTGCCGCAGGCACTGATAAGGCACATTAAACAGAGCTACACCCTTTGCCCCGGATAGCTACACCCTTTGGGGTAAATGGCTACACCATGTCAGGGAAAGGGTGTAGCCTTATATAAAAGGTAAAATTCCCTGTTGACATATAGTGATGAAAGCAGGGAATCGTTCACTTTATTGAATCAGAGGACCTTATATATCAATATTCGAGCCAAAAGTAATCCGTCAAGGTCAATCCGATTAATAGGATTATTCCCGCAATAAGCATAGAGACTTGTATTGAAGTAATTTTCAGCAGAAGGGTCCACCGTCGTAAACCTTCCCAGCGCAGCATCATACATGCGTGCCCCATAATCATACAGATTCAACCCCTTCTTGCCATCGTACTCCTTGCCGTTGTATTTATAAGGCTGCACATTGCCTGAACTTGCAAACACACCACCGAAGGGATAGTAATGGTTCGCTTCCTCAACAGCACCGCTGGAACTGAGGACTACGCGGTTGTTTCCCTGATGGTCCTGCAGGTAATAGTGATACTTCTTGTCCGAAAGCGTAACATACCCCTCTTCCGTAAGAAGAAGCTTGGCAACACCGTTTTCATAGACCACATTGCAGCAATACACCGTAGGAACCAGATTGCCCGAACCATCTGCCTCCTTATACATCATGCGCCGCTTGATGCCGTCGGCAGTATAGCCATACTGTATGAAACCGCCGGAAGCAAAAGTGACGCCTGTTGGCAAATTTAATACATTATACGTAATATCGCTAATTCCCTTGTTTAAATCTTTGGTCAAATTGCCGTTCGCATCATAAACGTACTCGTTCGCCTGCTTCACACCGTCCTTGAACTCGAAGCCACCGTTGTAGGCGGAAGCCGTCACGGCATCGTCCACACGGGTCAGCTGATTGCCGTTCAAAGTGTAAGTCAGGTTATCAATCAAACCGTAACTGGAAGCAGCGGTCTGACCGTAACGTTGCAGGGTCTTGATGTTGCCGTTTTTGTCATAGGCGGTTACATTCTCACTGAAACGGTTGGTGTTCGTATTGATGCCGGCTGTTTCACCGTAGGTGGCGTTCATCAGGCGGCTTAATCCGTCATAAGTGAATTTGTAACCGCGGACTGTACTTTCGTTCCCGGACTTCCAGGTCATGCTGCTGATATTGCCATTGTACTTCGCTGTACCCACACCCGTGTTGTAGTACAGGTTCTGTGTGAAGCATGTACCGCTGATGCCCGTCAGCCAGCTACGCAGGTTGTAGGCATATGTCAGTTTGTTGATGCTCGTTCCGTGATACTGCTTGGTCAGCAAACGACCGAAGTTGTCATAAGTGGCTTTTCCACTGCCTCCCAATGTATGCTCCACCTTGCTCACCCTGTCAGCATAGTCGTAGCTGTAAGTGTATACTTCCTCTCTTGTAGTCTTTCCGGAAGCGGGAAGTAAATAAAAAACTATCCTAACATGCAAGATATAGTAATATCTGATGTTAGGATAGCAATTAAATAGATTATTTCAAGAATATAAAATACTTATTTATTTAAGATATACAAAACTCCAGTTTCGCAATCTGTATTAAGATAAACTCCATGATGAAATAACAAATAAATCAAATATTTTTCTTCTGGATATGACAAACCAACAGAAAGTACACCTTTCTCATTAAAAAGCAAAGAAATAAGATTTTCTACTTTTCCTTTATAAATTGAATCTATGTATGGCTGTGGAGTTACCATACAGTCCATTTCCTTTAGTGAACAAAATGTAATGCTGTCTATACCCAATGTCTGTTCTAATAAAATTGGAAAAAGTTCATATCGATATTTCTTATTAGCTACCCCATCATTCAGAAATAGGTACATATCTCCTTCTCTTGGAACTATCGAATATACACTATCTTTGTATTCTATATTCATTGCAACAAAAGGGCTTTGCCAAGTAGAATCAACAAACATATCTTCATACCTCTCACTTGTTTTATGTACACACATTACAAATAAGAGATTAATACCCAACATAAGGATAATCTTATTCCAACAGTTTTTGGGGTATTTTCCTTCCACGATATTCCGTTCTTTTTGCATCTCCTGTTCTTTTTCTAATTTTATTCTCAGTATTAATAGCACGAATTTCTCTCATGGGTATTCCATTTCCTATATTTTCATAAGACATAATACCTTTATCTACATCCGACGAATGCTGTAACTCATGGATTAAACCAATTCTTGGTGTCCGATGATTTCCATTAATATCCGTTTTAACATCAGGGTCATAATTTATAATGCTTCCTTGCGGAATGTCTTTTTTAGCTTTTTCTCTATCAAATCCTGAAGAATTAGACTCTCCTCGTTTAGTCCTTGTTATTGAATGAACATTCTTACTTTTCTCCAGTTCAATAATCATCTCACCAATTTCCTTATCATCCTTCTTAAGTTGCTGCAAATCTGCTTTCACGTCCTTTTGATACTTGGTATCAAATCCAAAGAACATTTTCACATTATCTATCAAACCATTCGGGTTCGGATTTACAACAATTGTATCTCCATTCACATCTATGTTATTCACCGGATTATTCGCCCCATACTGATACGGAGACATCGAATAATACTTCTCGGCAAATCTGTCATTCGTCGTAAACCTTCCCAGCGCCGCATCATAATGCCTTGCCCCGTAGTCATACCAGTTCAACCCTTTCTTTGAGTCAAGCTCCTTACCGTTGTACTTGTAAGGCTGAACATTACTTGTACTTGCAAACGCCCCGCCGAAGGGATAGTAATGGTTCGTCTCTTCTACCGTACCGCTCTGGCTGATGACTACCCGGTTATTCCCTTGATGGTCTTTCAAGTAATAGTGATACTTGCTGTCGCTCAAAGTAACATAACCCTCTTCGGTAAGAAGCAGCTTCTGGACTCCGTTTTCATAGACCACGTTTCCGCAGTAATCGGTAGTGGTGGTAGTACTGCCTATCTTATGGACTGTTCTCAGCTTTGTGCCGTCGGCTCCATAAGTGTAGGTGATGGTACTTCCGTCACTGAAAGTCACCACATTCGGCAAATTTAAGAAATTATATGTAATGCCGCTAATACCTTTGTTCAAATCTTTAGTTAAATTGCCGTTGGCATCATAAGAGTACTCATCGGCAGCATTGGCACCGTTTTTGAACTCGAAGCCGCCATTGTAGGCGGAAGCCGTCACGGCATCATCCACACGGTTCAACTGATTGCCGTTCAAGGTGAGAGTCAGGTTGTCTATCATGCCGTAGGCGGCTGAAGAGAGTTGCCCGTAACGCTGCAATCCCTTGATGTTACCGTTCTTGTCATACCCCGTCACGTTCTCACTGAAACGGTTCGCGTTCGTGCTGATACCTGCTGTCTCGCCGTAGGTGGCATTCAGCATGCGGTCCAGTCCGTCGTAGGTGAACTTGTAACCGCGGACGGTGCTTTCATTCCCGGACTTCCAGGTCATGCTGCTGATGCTGCCGTTGTAGCGGGCGGTACCCACACCCGTATTGTAGTACAGGTTCTGGGTGAAGCGCGTACTTGTGATGCCCGTCAGCCAGCTGCGGAGGTTATAGGCATACGTCAGCTTGTTCGCCGCAGAGCCGTGCAGGGACTTGGTACTCAGACGGCCGAAACTATCGTACGTATAGTCTGCCAGAGTTATTTTGGTTCCTCCCAAAGTATGCTCCACCTTGCTTACACGGTCTGCATGGTCATAGCTATAGGTATAGACTTCCGTACGTGTGGACTTGCCGCTTGCGGTATGGCTATGCGTCACCGTGGCGGGCTGTCCCGTAAAGGTATAGACCGTATTAGTCACGTCATAACCGCCCAAAAGATTGTTCTGTACGACTTTAGTTACACGCCCCTTGACGTCATAGTAATAGCCTTTGTAAATTTTAGTACTGCTGCCGGATACAGTCACCGCGCTTCCTGTCAGGGAGCCTTTACTGTAGCCCGAAGTGTCGTTCGTGAACTGGCTCGTCGGGAAACCCGTACCGCCCAGTTCTGCACATGCACCACCTGATCGGAAGAAACCGTCTTGTTCGTGCACTCCCCCTGTTGCGTCAGCCGTCCACCGTTGTCATACACATACTCCGCGAGCTGCGCATCCGGAAGCTTCTTCCAAGTGCAGAGATTACGGTGGTCGTCATACACACAATAGGTATCCTACGTCTCGCTGATAGAATAACAAAAACTATCCTAACATACAAGATATGGAATATCTGATGTTAGGATAGTAATTAGATAGATTGGTTTTTAATCAACCTATATCAGAGGAAGACAGTAGTTCGTTACGACGAATTAACCTAAAGCATCAGGCTCTAATAAATCTGGATGTAGTATTACTGATTTATCTAATGCTCTAACAAAATGAGATTTATGGGAATATAATACTTGATACTCCTCACTCTTCTCATTTGCCCAAACTTTCAAAACTACAGCCGCTTCTAAGGGTAAACTCTTCCCGCAGAAACAGCAAACAACCATTTCTTTATTTAATATTCCATCCATAATTTTTCGCTATTCTATTAATAGATTTTTGAGACCAATTTCCCATTGTTGTTATTATACCTTTCCTCCCTTCTACAACAGCATTAAATCTACCGGGAGTAATTTCATGAAGATAAACTGTAGCTCCATCAGCCTGAGTAAAAGCCTTTCCTACAGACTTTGTTACTCTTACTTCATTCACAGAAAGTACCCCTCCTCTCGTTGCCGTTGTTCCAGCAATCCGTTGCACTCCGTGAGCAGTTGATTGTATTGCATTTTGAGTACCTCTTCCTGCCACCTTTCCTACAGCCCATCCTATTGCCTTCCCCAACAACATACCGCCAAACTCTCCGGCACCAAAGCCAAAGGCAGCTTCGCCTATAGGTCGCGCAATAGCATCTATAGAACGACTGTTCAGAGAATTGAAAAGGGCAGACTTAGAGTCTTCAGATAAAGGACTGGTTTTACCTAAGAACTGATTCTGAAGTTTACCGCAGGAAGCTATCAAGTCAAAAGCATTAACAGCCTGATTGGCTAAGATACCTCCATTCTGATAGAAGTTCAGATAGTTGTCATTACCTAACGCAATAGAGGCAGATGAACCGATATTAGTATAGCCTTTTAAGGCTTCACTGCCTTCCTGCCAACGTAAATTCCCTTGTTTATCTTCATACCAGTCAGCTCCTGTTGGGTCTATTCTGCTGATAGGGCTGTTACCACAATAAGCATAGAGACTTGTTTTGAAGTAGTTTTCAGCAGAAGGGTCCACCGTCTCAAACCTCCCCAACGCCGCATCATAATGCCGTGCCCCGTAGTCATACCAGTTCAGCCCTTTCTTCGAGTCATACTCCTTGCCGTTGTACTTGTAAGGCTGAACATTACCTGCACTTGCAAATGTACCGCCGAAAGGATAGTAATGGCTCGTCTCTTCTACCGTGCCGCTCTGGCTGATGACTACCCGGTTATTCCCCTGATGGTCTTTCAAGTAGTAGTGATACTTGCTGTCGCTCAAAGTAATATAACCCTCTTCGGTAAGAAGCAGCTTCTGGACTCCGTTTTCATAGATCACATTGCCGCAATAGTCAGTCGTTGTGGTTGTACTGCCTATCTTATGGACTGTTCTCAGCTTTGTGCCATCGGCTCCATAAATATAGGTGATAGTACTTCCGTCACTGAACGTTACTGTATTTGGCAAATTTAAACAATTATATGATATACCGGTAATATTCTTGTTTAAATCTTTAGTTAAATTGCCGTTGGCATCGTAGGTGTACTCGTTCGCCTGCTTCATGCTGTCCTTGAACTCGAAGCTGTTATTGTAGACGAAAGCTGTCGCGTTCTCGCGGAAACGGTTAGTGTCTGTACCAATGATTGTAGTATTATCATAGGCGGCGTTAACATTTGCTTTAAAGCTCATTGAATAAATTTTGCCATTGGGCCTTCATTACTCCACTTGGCAAGTTAGACTGCTAATATTTCTATTATAGTGGGTACCCTATAAAAAGAAACAGCGGATGTTTCCACCCGCTGTAATAGAATTGTTATAAAAATATTATTCAATTATTTGTTTTTTATTTTTAATATAAAATAGAATAAGAGCATAATAAAAACCTCAGATAATACACCTGGTAAATATAGAAACCCTATCATTATATCAAAATTAAAACGCCAAAATATAAAGAAAATAGTAGAAAGAGAGACAACAAGTATCAATTGCAGGCAACAATATAATAATGTCGTTTTAAGATTAAGCCTCAAATTCAATAATAATAATAAGAAGAACAAAACCGTTCCTAAAACAAACGTTATTGATCCTACAAATAATTCAACTGAAAATAAATCTCCTAATGATATACTTTGACTTTCCATATCTATTCAATTTTAACTTGTCTCTTTTTAGGATCATAATTTAGTGACTTAAAATTATCTTGATACTCTTTAACTATACTATTGGGCCTTGGATCTATAATTACTGGTGCCTTATCTTTTACAGATGGGTCTTGTTTCAAAACATCAGCCGCAAAAGTTCCACAATTATTATTCCTTAATGAATACTCTTTCCTCTTTGAATTAGCATTCTCCGCTATTTTTGATTCTGCATAGTTTTTCATTTCTTTAAACTTATCACTTTCAATATATGCTCCTTCTATTCTTCCGGCATGTCCCGCTTGTTCAGATATTATTGATAAAGTTTTATTCAATGATTCCAATGTAGGCTTTTTATCTTGTCCTATTTTTACATTTGGAACAGCGAATGTTCTGACAACTCCTTTACCCTCTTTGTCATATCTGCCATATTCATAATATTTAGTCACTCCTGTTTTATTATCAATCAATAATACTCCAGCATGACCTAAATTCCCAATTTTACCAATAGGAGTTGATATTTTATAATCAGGGAAGGCAATATAAATACCATCCTTCCCGTTAGGGTCTATACAATTTATAGGATTACTATAACAATAAGTATACAAACTTTCTGAATAATACTTCTCTGCCAACGGATCCACCGTCATAAACCGTCCCAACACTGCATCATAATGCCGTGCCCCGTAATCATACCAGTTCAAGCCTTTCTTCGTGTCATATTCCTTGCTATTGTACTTGTAAGGCTGAGTGCTTGTTGATGAAGCGAATACTCCTCCAAACAGATAGTAATGGTTTGTCTCCTCTACCGCTCCGCTCTGGTTTATGACTACACGGTTGTTCCCCTGATGGTCCTTCAAGTAATAGTAATACTTGTTGTCGCTCAAAGTAATATAGCCCTCTTCGGTAATCAGAAGCTTCTGGGCTCCGTTTTCATAGACCACATTCCCGCAATAGTCCGTTGTGGTGGTAGCGCCACCTATCTTATGAACCGTTCTTAGCTTTGTGCCGTCGGCTGCATAAACATAGGTAATCGTACTTCCGTCGCTGAACGTTACTGCACTTGGCAAATTTAAACAATTATATTGAATATCGGTGATTCCCTTGTTCAAATCTTTGGTTAAATTGCCGTTCGCATCGTAGGTGTACTCTCCGACCTGCTTCACGCCGTCCTTGAACTCGAAGCCTCCACCGTAAGCAGAAGCCATCACGGCATCGTCCACACGGCTCAACTGATTGCCGTTCAAGGTAAAAGTCAGGTTGTCTATCAGGCCGTAGGCACTGGCACCAGTCTGGCCGTAACGTTGCAAACTCTTGATGTTACCGTTCTTGTCATAACCCGTAACGTTCTCCGAGAAGCGGTTCGCATTCGTGCTGATACTTGCTGTCTCTCCATAGGTAGCGTTCAGTACTCTGTCAAGACCGTCGTAAGTGAATTTGTAACCACGGACTGTACTTTCGTTCCCGGACTTCCAGGTTATGTTGCTGATGCTGCCGTTGTACTTCGCAGTACCCACACCCGTGTTGTAGTACAGGTTCTGCGTGAAGCGTGTGCCGCTGATTCCCGTCAGCCAGCTACGCAGGTTGTAGGTATAAGTCAGCTTGTTGGTGCTCGTACCGTGATACTGCTTGGTCAGCAAACGACCGAAGTTGTCATAAGTCGCATCGTACAGAGTAATCGCAGTGCTGCCAAGACTATGCTGCACTTTGTTTATTCTGTCCGCATGGTCGTAGGTATAGGTATATACTTCCGTGCGCGTGGTCTTTCCGCTGGCAGTATGTGTATGTGTCACACCAGACGGCTTGTTGGAGAAAGTATAAACCGTACTTGTGATGTCGTAGCCACTGAGCAAGTTGTTCTGCACAAGCACGGTAGGACTGGAAGATGGATTCCCCCCTGCAGGGTCAGCCGTCCCAGACTGTCGTACAAATAATACATATAGGAAATGTTATCCAGATAGGAAGTGCCCGTGCTGTTAAGCATCCGGAGAGTACGGATGTAGTCCTGCATGACCTACATCATTTGATAGACCTAAAAAACTATCCTAACATACAAGATATAGCATATCTGATGTTAGGATAGTAATTAAATAAATCTCATTGAAAAAAGGCAACTTATATTAGAGTAATATTTTTTATTTAGTATGCAAAAGCTTTATAATCTCACCATTACTTTTTCTTATTTCCACATAAGATTGTCCACAGAAAGTCAGCGCACTATCATTTCCATTAGGAATATGCCCTTCTATTACCCATATTCCATTTACCAAGTTAACAGAAAAAGGTTTTTCTTTCTCTATACTTTCCTTTCCATAAATTTCCAATAGTACGCATTCCGCTATCTTTACTGCAATATCCGCTGTAGGTATAAATCCCTCTGCAGGAACATAGCTTTTCATATCAGTATAAAAATCTGTTGAGAGACTATCATTCATTACATACTCAATCTGTTGAGATGATTGTTGATCTTCTCCGACCTTCGATGTACTGTTTGTACATGACATCGCAAATAGCATTAAAGCAAAAAAATAAGTCCTATACATATTGCTATCTTTTTAAAATACCCAATGAATATGTTCTCTCTGGCTAACAGGAATGTTTAAATCTGGCTTTTGTAGCAATTCTTTCATTCTTTGTTTACCCTTTTCAGCAGGAATATCTTTCGGATTAATATTATTCTTTCGTTTAGGATCTTTGGGATCATTAGGAAGATCACTAGTCACTATTGATGTTTTCTTACTATAAGGATTATATTCTAACAAATCGCCACTCGGCGTAGCCAAATAACCATTTTCTTTTGTTTTCTCAATATATTTTATATCAGCTTTTGAGAATTTATTATTTATATGCTCTGCGTCCGCGTCTCCATGCGAATGAATCGATCCTACAAATCTCTCACCGTTAGGAGGTAAGCTTATAGATACGCTGTGCTCTCCTTCATTGGCTGCACTATAAGAATATCCCTTTAGCTTTCCCTTTTGCTTAACTTCATAAATAGAAGAGCCCATTTCACGTTTACGTATAATAGATGCACCATTATAATACATACCCCAATCTTTAGCTGCTGCTCTTTTAGTCTTAAACAGATCACCGGGAGCATATTCCATACCATTTGGGTCTATGAACTTTACCGGATTATCGGCACAATAAGTATACGGACTCATCGAATAATATTTCTCCGCCAACGGGTCATTCGTCGTAAACCTTCCCAACGCAGCATCATAATGTCTCGCCCCATAATCATACCAGTTCAAACCCTTCTTCGTATCAAGCTCCTTACCGTTATACTTGTAAGGCTGGGTATTGCCTGCAGTGCCAAACACACCACCGAAAGGGTAGTAATGGTTCGTTTCCTCCACAGTACCT
>OWHZ01001369.1_pt1 | contig 9845 bp, 6 predicted proteins | sample 1732651 | NCBI WGS metagenome assembly OWHZ01 (sample SAMN05065738, study PRJEB22554) | human gut metagenome | biome: ENVO:2100002; feature: ENVO:00000062; material: ENVO:00002003 | host: Homo sapiens | place: USA
TCTACACTCGACTAGTCGTCGGCAGCGTCAGATGTGTATAAGAGACAGTTCATGTACAATACAAAATCCTTCATTGTAAATGAATTCTTTTTCCGGCACCGCTGCGGCGACAAAATGTGCCAGATTCCGGTCCGGGATAAATAAAATATGTTTATTCGGCAGATTTTTTACAATCTTTACCGCATTTGCAGAAGTTACACAGACATCCGACCACGATTTGATCTCCTGTGTCGAGTTGATATAACACACGACCGCAAGGTCATCGTACTGGTCTCTCGCGGCCTGTACGGTTTCTTTTGTTACCATATGTGCCATCGGGCAGTCCGCAGCAAGATCCGGCATCAGTACTGTTTTATCCGGATTTAACAATTTTGCACTCTCGCCCATAAATGTCACGCCACAGAGTACGATCGTCTTATTTGCAAGCTCTGTTGCCTTTTTACTCAGGAAATAAGAATCTCCGATGTAATCGGCAAGTGCCTGGACTTCCGGTCTTACATAATAATGTGCCAGGATCACGGCATCTCTTTTCTTTTTCCACTCTTCTAATTCTTCCAAACTTATCATACGCCCTCTTAACTCTCTCTCAAATTTTTTGCCCATTCATTTCAGATTTTTAATGAAACTTTTCGTAGTATACCACTTATCATTACATATGACAAGACACATGTTTAAAATCATGTAAAGTTTTCTGCTTTTATTTTTCAAAGAAATGTTTTGTACTTCTGAAACAATACATAATTCATTCTGTTTCAAGACATATTAAACAACAGAATGCATGTTCCGCATTCTATCTATTGCGAATATAAAAATCATGAAAAAGAGGGATTCTATATGTTAAACGGAGATACTGTAAAATTATTGCGGGAATGTAATGCCGGCACAAAAATGGCAGTTTATTCCATGGATGAGATCTGTGATAAAATTTCAGATGCAGATTTTAAAAATATCATCCTGGCATCTAAAGAAAAACATGCGCGTCTCGGAAATGAGATCCATGCACAGTTAGAAAAATGCGATGATCCGGCAAAAGAACCAAATGCGCTTGCAAAAGGAATGTCCTGGCTGAAAACAAATGCCAAGTTAGCAGTTGAGGAAAGTGATGCTGTGTGTGCTGATCTTTTGACCGAAGGCTGCAATATGGGTGTCAAATCACTCTGCCGCTATTATAATCAGTATGCGGCCGCGGACAAACAGGCCCAGGGATTTTGCAAAGAACTGATCCATCTTGAGGAAAATCTTGCCAAAGAAATACGATGTTATCTTTAACAGAAAAACTGCCACTCACACAAAGCAAAAAAAGACAGTAACAACTTACTTTCGATTGTTACTGTCTTTTTATTCGGTTATTTACAGTCCCGTGTTTTCCGGTAAATGTGTTATCTTCCTTTTACCACAAATTCACGGATTTCCTCCATCACAGTATCATCTTCCTCATGTATGGTCAGTGTCAGAGGTTTTGACAGATCCATCGTACAGATTCCAATGATTGATTTTCCATCTACGGTATATCTGCCTTTTGCAAGGTCAAACGCTCCTTTATGGCCACTTAAGATATGACACAGCTTCTTTGCTTTTTCCGGTGCATCGATCAATACTTCTACCTGTTTCAAAACAAAATCCTCCTGTTTTGTTCTTGTATAGATATAGTATTCCACAATTTTCCACCGGTTATTCATTATTCGGCAAGCAATGCCTCGATTTCATCAAGCACTTCCCCAAATACATCCAGTGCCTCCTGGATTGGCTTTGGTGTTTCAAGGTTGACACCGGCGATCTTAAGCAGCTCAACCGGAGAGGCAGAACAGCCACCGGATAAAAACTTCTTATAACGTTCTACCGCAGGTGCTCCCTCTTTTAAGATTCCATGTGCCAGTGCAACTGCCGAAGAAAATCCCGTTGCATACTGATATACATAGAAATTATAGTAAAAATGAGGGATTCTTGCCCATTCGTAGGCAATCTCAGAATCTGATACCATATCCGGTCCAAAATATTTGCAGTTTAAGTCATAATATAATTTATTTAACGTCTCAGCGGTCAGGCTCTCTCCCTCTTCCACCATCTTATTGCTTAACATTTCATATTCAGCAAACATAGTCTGACGGTAAACAGTTCCCTTAAAGCTGTCAAGATAATGGTTGAGCAGATATGCACGCTCCTTTTTATCAGTTGTATTTTTCAGCAAATACTCCATTAAAAGCACTTCGTTACAGGTAGATGCCACCTCTGCAACAAAGATCTTATACTGGGAGTAAATGTATGGCTGACTGGAATTTGAATAATAGGAATGCATCGCATGTCCCATTTCATGTGCCAGCGTAAACATATTATCAAGGGTATCATTATGATTTAACAGCACATATGGATGTGAACCATAAGCCCCTGCAGAATAAGCTCCGCTTCTCTTTCCCTCGTTCTCATAAACATCGATCCAGCGGCTTTCAAATCCCTCTTTTACCTTTGCGACATATTCTTCCCCAAGTGGTGCTAATGCCTTTAACACGGTTTCTTTCGCTTCTTCAAAAGAAATCTTCTTTGCGGCATCTGCGATCATTGGTGTGTAAACGTCGTACATATGCAGTTCGTCCACGCCAAGGCATTTTTTGCGGAGACGTACATAACGGTGCATTTTATCCATATTCTTATTGATCGTATCGATCAGATTATGATAAACAGTCGGAGAAACATTGTTAGCATCCACTGCGGCTTCCAGTGTTGAATGATAGTGTCTCGCATTTGCATAGAAAACCTGCTGTTTTACCTGACCATTATATAATGCAGCAAGTGTGTTTGCATACTGTTTGTACACACCATAAAATCCCTCAAATGCATCCTTACGCACACGGCGGTCTGCAGACTCTTCAAATGGTACAAAGTTGCCATGGGACAGTCTCACTGTATCTCCATCTTCATCTTTGATCTCCGGGAATACAAAATCAGCGTTGTTGATGATGGAATATACCTGTCCGGATGTCTCCGCCATATCGCCTGTCATCGCTACCAGTTTTTCCATTTCAGCAGAAAGTGTATGTGCCTTGGTACGCTCGATTTCCTCGATCTGTTTACGGTAAAGTTCTAACTCCGGAAGTTCTTTATAGTATCCTTCCAGAACAGCCTCATCCATTGCAAGGATCTCCGGAACGATAAATGCAGTCTGGCTTGACACCTTCGTCAGCATAAAATACATTTTCTGGGACATTGCCTGATGTGCCGTATTTTTCTGGTCTTCATCAAACAGACGCTCTGCATAATTAAAATCATAATCCAGTTTTTCCTCTGCCTTAGCTGCGCGTTCTAATACAAATAACAGATTTTGCGCACAAGCAGCTACTTTACCTTCCATCTTTCCGATTTCATCCAGGATCTTGTCAATCTCATCCAGATCTTTTTTCCAATCCTCGTCGGACGCATACATATCTTTTAAATTCCATGTATATTCTTCTTTTACTTCGCTTCGTTTTAACAATTCTTTTGCCATTGTAAACCTCCATATTTTTACTGTCGGAAAATGATTCCAGCACTCTTTAATTTACGCCCTATGGCAGGAATTGTAAAGGGAAATATTGATGTTTTATTCTCTATTTCTTATTTAGTGCAAGGAACAGATTATAGAAGTTTCTCAACGCATCCGGTTCTTTGCTGTTTCCAATTCCGTGAGTTTCCACATATTGTTTCATCTGTTTGATCGTTTCCTTTGAAAATACATAGGTTTCCACCGGAGTATCATGATCCATGTTATTTAATGCGCTTTCCAGTGCTGCCTTGTATTCCGGATCGACTTTCCAGATAGAATTATCTTCAAGTCCGCCTTCTTCAAACGATTTGTTATAATATTTGCTGTTGATGAAACGGGTAACTCCGGTCAGATCCATCTGTGTGGGTTTTTTCGGTGTCGTATCGGTCACATGCACCATGATCTGTTTCACATAAGTGTTTCCCACATGGTCTACCACTGTTAAATTCTCGGATGTGGCAAAGTCATGCTGCAGATTTGTAAATTCTTCTGCCTGGTAGTCCGGGATCGTGAAAGATGTGAACACTTCCGGATCACTCGGTGCCGGATTGGTTCCCGGTAAAATCGGACTTCCATCTTCCCGGTCGGTTGCCGTTGCATGGCTTAAGATTTCTTCTTCCGTGATAAAACCACTCTGTGCCTGCTCTAAGGTATAATAGAGATCCTGTGCCTGAATCCACGGGCAGTCGTCCCAGGCAGCATAAAGTGTGATCTCTCCACCATCTTCTGCCACAAGGTTCCGAACGATATCTCCGGCTTTCCACTGTGGGATAAAGGTGTCTTTGCCATCTTCTAAGGACCAGCCCATAAATACGGATGCGTAGACTTTTTTCTTTGGCTCCTCGGCTTTCTTATTTTCTTCGATATCTTCTTCCTCTAAGTCATTGAAAGCATCAATATCTTCGGCATCATCTTTATTCTCTTTTGTCACGGCAACTTTCTCATTCTGATCCGTATCGTCTGTTACATCAGGATTGCCTGTATCATCTGATTCATCAGAATTATCTGCAGTTTCTGCCTCGTCTGCTTCATCGGGACTGTCTGCCATTTCTGCATTGTCTGCTTCATCAGAGTTGTCTGCAGTTTCTCCATTGCCTGCTTCATCCATGGAATCCTGTGCGTCTGCATCTGAATTACCTGCATCCGAATCATCTCCATTGTTTTCGGAATCCTCATCCTCTGAATTACCGGCACCCTCTGGGTCTTCCGCATTATCCGGATCTTCGGTATCCTCCATATCTTCCGTTTCTTCCTCTTCATATCCATCCATCATTGCCTTTGGAATCACTCCGGCAATCACATCCTCTGTCACGTTTTGTCCATCCAGTGTATATTTCACATAGGCTGCTGTTCCGTCTGCATTCCATACATCCGGCAGCGTTACATCTTCATCATACGTTGCTTCAATATCATCGATATGTCCGGCTCCACCGTTTGGATCAAAATGGATCGTATATTTATTTGCCTCTGCATTGGCTGTCATCGTGACATTTCCGGCCGGCATTGTAAATACAAACTTCTTAGCATCTACGGTCTGCTCCCCACCGGATCCGCCTTTATAATTTCCTTTCCAGTTTAACCAGTGATAGCCTTCTTTTACTGCCGCATCGATGGTAACGCTCTGTCCATAGCGGTACGATCCGCCTCCGGTCGTCTTTTCAATGCCGGTTCCGGCATTTAATGTTACATTATATAGATGTCTTTCATAATAATAATCAATGACCATCTTTCCATCTGCAGTTACCGCTTTCGTCTGTGTTTTCGGACTGTCAAATCCTGTATATGTCTTTACTGCAGGCGTTACTTTGCTTCCGATCTGTGCTTTCTTTGTCTCTGTCTCGGCAAGCTCGTAATTTTTATCATCATGTGTGGAAGCAATGCCCGTTGTTTTCTGTTTCCAGTGACGAACGGTATAAACAGCTTCATCTAACACTCCGGTAAGAGTTAAGGTCATGTTATAAGCAGGCATGCTTCTCTCATAGGCATAGGTTTTATCATTCACATAATCAGATGTAACCTTACAGTTTGTCGAAACACCAGTCTTTTCATTGAGATCCGTCCACATGCTGAACACGCAGCCGGTATTAAAAGTCGGTGTGGAAACAATGTTTGCATTACACGGCAATTCATACGATGTCATGTAATAATCACCAGATACCGTGCTGCTACTGTTTACTGTGCCACCGGCACCAGTGATCGCCGTCCCATTATTAAATACCTGTGTTACAGCTTTATTGACCGTGGTTTTGTCGATCTTGACAGTGAGTACATAAATTGGAATTCCTGTCGATTCTTCCGATAATATGTCATCAATGGTAGTACCTGTTGCAACATTTTGCGATCTTAGATCTCCGGACAGTTTAGATCCATTCTTAAATTCCTCTTTTCCGGAATTTTTTTCATATGTACAGTCGATGCTGTAACTAATATAACTTCCTTTGCTTGGATTTACAAATTTACTTTTTCCAATAGCTGTTTCACCTTGTGTATCTACTGAAAACGTTACGGTATGCTCTTTTGCATTCCAAACGCCTGTAATTGTGGTTGTTTTATCAGCCTCCTTATTATAAACCGTGAGTTTTGGTTTTGTATTCGTCGGAGTTAATGCTTCGTCTAATGTAACAACCAGTTTTCCATTGTAATATCCCGTCTTAGACTGCAGCGTCTTATTGGTAATCTTCTGTGAAACAGTAACTGTTGTCGGGCTTTTTACTGTCGTAACCTGAGCTCCTTCTGCAAAGTTATCCGAAATATCTACCGCAATACCCGTCACAAACATGGTAACCCAGTGCGTTTCATCCCCTGTATTGGCCTGCAGCGTGTATTTATCATTTGCATAGGCAGGCTGTGTACTCTCTTTGGGAATTGTAAAATCAACCAAATCTCCCCTTGTCGTCGTTACTTCATCGTACAGTGCCTCTCCATTAATCGATAAATATGGACTCACTTCCTTTGACAGTCCGAAAATCCGTTTGTTTTTATTAAACTTTTCAGTTTCTTTCTGTGCATACAGATTCAGTTTTGTCAGATTAACTGCCGTGTTCCCACTATACACAAAAATCGTCAGATATTGTCCAGTTAACGGCTCTTTATCATTCGCCTTATATGCCTTTGACTTCACTTTTGTGACCATTCCGGTCTTGATATCTTTCTCTACCCATTCTCCATCGTGTTTTGAAACATCATCAATATTAAAATCCGCAGACATTCTAAGACGTACTGCTCTCATCGGAACCGTTATATCACAGTTTTCCACAACGATCAGCTGCCATCCTCCGGCGCCCTCACCGCCACCGATATGTTCATAATACGGAATGTTGAATACGGAATACGTTCCATAGATCTTGCTGCTTTTATTAATGATGTCTGTTACATCTGCATACATATTGACAAAAGTGTACTGTTTATTTACTCCATTTTCCTTTTTTTGATCTATATAATCGATCGACCGGTTATCATAAGTTGCATACTGTGCCTTTATCAGTTTTGCCGATCCATCCGGCAGTACAAAGGCGATTTCTGATTTTGCCAAAGCAGCTGCATCTGTCGTCGATCTGTCTACACTTGTTCTTGCCTGCCATACCAAATATGCAGCCCGTACTGTTCCATCCCCACCTGACGATTTTGTCAGCTTTGCAGATCTGTTGTTTTTGATCTTCTTTCCAATCACGGAGTTGTCTGCTTTTTTCAATACCGTTTCTGCAGCTTTATATTGGTCTTTTTTACTGTCATAGGTGTTATAGTTTGTAACAATATCGTTAGACCATGTATCATAGTTCGTATTTCCGGTATAGTTGATATTCAACCGTCCATACAGCGGTTGTCCTGCCCCCGCCTGTGAATCCGTCATATAAACTTCTCCTGCTTCTTCTACCGTGATCGCTTTCACACTCTGTGGGATCATGGTGACCAGAAACATTACTGCACAGAGCAGTAAAAATCTGCTTAATTGTGTTATCCTGTTTCTCATAAATCTCCTTTCGACTTTTTTGTCATGTGTAGTTTATATTTTCATTTTGAAAATACCGTAATAATAAAAAATGAACTGCAAGGTAATCAGATGCCAAGCAGTTCACTTTTCTGTGGCAACCTATAATAGACTGCCATCTACTTTATTAAATTTTCCTTGCTGTTTAAAGTTTTGTTACAAAACCATCCTTTTCTGCATTTTTATCTCTATCAGCTCCTGTAGTACATCCTGTCCTATATTCAGCAAATGATGTTGTCTTGTCACTAACAGTTACCTTCCATGAATAACTCCAACGTCCATCAGCTGTTTTTAAGGTAATAATAGCTGATCCTTTTCCTATAGCTTGAAGATAGGATTCATCCTTTACTCTTAAGATATTTTCATTGCTACTAGACATAATAATCTTATTATTGCTTGCAATAGCATCCGCATAATCACATGAAGTTGCCACTTTTTTATCTGCCGCGAAAAATTCAGTTGCTACTCCTCTTAATCTATATTCAATCGTACCATCATCATTTTTCTTCACATAGTACTTGATATTATCGTACATATCAAATCCAACTGCCAGCACCATGTCGTTTTTCTTAACCGTTACCTTGTATTTCGCCTGGACTTTCTTATTGGCTTTTGACGTAACTGTAATCGTTGCAGTTCCCACCTTTTTCGGTGTCACAAAACCGGTGGAAGAAACAGCTGCAACACTTGTGTTGCTGGACTTATAGGAAACAGCACTGTTCTTTACACCAGTGATCCGTTTTACTTTGATCTGTGCCTGTCCGTATTTCTCTTTCTGCACTAAAAGCTGTTTTCCAATAAAATGATCCTGACTACTATAATCTTCTGTATAATATTCAAGAGTCTCTGCATCTCCACAATGATCATAAATCTTATGGAAAGATTTTTCCGGATATAAAGTTACACTGTTTTCTGCAAGTACGATCTTACCTTTTCCTTTTTCGGAATAGTCCGTATCAATCATATCCGCCGTTTTTACGGTTACCTTAAACACAGCTTTTACTTTCTTGTTGATTAGGGAAGTTACAGTGATCGTTGCCTTTCCTGCTTTCTTGCCGGTTACTTTTCCTTTGGATGATACCGTTGCAACTTTTTTGTCACTGGAAGAAAAGGCAATGTTCTTATTGCTGATCCCTTTAAAGGATTTTACTTTGATAGTGGTTGTCTTTCCGACAACGATGGATGCTTTTTTCTCTTTTAAAGTGATCTTTGCTTTCTGCTTTCCCTTGCTTACAGTCAGACTCAATGTTCCTTTTACCTTGGAATCATAGATGGATGTCACAGTGATTTTACATTTTCCTTTTTTCTTTACAGTCACAACACCCTTTGCATTTACTGTTGCAATGCTGGTGTTCGAGGATTTGTATTTCAGTTCACCGGATTTGATACCGTCTTTACTGTTTTTTGATCCTACCACCACTCCATTTTTAAACATGGCAACCGGAACAATCGTGAACTTCTCTCCTGCATAAACAGTTTTCTTTTTCATGCAGTGATAATGATTGTATGTTCCATTGTTTTTGGAAACATTACAGCAGCCTTCATTTGCTTTATGCCATTTGGCATCATCCGATGTTGCAAACACGATTTGATTTTTGGGCTTATCTTTGCCATAGTAATCCAGATATGCTGCCTGTTTTGCCGATACCTCTTCCGGCTGCGGTACTACAACGCTGCTGATACACACGATAAGTGCAAGCATGAGCACGACTGCTTTTTTCCATCCTGCCACCTTTGCGGTGTTCATTCCTTTCCGGTTTCTTCTTTCTCTCATAACTTCGATTCTCCTTTATCTTTTATTTTTGATTCTTTTACTTACGACGTTGACAAACGAATTGGAAACTTTTATAATATACCTATCAAGACAGCCGGGTGATAAGCAAATACCTATCTGCTCCGGTGAAACAAGTTGATTAGTTACAAGAAATAACCGTCAGATCTTGTCAGGGAGCTGGACGGTTATTTTTTTGTCTTATCATGGGTATCATTTCTGACACTTCTGACAAGCGTTATGATGGCACATATCATAATAACAAATGTGAATAAATCACTATATGTAACCATGCTACCACCCCTTTCTCCGAATCTCGGAGCAGATCTAAGTGGTAAAGCCGTCCTTTCGGCTGCCTTGATCAGTATACTATATCTGTTTTCCTTTTCTTTATTATAAACGTCATGTAATGGAAAAGCAACTTTCTCTGATCGAATATCTTCCTATTTATTTGTCAAGGTACAGTTCTTGTATAGTGCAGATAAAAGCACAGTTTTCACTTTCATTACCATGGAATATTCCTGTCTCTTATACACATCTCCGAGCCCACGAGACTACGCTGCATCTCG
>OWHZ01001384.1_pt1 | contig 9769 bp, 8 predicted proteins | sample 1732651 | NCBI WGS metagenome assembly OWHZ01 (sample SAMN05065738, study PRJEB22554) | human gut metagenome | biome: ENVO:2100002; feature: ENVO:00000062; material: ENVO:00002003 | host: Homo sapiens | place: USA
CGAATAGATGTTCTGACGGTCGGGATTGTTGCCGACAACCAGTATTTTAGGCTCTTTCGGGTTGTTGATGTCGAGTGAAAAATCATCACCCGTCATTACCCAGTAAAGTGCCGGGCTTATCATCCTTGAAAGCGGGATTTTCGCACTGGCAATCTGCCCCTGCAACTGTTCAACTGCCGAACTTTCCCAAGCATCCACGAACGGGGAAAGATAGTTTTCCAGTTCGGGATAACTGCGTAAAATCGTGAAAACATCAGCGTATTTCTTATTTAGCAGTTCAATGGCATGGGGGAACGTGCAATACTTACCGCCTTGATAGATACGGAGATACCAAATTATAGCCGCCAAAAGAATAATCGGGCTTTCCACGAAGAAGTCGCCCTGCTTGCTTATCCAACTTCGATTGAGGTTAAGCATTATCGTGTAGCTTGCTTCATAGGCATCCGCAATGTCCGACATGAAACTGGCGTTTATCGGGTTGCATCGGTGGCTCTTGCGTGGGTCGTCAAAATTGATAATGTAGAATTTGGGCTTTACCTTATACCCGTCCAAGTGGTTAAGCAAATGATTATAAGCGATTTCCGATAAATCGGGAAACTTATAATCATAGCAGTAGAGCGCAAAACCTTTCTCGATTTGCTGTTTTATATAATTATTTACTACTGCGTATGACTTACCACTGCCCGGCGTTCCTAACACGATACTCGCACGAAAAACGTTTACAACGTTAATATAGCCGTTGTTCCACTTCTTCTTATAGTAGAACCGGGTAGGCAAGTTTACAGAGTATTCATTTTCGATAAGCCTTGTTTCCTGCTGGAAACTTTCGTTTTCCGTGTTAAAGACATCATCCATCAGGTTGTTCTTCAACAGCCGGGACATCCATGTACCCGCCATGAGCATACAGATATAGCCCGCCGACAGCGTGGCGATATAAAACACAGTGTCCGCCGTATGTGGCAGCGGAAGTTCCAGCAGCCACCAGTTCAGGAAAAACAACACGACACCCGCCACAAGACTGCAATGTATCTTCGTCCACGTTATCTTTTCCTCTTTCACTCCCTTAGTACCGATGCACGACAGGGCGAGGAACACCACCGAAAAAAGTTTTGTCCAAAGAACGGACGAGAACAGCCCGGTGGTACGCTGGAAGTTCCACAGTATCTTGTCTATCACCTCAAATGTCACTCCCCATTCTTTCAGGGTGGAGTAACAGAACCAGTACACGTTTATTCCCACGAATAGAATACTGATAGCCCGCATAAAGTCCATGACCCGTGCAAGCCCTCTCAAATCATCTTCCTGTTGCATGATTGTAATGTTTTTTAAGTTAGTCGATGCGCCTTGTGCGCTTCTTTTTCTTCTTTCTCTTTTGGCGGGCGGTGTCCTGCGGCTCGTCACCGCCTGATGCACCGCCGCCAAGCAATCCACCGAAAGCACCCAGCACCGAAGCCACACCCGGAACGATATCGGATTTCGGCGTGAAGCCCGGCTGTTCCTGATGCGTGGGCTGGTCTTGCTGTGGTGCTGACAATTCGGACTGGTGCATCTTTCCGGTTTCGCCCGAAAAACGTTCGTTGAACACGTTCGCCGAATACTCCTTGCCCAAGCGTGAACCGTTCAGCACCACCCGGTTGTCATGGTCGATGAACGTAACGCCATAGATGCGCCCGCTGTCATTCTGACGGAATACCACGTCAATGCCCTGCTTCTTTAGCTGCTGTTCCAGTTCCTTGCGGCTGTGGGCGGTCTGCATGGCAGTGGCTACAATCTTCCGGGTGCGCTCTTTCAGCTTGCCGTTCTTAATCAGCTCGCCCGATTTCTCCATTCTGCGCTGCACCGCTTCATAACCTACCGACTTGCCGATGCGGGAAGCCTTTACCGGGTTGCCCGCCTTTTCTCCCTTGTCGTTCATGGCGGAATAGACTATGCCCTGATAGGGCTTGCCGTTCACTTCACCCTTGACATCCTCGGCGCAGACGTTGTAAACGGCAAGCAAAGCCTTGTATTCCCCGAACGATTGGAAGCGGTAGCCGTAGCAAGCCGCTTTCACGGTGTTGCCGATTTGGTGCTTCACGTCCCCGGCGGTGTAGTCCACCTTTTTAAGTTCCGGGCGTTCCGTCCTCGCTTTCCTCTCTGCCGGGTGCAGGTTGTATTTCTTTTCCAGTTCACGGGTGATTTGCTTGCTGCGCCGATGCTCAAACCTGTCATTCAGCGGTCTGCCGTTCTCGTCCACCCGCAACCCTACGATGTGGATATGGTGGCGGTCGATGTCGGTATGCTTGTACACCAAATAAGGCTGGTTGCCATAGCCCAACTTCTGCATATACTCTTTGGCTATGTCGGAAAGCTGCTGGTCGGTCAGCACGTCTTCCGGGTGCGGGTTTATGGAAATATGAAGTATCGGCTTCTTGGTGGATAGCTGGACGGGCATCTGCATTTCAAAGCTGCGCATACACTCGCCGATAGAGAAGTTCCCGTCCTCGCTCAACAGCATTTTGTTGGAAAAAAGCACCTTTGCTTCCTCGCTGTCCACCTTGTTTTGGTTGTACACCAGTGCGCCGAACATATTGCCGCCCGTGCTTATTTTGGCAACCATAGTTCCTTGCACTCGTTTGTCAGGTCGATAACCTGACGGTTCAACATAGCCAGTTCGGTGGTCGCTTTCTCCAGTTTATAGAGAAAAGCCAATGCCTTTTTCTCCGAAAAGTTGCCGTGTAACGCCTTTACGACTTGGTTGTAATTGACCGCAACCGCCCGGAACTGGGCGTAAAATTCGGTCAGCCGGGCGCAATATTCTACTGCCGATTTGTCCACTTTCACCACCCGGAACGGCTCGCCGAACAGCCGGGCGGCGATGAAACGGGACTTGCTCGTAACGCCCGACTGCTCCCACTGCGAGAGGAAGCGGGCGTTCTCCCGGTCGTTCAGGTAAAGGACATGGCGATGCTTCGCCGGGTCTGCGAGGGCGGGGCGACCGCCCTTGTTGGTTCTTCTTGTTTCCATGCTTCTTTGGATTAAAAAATTACGACTTCGGAGTGATTTTTACCCCCGCAAGGGGCAAGGCGTTTTCAGGCACGGAAAACGGTTTTGTATGCTACAAAACACACCTTGCTATTTTCTGACGAAAATCGAAATCCGTCACGGACGGATTGGGGTTAGCGTGGAACGGTAAGCCCTGCCGCTCACCAGCCCGGTTTTACACCTGCGCCCCCTGCGGTTCGTTACTCCGCTGCAAAGTAACGGTGATTTATAATGCTGTAAAATAGGCGGTTGGTGGACAAATCGGGACAGCGCAGGACAAATCGGGACAAGGTTTTCAGGGGACGTTTTTTCTCCCTTTTTTTGCATCGGATTTCAAGATTGAAAGAAATATTCCAATCAGGAAAGAATGATTGAAAGCATGATTTCAAGAAAACGTGATTGCAAGATTTCAATATTTCAAGAAAGAATGAAAGCAGGAAAACAAGATTGAAATAAAACAGTCTTTCAATCTTTCAAGATTGCAATATGGAAACAAAGAAAGCTATATGGCTGGATTGATTGAAAGCAATAAATAAATCTATCAACCAATAATGAACGAAAGCAATATGGAAAACGAGAAAACACCCCTTTATGTCGCCTTTTCCACCCAAAAGGGCGGGGTCGGCAAAACCACCTTTACCGTGCTGGCGGCGAGTTACCTCTACTACCTCAAAGGCTACGATGTGGCGGTGGTCGATTGCGACTATCCCCAACACTCCATTGCCGGGATGCGCAAGCGGGATGCCGAGCAGGTCGGGGCGGATGAAGATTACAAGCGCATGGCGTATGAACAGTTTACCCGGCTGGGAAAGAAAGCCTACCCGGTATTGTGCAGTTCACCCGAAAAGGCGATTGCAACGGCTGACGAACATATAGCCGCCGGACACGTGCCGGATATAGTGTTTTTCGACCTGCCCGGCACGGTGAACAGCGAGGGCGTGATAAACTCCCTTGCGGGCATGGACTACATCTTCACCCCCATTTCAGCCGACAAGGTGGTGCTGGAAAGCAGCCTGTCGTTCGCAATGGCTATCCAAAAGCTATTGGTGAAGAATGAAGCCTGCCGACTTGCCGGGCTGTACCTCTTTTGGAACATGGTGGACGGGCGGGAGAAAACAGACCTTTACACCGCCTATGACAAGACCATTAAGGAACTGGAACTGCCGCTGATGAAAACCTTTATCCCCGATACCAAACGCTACAAAAAGGAACTGGTAGCGGATAAAAAGGCGGTGTTCCGCTCCACGCTCTTTCCCGCCAGCCGCCCGCTGGTAAGGGGAAGCAACTTGGAAGAACTGATAACCGAAATAGTGTACTACATCAAATTAAAATGATATGGCAAAACAAAGCGGCGGGATGCCGAAGATAGACGAGGATTTCATGAAAGAGCTTATATCGCAGGGTGTTCCCAGTAAACAAGATAATAATAAGACGAATGATGTACCGCAAGAAACACAAACAGAAACGGTGCAAGTAGAGAAATCGACACCCCGCAAGCGCAAGGGCGGTTCGGGCGACTACCGGGAAACCTATTTTCAGAAAGTGGAACTGGCAGACCGACAGCCCTTGTACGTGAGCCGTACCACGCACGAGAAGCTGATGCGTATCGTGACGGTGATAGGCGGGCGAAAGGTGACGGTAAGCAGCTACGTGGAAAACATTCTGCTACGCCACTTCGAGCAGTACCAAGACGAGATAAACACCCTGTACGAAAGTCACTTCCAAAAGCCCTTTTAGCTATGGTAGCCTATTGCATATTAACCGGGCTTTTGGTGTACTACATCGCCCTGTGGCTGTGGTATCGCTACACGGACAGCCGGACATCACCGGGCAGAACGGATGATGCGCCGCTTCCACGAAACGGGGTTTCAGGCTACACGCTGATAGGTGAAAGCCGATACAAGGGTGGACTAATCGGGACAGCGCAGGACAAATCGGTACACATCCCGCAAACGGCTGAAAATGATACTATTTTTGCGCCGCAAGCTGACGGACAGCCGGAAGAAAACATTTCGGAAACAGCACCCGAAGCGGAAGAAACGCCCGGTTACGAGAATGACGAACCCGACTACGAGGACGAGGAAATAGCCGGGTACATGGACGGTGACGATGATACCGGGCGGGCTACGGGCGTGAGCTTTGACGAACTGGGCGAAGCGGTACGCACGGCGAACGCCGACAACTCCACCGAAGCGGAACAGCGGCAAGCAGCCGGGACGCTGGCAAGGATTGAGGGGACGAACCTCTACGATGCGGTGGTGGAGAACATCAACGGCGGGCTGGCAAAGGTGGCGGAACTGCTGGGACGCAACGAAGGGGAACTGGCTACGGCTGCTGTCCCTGCCGAAGCTGGCAATACAAGCAAGGAACACGAAGCGTTCGACATGAACGATTTCCTATAATATAATAATGTGTAACAATATGAAGCAACGTGACTACGGTTGATTGGCAACCTGAAAACCAAACAGACAAACGGGAATGTTCCCGACCACTAAAATTTCAAATTATTCACCAGCTGGGAAAGGCGGACTTCCCAACCGCCGCCCGGCATTAAAAACAAATCACAATGAGAAAGAAAATCTTTTTGTCGGCGGCTATCCTTGCCGCTGCGGTAAGTGCCTACGCACAAGGCAACGGGCAGGCGGGCATCACCGAAGCCACGAACCTAATCACAGGGTATTTCGACCCCGGAACAAAACTGGTGTACGCAATCGGGGCGGTCTGCGGCTTGATTGGCGGGGTAAAAGTATATAACAAGTTTTCGAGCGGCGACCCCGACACCTCAAAGACTGCCGCCAGTTGGTTCGGGGCGTGCATCTTCCTGATTGTCGCCGCCACTATCCTGCGGTCGTTCTTCCTCTAAACCAGCGGCTATGTCTGAATATCCGGTAAACAGGGGTATCGGGAAGCCGGTGGAGTTCAAGGGGCTGAAAAGCCAGTACCTCTTTATCTTTTGCGGCGGCTTGCTCGCCGTCTTCGTGGTGTTCATCGTCCTGTTCATGGCAGGCGTGAACCAGTGGCTATGTATCGGTTTCATCGTGTCGGCTTCGCTGCTGCTCGTGTGGCAGACGTTCCGGCTCAACGCACGGTACGGCACGCACGGGCTGATGAAAGCAGCCGCACGCAAAAGACACCCACGCTTCATTATCAGCCGAAAGGCGATACCCCGGCTGTTCAACTACAAAAGAAGAAAGGAAGAAAGAACATGAGGAATACATTAAAGGCTACCACGCTGGAAAGGAAATTTCCACTTTTGGCAGTGGAGAACGGCTGCATCATTTCAAAGGATGCGGACATAACGGTGGCTTTCAGGGTGGAACTGCCCGAACTGTTCACCGTCACCAGTGCCGAGTACGAAGCCATACATTCGGCATGGTACAAGGCAATCAAGGTGCTGCCCGACTACTCCATAGTACACAAGCAGGACTTCTTCATCAAGGAGAACTACCAGCCCGACACGGAAAGGGACGAGCTTAGTTTTTTAAGCCGCTCCTTTGAACGGCACTTCAATGAACGCCCGTTCCTGAACCATTACTGCTACCTGTTCCTGACAAAAACGACAAGGGAGAGAAGCCGCCGACAGAGCGACTTCTCCACCCTCTGCCGGGGCAGGATTGTTCCGCAAGAGATAGCCGACAAGGAAGCGGCGGCAAAGTTCATCGAAGCGGTCGGGCAGTTCGAGCGCATCATGAACGACAGCGGGTTTGTCACCCTTACCCGGCTGGCGGCATCGGAAATCACCGGACAGGATGGAAAGGCGGGCATCATCGAGAAATACTTCTCGCTCTCGCAGACAGATACCACCTGCCTGAAAGACATCGGGCTGTACCCGGAAGAAATGCGTGTCGGGGACGATATACTGTGCCTGCACACGCTTTCGGACGTGGAAGATTTGCCCGGAAAGGTCGGGACGGACTGCCGATTTGAGAAGCTGTCCACAGACAGAAGCGATTGCAGGTTAAGTTTTGCCGCCCCGGTGGGCGTGCTGTTGTCGTGTAACCACGTCTATAACCAGTTCATCTTCATAGACGACCACGCCGAAAACCTGAAGAACTTCGAGCAGACCGCCCGGAATATGCAATCGCTCTCCCGTTACTCCCGTGCCAACCAAGTGAACAAGGAGTGGATAGACGAGTACCTGAACGAAGCCCACAGCAAAGGGCTTGTCTCGGTGCGCTGCCACTGCAATGTCATGGCATGGAGTGACGACAGGGACGAACTCAAACGCATACGCAACGATGTGGGAAGCCAGCTTGCGTTAATGGAGTGCAAGCCACGCCACAACACCACCGACACGCCCACGCTCTTTTGGGCGGGCATACCCGGCAACGAAGCCGACTTCCCGGCAGAGGAAAGTTTCTACACGTTCTTGGGGCAGGCTCTCTGCCTGTTCGTGGAAGAAACGAACTACAAGAGTTCGCTTTCGCCGTTCGGTATCAAAATGGTGGACAGGGTAAGCGGTCGCCCGCTGCACATCGACATATCGGATTTGCCCATGAAGAAAGGCATCACCACCAACCGCAACAAGTTTATACTTGGGCCGAGTGGTAGCGGGAAGTCTTTCTTCACCAACCACATGGTGCGCCAGTATTACGAGCAGGGTGCGCACGTGCTGCTGGTCGATACGGGTAACAGTTACTTGGGGCTGTCCCAGCTTATCCACAACCGCACGCACGGCGAGGACGGGATTTATTTCACCTACACCAACGAGAACCCGATAGCGTTCAACCCGTTCTATGTCGAGGACGGGGTATTTGACATCGAGAAGAAAGAGAGTATAAAAACCCTTATACTCACCCTGTGGAAGCGGGACGATGAAGCCCCCAAGCGGTCGGAAGAAGTGGCGTTGTCCAATGCGGTAAGTGCCTATATCGAACGTATCACGGGCGACAGGTCGGTAACGCCCTGCTTCAACACGTTCTACGAGTTTGTCCGGGATGATTACCGCCGACAGCTTGAACAGAAGAACGTCAGGGAAAAGGATTTTGACATAGACAACTTCCTGAACGTGCTTGAACCATATTACAAGGGTGGCGAGTATGACTATTTGCTGAACTCCGACAAGGAGCTGGATTTACTGCATAAACGCTTCATTGTCTTTGAATTGGACAACATCAAAGACCATAAGATTTTATTCCCGATAACGACCATTATCATCATGGAAGCGTTCATCAACAAGATGCGCAAGTTAAAGGGAATAAGGAAGTTAATACTAATCGAGGAAGCGTGGAAAGCGATTGCGTCAGCGAACATGGCGGACTACATAAAATATCTGTACAAAACCGTCCGAAAGTATTTCGGGGAAGCGATTGTGGTAACGCAGGAAGTGGAAGATATTATTTCCTCGCCCATAGTGAAAGAGAGTATCATCAATAACTCGGACTGCAAGATTTTGTTAGACCAAAGAAAATACTTGAATAAGTTCGACAGCATACAAAACCTGCTCGGACTGACCGACAAGGAGCGTTCGCAGATATTGTCTATCAACATGGCGAACCACCCCGGACGGAAGTACAAGGAAGTTTTCTTCTCGCTGGGCGGCACGCAGTCGGCGGTATATGCCACGGAAGTTTCGCTGGAAGAATATTTCACATTTACGACAGAGGAAAGCGAGAAAATGGAACTGTTCGCCCTCGCCGAGAAGCTGGGCGGCAACCTTGAACTGGCTATCAAGCGGCTTGCGGAAAGCAAACGTAATCCCCAATCATCAACAACTTAAAATAAGGAAACATGAAACAGATAAATAGACTGTTTCCCATGCTGCTATGCGCCTGCCTGTCATTGGCTGGCTGCACTGGCAGTGGGGAAAAACAACTGGAAAAGATGGCTCATATTTCCCGCTCTATTGCCTTTCTTCTCTTGGATGGAGGCAAAGACATTGGAGGAAAATCAGATTCAACAATCTTTGGACACCATTGAATACCGGGTATTTGTGGCTGTCGATAAGGCCGGAGTGGAGCATTGGGGAGGTAAAGAAGCTTATCAAGCGAAGCTGAATGCTTTTTTCGACCAAGTGAACGACTTCTGGAACAAAGCCGGCAATGGACGTTTCAACTACTATTTCCGTTATATACCGGATCTGCAGGTGATTTACGACTGCTCCTCCCGCCAATTGGAGAAAATCTATCAGAAGAGTGCCGGTTTTCCCAATCACGATGTACTGCTGATTATAGATTCTATTCTTGATTTTGACGATGAAGAATCGGCTAAAGGATGGTATTGCGGCGGTGGGGCGGACGATCTGAATATGGTAATTTGCCGTAGCCGTAGCAAGACGGAACATGAAGATCTGTTTGGTATCGACTATTTTCATAGAGGAGTGGCACATGAGTTCGGACATTATCGTGGGGTAACCGACTTGTATGCTGATAGAATCCGGGCAAAGAACAATCCGGTGAACCATATCGAATATGAACCTGACTCTTGTGTGATGAACAGTCATTATAAAACATATAAATGGAGCTCGTATGCAGTTCATATAATCAATCACACCGCCAAATCCAAACGTCCGAGACGTGATTTCGACGGATTCTTCAAACAAATGTTCCCCGAAAACATACAGGTATCTGTAAAAGTGAAAGGTAAAAAGCAAAAAGGGGTAAAGCTGAATCTGTATGGTTCACGTGCAAAATTTAATGATCTGATCGCTACTCCTTACCGTACTTATGAGACGGATAAGAAAGGAGAATATCTGATAACTGGTGTCCCCAACTTATATGATAGCCCCGCACCTCCTTTGCATACC
>OWHZ01001388.1_pt1 | contig 9735 bp, 5 predicted proteins | sample 1732651 | NCBI WGS metagenome assembly OWHZ01 (sample SAMN05065738, study PRJEB22554) | human gut metagenome | biome: ENVO:2100002; feature: ENVO:00000062; material: ENVO:00002003 | host: Homo sapiens | place: USA
AGTCTCGTGGGCTCGGAGATGTGTATAAGAGACAGGGGTCTATCTGACCTCCGAACCGAATGCCGCTTACAAGCATTACTGGACAGCCGGTGCGGGTGTGTCTTGCGGCAAATCGGAGCGGCAGATGAAAACCTTGTTGAAATCTTATGAAGCCGATCTGGTAGGAAAAGGCTGTACGCTGGCTTCCGATTGCATCCGTACCTGGATCTTTGTGCAGAACGTGGATGTGAATTATGCCGGCATTGTCAAGGCACGCCGTGAAAACTTTCTGGGGCAGGGACTGACCGAATCGACCCATTATATAGCCAGTACCGGCATAGAGGGACGGCATGCCGATCCGAAGATACATGTGCTGTTTGATGCCTATGCGGTAAAAGGATTGCAGCCGGGACAGGTGACTTACCTGCATGCACTGTCTCACCTCAGCCCGACAGCCTTGTATGGAGTGACTTTCGAACGGGGAACTTCCGTGGAGTATGGCGACCGTCGTCATCTCTTTATCAGCGGTACGGCGAGTATCGATCATCGCGGTGAAGTGGTTCATGTAGGTGATGTCCGGGAACAGACCCGGCGGATGTGGGAAAATGTAGAGAAGTTGCTCGAAGAGGGCAAAGCCGGTTTTGAGGATGTGGCGCAGATGATTGTTTATCTGCGGGACGCTTCGGATTATCCGGTTGTGCGCGCTTTGTTTGCCAAACGCTTTCCTGATACACCGATACAGTTTGTTGTTGCTGCTGTATGCCGGCCTGCCTGGCTGATCGAGATGGAGTGTATAGCGATCGTCGCTAACAGTAACTCCTCTTATGAATCATTCTGATAGATTATATTCGATTCTTCTTTCAAAAAGATATGAAATGCGCTGTTTGGCAAACAGCGCATTTCTTTTTTCAGGTCCGTCTGGGAGAAGAAAAGCCCGACAAAAGGACTTTCTGCTCAGGAAAGCCAAGGTCCGGGGCTCCGAAAGCCGGGATTTGATGAGAATAGGCCGGAGTTTCGGAGAAAAGAAGCAAGCATTTGCTCCGAAAGAAGTAAGCGTTTCCCGAAAATGCTTACTTCTTTTCGAAATATCTCCTAATGTTTTTCAGGATTACTCCTATTGTTTCCGATCGGAGGCTCAAAAGTGGACGGAATCTTTCCGGTTACTACTCTGAGATGAACAAAGCGGAAGTGATAAAAAGTTGTGTTTAGAGGGGTATCACTGTCTATCGGTTGCCTGTCCTCTGGAAAGTAGTGCGGTTTTGTTTGTCTTTGGCTTGTTTGGCCTACGAAAGCAATCATACCCGATTGCCATAGGAGGCGTTTTTCGCAGAGTGCCTTTCCCTCGGGCCGAAAGAAAGCAATCTGAGAGGATTGAAATATCATTTGGACAGAATGTTAAAACCGCTCTGTTAAGCGGCAATGAATAAGACTCTGTGGTGAATTCAATACTCTGTCTCTTGCGGGTTGAAGTTACACCATCCTTGGGTCCACTCCGGATAACCGGTTTCTTCCCTTTCGCTGAATACTACGTTATCTGCTGAGGCCGGTGTGCCCTCCATGTCCGACGGATATCCGCTGATCCGGCAGTTCCGGAAAGTCACCGATGTGTTGTTGCCCATATACAGTGCCGCGCCGAATAGCCCGAGCATGCTTTCATTCTCAGGCCGGAGGCCGCCGCCATTGATAAAGTCGGGATGATTTACGAACGAGGCATCCCCTGAGGCAGGGCCATAGATCGTGACATCTTCAAAGGTGGCGGCTGTGGTAGGTGTCGCAGGAGTGTTCGTGCCATTATTGCTGCATTCGAAGGCATGAGAACCTGTGATGTCCGCTATTCGCGGATGGCGGATGCCCAGCAGATGCCGGCATGTGCCGCTATAGCCGTTGTCTATGTCGAAATCATCGTCCCAGCAGTGATAGGCCACCAGATATTCCGCATGAACCGTTCCGCCGAACCATTCGAAGGCATCGTCGTTGGCATACGATACTTGCAGGTGGTCTATTTGCGTGCCGTTTCCTACCGAACCGAAGGTGATGCCGTTGATCTCCTGGTTTTTCTTGAACGGATATCCCGCAAACTCTACACGGACGTAGCTCAGGACGCCCGAATTATCCGCGTTGTTCGGACCTCCGTGCATGGTACGCGGGCCTCCCTCTATCTGCATGATGTCTTCATTGTTCCGGGCATAACCACATAAAATCAATCCTCCCCAGTCACCCGGTTTCCGTTTCCCGGCGGGCATTTCGGAGGTGAATACGATGGGAGCATCTACCGTTCCCCTGGCAATCAGTTTCCCGCCCGGTTCTACAATCAGGGCGGCGCGGGTTTCTTTGTCTCCTTTGATAACGGTGCCCGCTTCAATGGTCAGCGTCGAACCGTAAGTGACGTAACACCATCCCTTCATCAGGTAAGTGCCCCGTTTCAGGTATTGATGATCTTTTATCTCGAAAGTCTGTTCTCCGTTTCCGATGATATTCTCACCATAAATAATGTTATTGCCCTGTCCGTTGTTCTCGTCGTCCGTACAGCTGCTGCCGGTCAGGCACACCAGTGCTGTCAATGCGATGATCTTTAGTCTGTATCTGTCCATAGTTTGAAAAACAGGTAAAGCACCGGGCCAGCAGGACTGTCCGGTGCTTCATTCTGTGAGTGTATACGTGATTTATAACTTGGTCCAACCTTTGGTCCATTCATTGTCTGCTTTCACTGCACCTTTATAAGCCGCTTTTTCAAAGAAGCTGTCTGCTGACAGGTCGGCTCCTCCGTCCTGTGTTCCGATAAAGATATTGCTGAAGCTCAAAGTCTGGTTGATGGCATTGTGATTGCCTTCGGCTGTGAACAGGGCAGAAGAGTAACCGCCGTCACCGCTTGCCTTGATATCTCCCGCGATAGCGATGTAGTTCAGTACCGAAGGACCGTCGATCAGGAATTTCTCGGTCTGTTCTGTTTCGGTAGTCAGGTTGTTGGCCTTGCCTGTAACGAGTGCATTGTAGATCTTGGCCTGAGTTCCGGCACGCAGGCGGATGCCTCTTTTGCCTTCGTCGTTGTTGGCGCCTATCAGTGTCAGGTTGGCCAGTGTCGGGCATGAGATCGGAGCGGCATCCATATTCTTGTCATAGTTGTCGGCCTCGATCAGGCAGTCGCATGTATATCCCAAAGTGGCGGGATCTTCCTGGTAGGCGACAAAGAATTGCCCTTTTCCGCTCCATCCCTCTGTCCAGTCGAATGAATCGTCGCTGTTGCTCACCGATACCAGATATTTGGCATTGACCGTACCTCCGAACCATTCGAAGCCGTCGTCGGTACCTTTGTATGCTTCGAGGTATTCGAGGGTCGTACCGTTTCCTACACCATAGAAGGTGAAGCCGTTACACTCCTTTTCCGTAGTGAACTTGTATCCGGCGTATTCCAGGCGAATGTACTTCAGGATACCTGAGTTGTCCGCCGGATCGGAACCACCGTAAGCGGCATCTCCGACTTCCGATTTACCGGTCGATCCGATGTTGATCGGGGCTTTGCCACAAATGTGGATGCCGCCCCATGCTCCCGGTTCTTTGGTATCGGCAGTCATGACAATCGGTGCGGAGGCAGTACCTACCGCTTCGATCTTGGCTCCCTGCTCCACGAGGATGTAGTCGATGGTGGCATCATCGCTTTTGGCGCTGATTGTCACACCTTCGCCGATCTTCAGGGTAGAACCGGCTTTGACGATATATTCTCCGTCGAGGGAGAAGTTGTAGCCTTTGGTCAGGATGACGGTTTTCGATCCGTCTACGCTTCCTTTCAGTGTTCCGTTGTTGGCGATCACCTCTTCGCTGCCGCCGTTTCCGCCGCCTTCGCCGCTGTTGTCGTCACTACAAGCTGCAAGTGAACACATTCCCATCAGGGCTGCTACGGCCCAAGAGTTGAGTTTTAGATAATTCGTTTTCATATTCATACTGTTTTAGGTTTATACTATCTGTTTGATTATTCATATAAATATTCTGTGTGACCCTGTGGCGAGCCTTAGAATCTGTACGAGACTCCTATTTCTGCATGGGTTCCCGGACGGAATGATTCTACTTCCACCTTTTGTCCCGTTGCCGGCAGCTCCTGCTTGAAGCGGATGGTACTGTTCAGCAAGTCTTTCATCTGCAGGCGCAGGCTCAGGTGTTTGTTGATGGCATAGCTTGCTATGAAGTCCATCGTGTGCAGGGTCTGTTGCTTGATGTTACCTGTTCCGTAGATACCTACTGTCTCGATGCGCGGGCCTTGCACATTGTAAACCAGTGCCAGTGTCAGGTCGCTTTCTCCTCTTAGTTGAGGAGTGTAGCTGAGATCTGCATTGATCAGGAACGGAGAGGCTCCTTGCAGAGCGCGTTCCGAGTCGGTATATACCCCGCCTTCGGGCAATACGACGTTTGTGTACATGTATGAACCGTTGGCTCCGATACGGAAGTTCTTGAACAGTTCTTTGCGGAATTCTATTTCCACTCCTGTGGCTATTCCGTCTTCGGCGTTGCGGAAAGAGCGGATCACTGTGCCGCCCGAAGACTCCTGAGTCTGTTCAATCGGCGATTTCAGTTTTTTGAAATAACCCGTGACAGAGAACATGTCCCCGTTGTTGCGTTTCGGAAAGAAATCATAGCGCAGGTCGATGTTATAATTATAAGCGTTCTTCAGTTCGTTGTTACCGCGGATATAGGCACTTCCGTAAGATTCCTGGTAGAGGAACGGAGCCATTTCGATAAATGAAGGGCGGGTGACAGTGCGTGATACGGAGAGGCGCAGGCTGTTGGTTTCGTTCAGGCTGTACTTCAGGTTCAGTGCCGGGAAGAAGTCGCCTTTGTCCAGGTTCGTTTTCTTCTCCTGTCCGCCGTCCGTCCAATAGCGTACCCATTGTTTGGCCTGCTCGTAGCGCAGTCCCACGTTGACCAGCAGAGATTCCATCGGGTAGTACTCTATTTCTGCAAACCCTGCCCACACATCCATTCCGGCGTAGTAGTTGTAACGGGGCTGTGCATCGATGTTGGCTTTTATCGTCCCGTTGGCTATGTTTTCCTGATTCAGATATCCGTTGGTATCATAAATGTTGGTGACGTCAGCGTTCAAGGCATTGATATCGTAGTAGAAGTTCACGCTTTCAAAGTCGCGTTTTTTGCTTTTGTAAGTACCTCCCACACGAATCAGGTTCGCATCTCCCCATTTGTACGAGGTGCGCAGATCTCCTACAATCTCTTTCTCTTGCAGTTCTCCGAAGTAGCGGTTGGTAGTCTGGTTGAGTTTAAAGAGGTTCAGCTTATCGCTGCCTTCGTTACGGAAGAAGACCACCTGCCGGCGATCCGGTTCGTCACTGTTGGTCAGTCCGTACGAAGCGCTCCAGTTTACATCCCACTGAGAAGTCAGTTCGTGGTGTCCCAGCAACTGGTTGTTCAGTAGTGAGTAGGCATGGAAAACGCTGTTGCTCGATGTGATGTTGTTCTTTTCGGCATCGATCCCTTCGCGGGACATGTAATCGTTGATGGCATTGCGTGCATAGAACACGGTGAAGTTGATGTGGTCCGCCTGCCGGAACGAGTAGCCGATGTTGCCCAATCCGGCTATTTTCAGTGCGCTGGAATAACTGTCATAATTGAACTTGTCGAGGTGTGTGCCCTGAGCGGTCATAGTGGTCACGTAGGCGTCTTTCAAGATTTGGTTTTCGTTGCTGACACCTACCGAGGCAAGCACGCTCAGACGGTTTCCGTTGGGGAGTGTCCAGTTCTTGCCTCCTCCCAGGTTACCACCGAATTCGGGTAGTGAACGGTGCTTGCTGATAGCGAAGTTTGTGCCGAACGGGTCATTGTTGCGGGCGTAATCGCGGAACTCGCTTTTACCCATAGCCAGAATCCGGTCTTTATTCCTGAGGTTTCCCGTACTGAAGAGTCCGCCTTTCCGGTCGCTATAATAGAAATCTTTTCCGACAGTGTTGAAGCGTCCGCCTACGTTGAAGCCGATGGAGAAAAAGTCACTTCCCGTGTTCTCCTTGGTGCTGATGTCGATATGTGCGCCCGAATAGTCGGCAAAGGCTCCGGCGGCATATACTTTACTGACGGTGATGTTCTTTACGGTAGAGGCCGGGAAGAGGTCGAGCGGAATCAGCTTGTTGTCCGGGTTGGGCGAGGCGATGGGCAAACCGTTCAGGGTGGTCGTGCTGTACCGGTCACCCAGTCCGCGTACTATCAGCTGTCCGGCGCTTGCAATGGAGATACCGGTTATTTTCTTGACTCCGTCCTGTACGTTCGATATACCTTTCAGGGTCATCTCTTTGGCTCCCATGTTTTCGATGGCAAGCGTTGCTTTCTGTCTCTCTTGCAGTAAAGCCTTTTCGCCTTCCAGGTTTTTCCGGGCCACTACGGTGACGGCGTCCAGCGTTTGCGCGTCTACTTCCAGTTCAAAGTTCAGTGTCGCATCGGCTTTCACTTTCACTTCATTCATCCGGAGTGTTTTATATCCTATATATTTCACTTCAATGGTATAGGTGCCGTTGCTTAGCGTCAGTGTGTAGTTACCGTCTACATCGGCTACGGTTCCGGTCGTGGTTCCGGCAATCTGTACGGTAGCTCCGGTCAGGGGTTCTTTGGTCTGTTTATCAATGATGGTTCCCTGGATGACCCCTGCTGTGATTCCTAAGGAGAATGTTGCGAGAAGAAGAGTGGAGAGAAGTCTCCCGATTTGTTGTTTCATGTCTTTTTATCTACGTTTTTCTGTCGGTGCAAAGTTGCACGATTCAGGTTACGGGGGTGATACATGCCCTATACGATTCGTTAACATCTGTGTTACATTCCTGTGTACCCTTTCCGCAGTGCTGCTCTCAGCGTCTGCTTGCCACAAATATTTAATCCATTCTCTTGGTGTGAATGGATAATTTCTTAAATTTGCGTACTTACAGCAAACAAACATATACCACTGTAAACTACTTTTATGGATAACGATATTGAACGATTTCGGCAAATGGCCTCCATGGCGCAACTCGGATGGTGGGAAGCTGATTTCACAGCCGGGCATTATGTATGCTCAGAATACCTCTGCGATTTATTGGGACTTGAAGGAAATACCATATCTTTTACGGACTTCAGGAGACGGGTACGTGAGGATTATCAGGAACAGATAGTCCGGGAGTTCAATGCTTCCATCCATAGGGAGTTTTATGAACAGACTTTCCCCATTCAATCCAAAGAGGGAATCGTGTGGTTGCACACCCGTTTGGGAGAACGTGAAGAAATACCGGGCAGGGGAGTCGTTTCATTCGGCATCATACAGCGGGTAGAAGCTCCCAATGATACTTCCGAACGGGTTCTGGAACGTGTCAACGACTTGCTGTACAGGCAGAACTCCATTTCCCATTCACTCTTACGCTTTCTCAAAGATGATAGTGTGGACCTCTGTATCATGGAAATATTGAAGGATATCCTCGATCTTTTTCATGGGGGACGCGTGTATATCTTTGAATATGATGAATATTACCGCTATCAGGACTGTACCTACGAGGTGGTGGCCGAAGGAGTGTTGCCGGAGATCGATAGCCTGCAACGTATTCCGACTGACAGTTTGCCTTGGTGGAGGCAGCAGACCCTGTCGGGCAAACCGGTGATACTGGATTCATTGGACCAGCTTCCGAAACATGCAAAAGCGGAATATGCCATCTTGAGCCGCCAGAACATCAAGTCACTGATGATCACTCCGCTGATAGCCGGCGAACATGTATGGGGGTATATGGGGATCGATCTGGTGGAGAATTATCGCAACTGGAATAATGAAGACTTCCAATGGTTATCGTCTCTTGCCAATATTATCAGCATCTGTATCGAGCTGCGTAAAACGAAAGACGAAGCTGTGCGCGAACGTTCTTTTTTGCGTAATCTGTTCCGCTTCATGCCGATGGGGTATATACGTATGACTATGGTCCGGGATGCTGCCGGACTACCTTGTGATTACCGGATAGCCGATGCTAATGATTTGAGTTCGGAACTCATAGGAATGCCTCTTTCCGATTACGTGGGATGCCTTGCCAGCGAGTTGCATGCGGACTTTAAGGCCAAGGTGGATTATCTTCTCGATGTGATGGAGGGCAGTGTGCACAAAGAGACTGATGTCTACTTCCATCGCACCCAGCGCAGTTCCCATTGCATCGTGTATTCTCCGGAAAAGGACGAGGTGGTCGCTCTGTTTCTGGACTCTACCGAGACGATTCGTGCCCATAGGGCTTTGGATCGCAGTGAGAAGCTTTTCAAGAATATCTTTGCCAATATTCCCGCGGGAGTGGAGATTTACGATAAGGATGGCTATTTGCTCGACTTGAACAACTGGGATATGGAAACCTTTGGTGTAAAAGATAAAGCCGATGTAATGGGAGTCAACTTCTTTGAGAATCCGAATGTGCCTCTTGAAATCAGAGAACGGGTACGGAACGAAGATCTGGTCGATTTCAGACTGAACTACTCTTTTAATAAGACTCCCGATTACTACCATTCCGACAAAAGTAATATAATCGAGCTGTATACAAAGGTCAGTAAACTCTTTGACAGCCAAGGGAACTTCAACGGCTATGTGCTGATCAACATCGATAATACGGAGCGTATCGATGCCATTAACCGTATCCGTGATTTTGAGAACTTCTTCCTTTTGATATCGGACTATGCAAAAGTAGGTTATGCCAAACTGAACCTGCTGAGTAAACGCGGCTATGCCATCAAACAGTGGTTTAAGAATATGGGTGAGACGGAGGATATTCCTCTTTCATCCGTTGTGGGCGTTTATGATAAGATGCATCCCGAAGACCGGCAGAAGGTCTTTGACTTTTACGAGAAGGTATTGGCGGGTGAAGAGAAGGACTTCCGTAGTGAAATGCGTATCCTGAAACCGGGCGCTACCAACGAGTGGAACTGGGTACGGATGAATGTGGTAGTGACCAAGTTTGAACCGGAGAATGGGGAGGTGGAGATTATCGGCATTAATTATGATATTACGGAACTGAAAGAGACGGAAGCCATGCTTATCGAGGCGAAAGAGAAAGCGGAAACCATGGACCGCCTGAAGAGCGCTTTCCTGGCGAATATGAGTCACGAGATACGTACACCACTCAATGCGATTGTCGGTTTCTCGGGCCTCTTGGTCGATACGGAAGACATGGAGGAACGCTGCGAATACATCAAGATCGTACAAGAGAATAATGACTTGCTGCTGCAGCTGATCTCGGACATTCTGGACTTATCGAAGATTGAGGCCGGTACGTTTGAGTTCACCTACGGAGAGACGGATGTGAATATACTTTGTGAAGATATCGTTCGCAGCTCTCAGATAAAGGTTCCCCAGGGAGTTGAATTAGTATTCGATCCGCATCCTTCGGATTGCACTGTGATAAGTGACCGGAACCGGTTGCATCAGGTCATCTCCAATTTCGTGAACAATGCCCTGAAGTTTACCTCCTCGGGCAGCATCCATGTGGGATATGAAAAGAAGGAAGAGGGTGTGGAGTTTTATGTAAGCGACACGGGAATCGGAATCTCTAAAGAGCAACTGACGCATATCTTTGAACGCTTTGTGAAGCTGAACAGCTTTATTCACGGAACCGGGCTCGGACTCTCCATCTGTAAAAGTATTGTGGAGCAGCTGGGCGGCGTCATAGGAGTGGACTCGGAAGAAGGGAAAGGGTCCCGTTTCTGGTTCACCATTCCCTATATTAACAGCTGTCTCTTATACACATCTCCGAGCCCACGAGACTACGCTGCATCTCG
>OWHZ01001405.1_pt1 | contig 9593 bp, 9 predicted proteins | sample 1732651 | NCBI WGS metagenome assembly OWHZ01 (sample SAMN05065738, study PRJEB22554) | human gut metagenome | biome: ENVO:2100002; feature: ENVO:00000062; material: ENVO:00002003 | host: Homo sapiens | place: USA
CAGTGCATATCCAAATCCTATATTCAAATAAATAGGATACATGGCAAATGAGATTGTATCAAAATCTTTTTTGAAAATATCATTCAACCCCCACGTTAAGTCGGCGTATACATTTAGATGTTTAAATGCTCTCCATTCACCGCCTAGTTGTAGTCCCCATTGGAATTTTCGGAGATTTTCGGAGAAATCATAGGTAGCTATGCTTTCCCCAGAGAAAACTACTCGTGAGCCAGTTTGGTCTGGGGTACGTAAATGACCGTCGTATACATGTCCGGAGAATCCCCTTTCGATGAGGTATGATATGTATGGGCCTGCAGACAATTTCCAACGGTTGCTTATCTTATAGTTAGCAACTACCGGAATTGTCAGATATGAATTTTTAACTTTGGTCTTTACTCCTCCTGTCCATAATCCTTGTAATTCTCCACCATTAGTATTAATAATTTTCATACCGTAATTTTTTACGGTAGCTTCGGTGGTCATATTCTTATTTTCAAGTCGTACTCCTACAGTCATCCCCCATTTGGGATCGAACCACTTAGTCGCATTACCTTCAATTGAAATTGCGATTCCTGGCGCATAACTATCAATTTTACGGATTTCTTTTGGTAGAGGTAATGGTGAAGTCCCACCAATACTGAAACCGGCCTTTATTCCATATTCCCATCCATGTAGATAAGACCAGATGATACCTTGATTTCTTTCTTCCTGTGCTTGAGCTGTGAATATGCTTACAAATAGCAGCACAACTATAATATTGATTGATTGATATTTTTTCATTGTATTAGTTTTTTTATTCTTTACAAATAAGTTCTAGCTCATCAACGTATAGAGTGCTACCGACAGCTCCTCTAAAATAGGCGCCATCTACGCTGGATGATAGTACAATACCTAATTTATATTTACCGTTTTGTAGTTTCGTATCGTCAATTTCTCGTCCTTTTACTGATTCGAAATGTATAGTAAACTCATTCCATTCATCTGATTCAACAATATCTTCAGGTTCTATTCGTGCTAATAATACCAATTTATCAGAGTTAAATACGTTATCACCATTAAGCATGATAGAATTATTTTCTGCCTCATACATAACAGCATAAATATCACATTTGTCCCTTTTTCCGGTTTGTGGCTGTCCTTCTACAGAATAAACTTCCCCAGCTTTAAATTTATAATATCCTTTAAGTGCTATGGGATGTTTATAAAATTGAAAACCAAAGTTCGTTGCTTTTCTAGGATTTGTCAGTGCATTTTCTACTTCAAATGTCCCGATAAATAAATTTCCAGCAGCAATATACATTTTTACCATTGCACCAAAATCTCCAGTATTACGAGTTTCTAGCTTTACAGCCTTACCTTTAAAACCATTTGCAACTTGTACTGTTGGGTAATCTATTCTAGAATTAGCCATACCCGTTAATTTAAAACCGGGATTACCGCTTGACCATTGTAATACTTTAGATATTTCTTGTGAGGTTGCAGGTGTAAATTCGTAAAATGTATCGTATTCACTGGAGGTTGTCAGTAATTCTTCAAATTTGAAAAGGGTAGGTAATTCCGCTAAAATCACATTAACGGTATAAACAGGCTGCCATTGACCGTCTTCTGATGTAACAGTGAATTTACGGGAGTGCGGTTCTTCGCTGAAATCATAGGTAGATTCAGTATCTCCAGTTATTGGAGTATTTACTTTAATTGTAGCTCCTTGTGGAAGTGTAAATTCTAATTTTTGTTTGGAAAGGTCGGCTCCTTTATTTACATATACATTGATTACTTTAGAATCTGCATCGATATTTGCCAATTGCACATCATCGCCTGAACAAACATCAATGGCTGCTTCTGAATTTAATGCTTCATCCTGTATGCAGGAAGATATTGCACATGTAAAGATGAAATAGGCTATTAAAGTCTTAATTTTCATTTGATTTTCCTTTTTAGTTTACTAATTCAGTCTCTTTTATAAAACTTGGTTGCAAAGTTAAGTTTCTTTTTTGAAATGCAGTACTTCATCACTTAAGTAATTCAATAAAATTAGCGCCTTTTTAAAATTAATGTTATAAATGAATTATTCTTTTTTAAATCCCAGCACTGTTTTTATAATAAATCTAACTTCCTTGTTATAATCAGCTTGTACTGTTGCTTCATTTCTTTAGGCAAGAAAGAAATATCTATGAACTCTAACCATTTCTCGGCAACTTTGGTAAATTTAGAAAATAGGTTGTCTATGATCTTTTTCTCTAAACTGCAACTATTCATGGCAACTTCAAAATCAGAACGCTTGATTTTGCGTCTTTTTCCATTAAGTGTCAAAGCCAATTCTTCAGTGTCCTCCGGCATGAGGAGTGCCGTAGAGATCATGTCATATCCCGGGGTCAGTGAATAATAGCCTTTACGCTGACTATAAAGTGAAAAGTTTTTCAGATGCATATCCGCATTTCCGGTCAGCCATGAGAAAACGACTTGTTCCCAGAAATTTATTACGTCAAGTTTTGGCACAGAGGAATATTGCATAATTATCTTTGCTATCTTTTCATAAGAGCCTTTATATTTATACTCTGTGAGGCGTTCCGAGAGCTGGCACATATCCTCCATTGGCAACTTTTCACCCTTTGCGGTTCTATCTATGCGTTTAGTGATATAGGCCAATTCGCCATCGGCAAAACGAATCAATGAATGAGGGACAACGTTCACTTTAGCCAATTCGGCAAGATGCATCGTTAAATCCTCAACTTCAGGCATGTATTTAAATTGTTCCGTTTGCGGTTTGAGAATATAACGTCCCCATAAACCAACGATAGTAAAGCGTTGCGGTTGGTTGGGGGACGATGATATATCGAGAGACAATTTTGCTTGCACTCCTGTAAGTGTGGTTTGTGAGCGTATGACTTGTTCGGCAAGTTGCTTAATATCCGCTTTTGTATAAGGTAGGAGAGGAACTGTTTTGCTCCCAAATATTTTCTTTCCGCATTGAGGGTGAAAATCAGTTTCTCCCTCGCCAAGTTCCTGATAACAATATAGGCATCTGCTCATCATTATTCTTTATTTAAGATGGGAATCACACTAACTGCACCGATGCAATCTTTGCAACAGGCAAGCAGTAGTGACATACGGTCACGTCGATTTATCTTCCAACTTTTTTCAGCAATATCTAAAAGCCAGCCTTCAGGAATAAGACCGTCAAAGAATGGGAATAATATTAGACTTGTATATGGCTTTTCCGAGATTGGCAGTGTGAGGCTGATAGATTCCGCATCGCTGGATTTAATGTAGGCTGTATCATATTGAAAGGTATAGCCATTTTCATCTTCTGTAAGCAATCCTGCCAACTGGTCTTGGTTGTATATGAGTGCTTGTCTCATAGCTTGTTGAATTTACTTATTGGTACAACACCCACTTCCGTTCCAAAGAGACTAAGCACTTGATTTACTTTATCAAGACGCAAAGTCTGTTTCCCCTGTTCGAGTTCGCGTACAAAACGTAACCCGACTCCTGATTTTTCGGACAGCTCTACTTGGGTCAAGTTATGTTCTTTACGCATTTGCTTGACGTATTCTGATAATGATTTATCGTTCATATTATACCCTTTTGGGTACAAAGATAATGTAAATTTTCTATTTTACACCCTTTAGGGTATAAATTTAGTTGTAGATTTATGAATTATACCTTATGGGGTATAAGAAAACAGGTACTCTTTCTTTGGGAAGAAGGAGTACCTGTAGAGGAAAGTGATAGCAGATTATTCTTTCAAAGCCTCTTGTAAGTCAATACCCAGCGCTTTGGCAACTCCTGTTCCATATGCAGGATCGGCTTTGTAGCAGTTGCGCACATGACGTTGTTTGATAAACAATTCGGAGTCTCCCATGGCACGGGCTGTATTTTCGAACAATAATTGTTGTTCTTCAGCCGGCATCAATCGGAATAAGTCGCCCGGTTGGCTATAATAATCGTCGTCATATTCCCGTTCATTGTAGTTGTAAACTTCACCGGTAACTTTAAGAGGCGGTTCTTTCATGTCAGGAGAATCCTGCCATTCGCCGTAACTGTTCGGTTCATACCCTTTGGTAGCACCGTAGTTACCGTCTACGCGCATAGCACCGTCACGATGATAGGCGTGGAAAGGACAACGAGGCTTGTTGACCGGGATTTGTTCAGCATTCACCCCTAGACGATAACGTTGTGCGTCGCCATAAGAGAATAAACGACCTTGTAACATTTTGTCGGGAGACAGACCGATACCGTCTACAATATTCATCGGGTTGAAAGCAGCTTGTTCCACTTCAGCAAAATAATTTTCCGGGTTGCGGTTCAGTTCAAGGACACCAACATCTTGTAGAGGGAAATCTTTGTGCGGCCATACTTTAGTCAGGTCAAACGGGTTGATACGATAGTTGTCCGCTTCTTCCTCCGTCATTAACTGAATCTGGAATAACCATTTCGGATAATCGCCCTTTTCGATGCTCTCGAAGAGATCACGTTGATGAGATTCGCGATCTTTAGCAACTATTGCTTCTGCTTCCTGGTCTGTCAGATTCTTGATACCCTGCAAGGTACGCAGATGGAATTTAACCCAAATACGTTGATTTTCTGCATTGATAAAACTATAAGTATGACTGCCGAATCCGTGCATGTGGCGATATGAATAAGGAATACCACGCGGACTCATAGTGATAGTAACTTGATGTAATGCTTCCGGTAAAAGCGTCCAGAAGTCCCAGTTACTGTTCGGGCTACGCATATTGGTTTTCGGATCTCGTTTGATGGCATGATTCAGATCCGGAAATTTAAGCGGATCACGTAAGAAGAATACAGGAGTGTTGTTACCCACCAAATCCCAGTTACCTTCTTCCGTATAGAATTTCATAGCAAAACCACGGATGTCACGTTCTGCATCAGCAGCTCCACGTTCTCCGGCTACGGTGGAGAAACGGACAAAACATTCTGTTTGTTTTCCGACTTTACTGAAAATAGCAGCACGGGTGTACTTTGTAATGTCATGGGTGACAGTAAACGTACCGTAAGCTCCCGAACCTTTAGCGTGCATACGTCTTTCAGGAATTACTTCACGATCAAAATGGGCAAGCTTCTCTATAAGCCAGGGATCTTGTAACATTACAGGTCCGCGTTGACCTGCGGTTTGCGAGTTTTGATTGTCAGCGATAGGACGACCGTTCGCTGCAGTAAGTTTTTTCTTTTCCATAAATAGATTTTTTAGTCGGATACAAGTATAAGCAGACTGTTTCCTTTTATTCTTTCATCCGGGGTTTATAATATATAACAAAGATAGGCTTCTTTTGCTCGCTTGTCAAACAGATAATTTCTATCTAAAGATAGAGAATAACTATGAATTGTGTGTGTATTGTCTGCTATTTATTTTTCTACAAAGATTATTGTGCTGACACCCGGGTGTCGTACATCTTTTTATTGCATAAAAAAACTCCCGCACTTCCTTCACGGAAGACGGGAGCTTTTAAATAAACTATAGCTTATATATCTTTTGCTGATTATACGATACCTTGTGCCATCATTGCTTTAGCAACCTTCATGAATCCGGCTACGTTAGCACCCTTCACATAGTTTACGTATCCGTCAGCTTCTGTACCGTACTGAACGCAAGCTTCGTGGATATTCTTCATGATACTCTTCAGCTTTTCGTCTACTTCTTCAGCGCTCCAGCTTAATTTGATAGAGTTTTGAGTCATTTCAAGACCTGATACTGATACACCACCGGCGTTAGCAGCTTTACCCGGAGCATAAAGGATTTTTGCATCCTGGAATACTTTGATAGCTTCTGGAGTAGAAGGCATGTTAGCTCCTTCAGATACAGCGATACAACCGTTTGCTACCAACTGACGAGCGTGGTCACCGTTCAATTCATTTTGAGTAGCAGAAGGAAGAGCGATATCACATTTTTCACCCCAAGGTTTAGCTCCTTCTACATATTTGCAACCATATTTTTCTGCGTATTCACGGATACGGCCACGGTACAGATTCTTCAGTTCCATGATATAATCCAGTTTTTCGCGGTCGATACCGTCCGGATCGTAGATATAACCGTCAGAGTCAGAGCAAGTAACTACTTTACCACCCAGTTCGATTACTTTTTCGATTGTATATTGAGCAACGTTACCGGAACCGGAAACCAGACAAACTTTACCTTTCAGGTCAGTGCCTTTTGTTTTCAGCATTTCCATCAGGAAGTAGATGTTACCGTAACCTGTAGCTTCCGGACGGATCAGTGAACCGCCGAATTCGCGTCCCTTACCGGTGAATGTTCCGGTAAATTCGTGAGATAACTTCTTGTACATACCGAACATGAAGCCTACTTCGCGGCCACCTACACCGATGTCACCGGCCGGTACGTCGGTTTCAGGACCGATGTGGCGCCACAGTTCGAGCATGAAGGCTTGAGTGAAACGCATTACTTCGGCATTTGACTTTCCGCGTGGAGAGAAGTCCGATCCACCTTTACCGCCACCCATGGGCAATGTGGTCAGCGAGTTTTTAAATGTTTGTTCGAAAGCAAGGAATTTCAGAATACCAAGGTTTACAGAAGCATGGAAGCGGATACCCCCCTTATACGGGCCGATGGCGTTGTTGTGCTGAACACGGTAACCCATGTTGGTCTGCACGTTGCCTTTATCGTCTACCCAAGTTACACGGAACTGGTATACTCTGTCTGGAATGCAAAGACGTTCAATCAGATTGGCCTTGTCGAATTCAGGATGTTTGTTGTATTCTTCTTCAATGGTAGAAAGAACTTCTTCTACTGCCTGATGATACTCCGGTTCGTTGGGGAACCTTCTCTTCAAATCTTCTAATACCTTAGCTGCATTCATAATTCTTTTTTCTTTTTAATATGATTGTTTTTAAATTCTATCGTCTCTGTTGATGACGTTGCAAAAGTAAACATAAAAATCGAACTAGCAAGCATTTTATAAAGAAAAACGGCATAAAACATCAAAATTGATATTTTATGCCGCAAAAAAGGAATAAAAAGATATTATTTATTCTTTTTAAGTGATTTATAGACGGGAATAAACACTAATGCTGCCGAAATGATAAGCATAAGTATGGTAGGACCGTCAATACGTTCGGCGTATACCAATACTATGTAACAAAGCGCCACCCAAAGCAGAATGATACAAACTATTTGTGATTTGGATAATGGCCGTTTCATTTATTAGCTTTTTTCTTTTCTACAATAGCGTCGATCACAGCCACGGCTGTGATGTTTACGATGTCGCGTACCGAGCTTTCTATATCCGTAAAGTGGATAGGTTTGTTCAGTCCCATCTGGATCGGGCCGATGAATTCGGTATCCGGGTCCATGGCTTGCAGCAGCTGATATCCTGCGTTGGCAGAACTCAGGTTGGGGAATACCAATGTATTGACATCCTTGCCGTTGAGGCGGGTGAAAGGGTACTTAGAGTCACGGAGCTCGCGGTTCATGGCGAAGTTCACCTGCATTTCACCGTCAATTGCCAGTTCGGGATATTCCTGTTGCATATAGGCCACTGCCTCGTGTACCTTCAGCGGGCTTCCTGCCTGGTCGGAACCGAAGTTGGAATAGCTCAGCATGGAGATCACCGGAGTATGATTGAAGAATCTGACAGTTTGATCGGCCAGTTTGGCTATATCTATCAAAGTGGAAGTATCCGGATGACGGTTGATCAAAGTGTCAGCCAGGAAGTAAGTTCCCTTTTTGGAGTTCAGGATGTGCATGGTTCCGAAATGTTTGTATTCCGGACGGATGCCGATAACTTCTTTCGCTACTTTGATGGTATTGCTGTATTTGGTGTACAGTCCGGTGATGAAAGCGTCTGCGTCTCCGGTTTCAACCATCATCATACCGAAGTAGTTGCGCTCGAACATCTTGTCGTTGGCCTCTTCGTATGTAGCACCTTCGCGGGCACGCTTCTGGGAGAGGATGTGTGCATAGCGCTCACGGCGTTCCGCTTCACGGTCGTGGCGGAGGTTGATGATTTCGATTCCGTCCAGGCTCAGGTCGAGTTCTTTGGCCAGTTTCTCGATGCGCTCTTCGTTACCTAATATAATAGGATGGCAGATTCCTTCCGATTTGGCTTCGACAGCAGCTTTCAACATGTTGGGGTGTCCGCCTTCGGCAAATACCACACGTTGCGGATTGCGACGGGCCGTGTCGTAGAGTTGGCGGGTCAGCTGAGATTCCTGTCCCATCAATTCGCGGAGATGTGTTTTATAATCATCCCAGTTCTCTATATTCTTACGGGCAACACCACTCTCCATAGCGGCACGGGCCACGGCGATGGATACTTCCGTGATCAGGCGGGGATCTACCGGTTTCGGAATAAAATATTCCGGACCGAAGGTGAAGTTGTTCACATGGTAGGCTTCGTTCACTACATCGGGTACGGGCTGTTTGGCCAGATTGGCAATGGCGTGTACAGCGGCAATTTTCATCTCTTCATTGATCGCTTTCGCTTGCGTGTCGAGAGCTCCGCGGAAGATATACGGGAAACCGATTACATTATTAATCTGATTGGGATAATCCGAACGTCCGGTTGCCATCAATACGTCCGGGCGGGCTGCCATGGCGTCTTCGTAAGAGATTTCCGGGGTCGGGTTTGCCAGGGCAAAGACGATAGGCATCGGAGCCATGCTGCGCACCATATCCTGCGACAAAGTGTTTCCTTTGGAGAGTCCTAAGAATACGTCGGCATCTTTGATGGCTTCGGCCAGTGTGTGAATATCGGTACGGTCGGTTGCGAAATAACGCTTCTGTTCGTTCAGGTCGGTGCGTGCCTTGCTGATAACACCTTTGCTATCGAGCATGACAATGTTTTCAAGGCGTGCGCCCAATGATACATAAAGCTTCGTACACGATACGGCCGAAGCACCTGCACCGTTTACTACGATTTTTACATCTTCAATCTTTTTACCGGCTACTTGCAAGGCATTGACCAATCCCGCACTGGAGATGATGGCCGTTCCGTGCTGGTCGTCATGCATTACGGGAATGTCGAGTTCCTCTTTCAGGCGGCGTTCTATTTCAAAACATTCGGGTGCTTTGATATCTTCCAGGTTGATACCCCCGAAAGTAGGGGCGATGGCTTTGACGGCTTCGATAAATTTGTCGGGGTCTTTTTCATTGACTTCGATATCGAATACATCGATTCCTGCATAGATTTTGAAAAGCAAACCTTTACCTTCCATTACCGGTTTGCCGCTAAGAGCGCCGATATCACCCAATCCCAGAACAGCTGTACCGTTTGAGATAACAGCTACCAGATTGCCTTTGGCTGTATATTTATAAGCATCTTGTGGGTTCTTTTCTATTTCGAGGCATGGTTCTGCCACGCCGGGAGAGTAAGCGAGAGATAAGTCGGTTTGTGTACTGTAGGGTTTGGTAGGTACCACCTCAATTTTACCGGGTTTGCCCTGTGAATGATAGAGCAATGCGGCTTCTTTGGTTATTTTAGCCATGATTATGCGTTTTAATAAAGGTTATCATTTGCCCGCAAATGTAGGAATAAAAGTTCGAAATCGTAGTCTATCTGATATAAATTCTATTAAATTAATAACAAAAAGCCACAAAAAGATGAAAATGTATCCGG
>OWHZ01001409.1_pt1 | contig 9549 bp, 9 predicted proteins | sample 1732651 | NCBI WGS metagenome assembly OWHZ01 (sample SAMN05065738, study PRJEB22554) | human gut metagenome | biome: ENVO:2100002; feature: ENVO:00000062; material: ENVO:00002003 | host: Homo sapiens | place: USA
AGCGTCAGATGTGTATAAGAGACAGTTCCTGGGTAGTATCGATCACCCTGCCGGATATTTTATGTTGTGCGGCAGCTGCTGTCGTCAACAAGAGGGCTGCGAAGAAGCAATATGCCGATTTTAGTAGTCTTTGCATATTTATTTTTATTTGTCTTTATCAAAGCATTATGGTTCGTATGGGTAGATGTAGTCAAAAGTCATGTATCCCTTTATGCCCGCAGCATTCATGTAACTCACCAGGCGGATGGCAGCCATTGTGCCGTCTTTCATCCTGAGCAGATAGACTTTGTTGGACGGAGTGTAAATGGGAGGCATTTCACTGGTATCGACGTTGAGCCACTTTGAAAGTTCCGGATTGAAGTCAGACGGAGCATAAATCAGATAACCGTTATCCTCCATCATGTGTGAAACGTCGACAGCTATTTTATTTATGGTCCATTCGTCGGCGACAAAGATACCTTGAGGCATGCTGCCTGCGTTTTTCAGTGCACTCAGGCTTTGGTAATCGGTTTCAAGCACTTCACCGCCATTAGTCTTTACATCGTATCGATGAATGGCAAGGTCCCATGTGTCCGGATCATCCGCACCTTCTGCGGTAACTTTGGCCGAGTCAATCTGCAGGGTGTGCAGACTGATGTAGTTCCATTTTGTATATTGGGTAGCATCCACCCGTACCGTACCGCTATGATTGGCATGATCTATCGTAATGAAGCCGAAATCCTTTGCGGTTTCCGGTTCATCATATAGGCTGCTCAATATCCCATTACAAGCTGAGAACGATATAAGCATCGTTCCCAGCAGAGTAATGGCTATTAACAGAGAATTTATTTTCATGTAACTGAGAATGTTCTGTTGTTTTAGTTATTTCGTTTTAATTCATTTATTTTCCGGTACGTCCCCTGTGGCGAAAGTAATGGTCAGTCCGTTCATTACGGCAGGTACCGATATTTCGAAAGTGGGGGTTGCTTTGGCTGCATCGATTGTTCCTTTGAGGGTGCAGGCATACTCTTTAGGTTCTTTGCCTTCCATGCCCATTACGCTTTTTCCTTCTCCATTAATAGTGTATGCGTTGTTCTCTGATTTTACAGTTGCATTGTTAATGGTGAATTCACCGAACGAAGTCGAAGTGTATGTTACGTTTACAGTACCGTCTTCATTGGCGGTCACTTTGATAGTCTGGTCTGCAGCATATTGTCCGTTAGGGAAATACTGGGCAACGGCTTTAGTATATCCCTTATAAGAGCCTGCTGCCATTACTGCTGCCGGAGCTTCTCCTTGAGTGAAAGTGACAGTCAGTCCGTTCATTACTGCCGGTACATTGAACTCGAGGGCAGATGTTTTCTTGTCTTTGCTGATTGTTCCTTCAAATGTGCAATCATATTCTTTAGGGGTGCCCCCATTCATACCCATGGTTGTTTTCCCGTCTCCTTTAACGAGGTACACGTCATTTTTTAATTCCACAGTGGCATTGCTGATACTGAATTCACCGAATGACTCGGAGGTATAGGCAATGTTTACTGTTCCGTTGTCGTTAGGAGTCAGTGTGATGCTTTGTTTGTCAGCATATTGTCCTGCGGGGAAGTATTGCGCCACAGCTTTGGTGTATCCGTCGTATTTTCCGGCTACTACTTGATTGAGAGGTGTTTCTTCATTTTTGTCGTCATTACAAGCTGCACAAGCGCACAGCACAAACATCATAGTCAGTAAACTCTTAATTTTCATTTGGCATTTTATTTTAGTAGTTAGTATTTTAATAAATGCGTTTTTTTTATCTATGTCGGGATGTTTATAAATCCGGTTGCAAAGTTAGAGGCAATAAAAAGGGTTGACAATACCTAAATGGTATGAAAAAGAACTTGGCGGATACCCATAAATAAGTAATACTAATTAGTAAAATCAAATGATTGATGATGCCGTCCCCCTTGTTTTATCGGTTTCATTTATAGAACCGGTGTATCCGCCGGAAGTCTTTCAAAGAGAGTTATACAGCGAAAGAGATGCTTAATTCATGTTATCGGGAGACCGGGAACGGGTGTGCGGAATCGTACGGCAGACTTGTCTCCCCATATGTGGCTATCGGTTGTCTGATAATTAGATATTAGTAGGTATTGCCTTCACCTGGTGATCTGCGTACTTTTGTGCCATCACCAAAACGTTAAAGTTATGATGGAACTAATCAGCAGAACCCGCAATGGAATGATCACTTACTGTGCCCATTGTAAAGTGTATCATCTGGAATTTGGCAACCTTTTCTTTCGTCTGTCCGAAGCCGGATTTGAGTGTCTACGCAATTATATTGTATCGATTAACGGACCTTACTGTGAGAGGTCGAACAGGAAAATGAATGCCAACCGGAAGATCTTTCTGAAATTGCCGGCTCAGAATGTCTATTTCTGTGTCTGTACGGCCGAACTTGAAGAACTGAAGTCTCTGGTTTTGCTGCAGTCGCCGGCCGTTGAAGAAACGGATGGCTTGATACCTTTTATGCATGATATTTCATTGAACTAATCTGCCGGTTTGTCTGTTTTTAGAATAGATAAATATCTTAATCGAGCATGGCACATTCTCATGAACATCATCACGAGCACGTCCACGAACTGACGTCGCTCAATAAATCTTTTATAATTGGCATTACGCTGAATATTTTGTTTGTCCTCGTTGAGTTCGGCATCGGTTTCTATTATGATTCTTTGGGGTTGCTTTCCGATGCCGGGCACAACTTGGGCGATGTGGCAAGCCTTGTGCTTGCCATGCTTGCTTTCCGATTGGCAAAGGTGCATCCCAACAGTCGTTATACATACGGTTATAAAAAGAGTACGGTACTGGTATCTCTGCTCAATGCCGTTATTCTTCTGGTTGCCGTCGGCATTATCATCACCGAGAGTATAGAGAAGTTGTTCCATCCCGTTCCGGTTGAAGGTGCTGCCATTGCCTGGACGGCAGGTGTGGGAGTGGTTATCAATGCCGTTACAGCCTGGCTTTTTATGAAAGATAAGGAAAAAGACCTCAACGTGAAAGGAGCTTATCTGCATATGGCTGCCGATACGTTGGTATCGGTGGGAGTGGTCATTTCGGGTATTATCATCATGTACACCGGTTGGACACTTGTCGATCCGATCATCGGCCTGGTGATTGCCGTCATCATTGTCATCTCAACCTGGAGCTTACTGCACGACAGCCTCCGCCTTTCGCTCGACGGAGTCCCGGTGGGAATAGATAGTGAAAAGATCGGGCGGGTTATCCTGGAGCAACCCGGTGTGGAGAGTTATCACCATCTGCATATCTGGGCATTGAGCACTACCGAAACAGCATTGACTGCCCATATCGTGATAGGCGATCTCCGCCGTATGGAAGAGGTAAAGCGCGAGGTTAAGCATGAACTGGAACATGTCGGGATCACTCATGCCACTTTAGAATTTGAGTATAAAGGAGCATGTTGCGAAGGGGAGGATTGTATTTCTTAAAGTATATTTTCGAAGAAAAGAGCAATTTGTCAAATTGATATTTAAAATCTTGTAGAATCCCGTATTTGTATCCTTCGTCGGGAGTTGTTCGGAAAAACACCGGGAAATGCCGTTGGCGATATTGTGTTCGGATACTTAATGTGCCGCATGAACTGCTATCTGTCGCTGATTCGGTTGTAATATGTGAAATATGGATCTCTTATTACCTATATCGTTGCTTTCTGACACTTGGTCGCCGTTCGGAAGCGTGGGCGAAGTAGAGTAAAACAGTCTTTTTCAAAGCCTTTTTCCGGTTAGGTTATACCATTTTGACCGGATGATTACTTCATCCGGTAAGTATGGTTACGGCATACTGGCCGGATGGTTACTCCCTTTTTTGTCTATCCTTATTGTTTTTCTGTAAAAGTGAAAAACAGAACCCCGTTTTCAGGACTTCTGGAAGGGGTGAAGTTGGCTGCTAAGTCTTCCGGTTGCCCTATATGCCCGTTTTTAAATAGAGGGTGCGTTAGCAGAATCTTTTAATTTCTGTCTTTTTGATTGTAAAATATCCGTTCCGCTTTCCTTATGTGAAGGCTTTAGGGTTTGGCGAAGAAAATAACTTCTTCTTTTGCTATAGTCGAAAACAGTTTTTTACGTACCTTTGCGCACATAACAACTAAAATTAACCTTTTTATTTATGTTTACTGATTTATTGCACTCCTCTTATTTCTCTCTCTTCCTTATTGTTGCGTTGGGCTTCATGTTGGGAAGAATCAAGATTAAGGGGCTATCGCTCGACGTGTCGGCGGTTATCTTCATTGCCCTTCTTTTCGGGCATTTCGGTGTGATTATTCCCAAGGAACTGGGGAACTTCGGATTGGTACTTTTTATCTTTACCATCGGTATCCAGGCGGGGCCGGGATTCTTCGATTCTTTCCGCAGTAAGGGGAAGACGCTGATCATTATTACCATGCTTATCATCAGTTCTGCCTGTCTGACTGCTGTCGGGTTAAAGTATGCGTTTGGCATCGATACACCGAGTGTGGTGGGGCTGGTAGCCGGAGCGCTGACCAGTACACCGGGTTTGGCCGTTGCCATCGACAGCACCAACTCTCCGTTGGCTTCTATCGCTTATGGTATTGCCTATCCGTTTGGCGTGATTGGTGTCATCCTGTTTGTGAAGTTGTTGCCGAAGATAATGCGTATCGACCTTGACAAAGAGGCCCGTCGTCTTGAGATAGAGCGTCGCGGACAGTTTCCGGAACTGGGAACCTGCATTTATCGTATCACGAATCCGAGTGTATTCGGCCGTAGCCTGATGCAGATCAATGCACGTGCCATGACAGGAGCCGTTATCTCACGCCTGAAGCATCAGGAAGAGATATCCATTCCGACAGCCCATACGGTACTCCATGAAGGGGACTACATTCAGGCAGTGGGTAGCGAAGAAGCTCTGACACAACTTGCCGTGTTGGTAGGTGAACGTGAAGAAGGTGAACTTCCGTTGGAAAACACGCAAGAAATCGAATCATTGCTGTTGACCAAGAAGGATATGATCAATAAGCAGTTGGGCGACCTGAACCTGATGAAGAATTTCGGTTGTACCGTGACACGTGTCCGTCGAAGCGGTATCGACCTCTCTCCGTCACCCGACCTGGCATTGAAGTTTGGCGATAAACTGATGGTCGTTGGTGAGAAAGAAGGCATCAAGGGAGTAGCCCGTCTGCTGGGTAATAATGCCAAGAAGCTTTCCGACACGGATTTCTTCCCCATTGCTATGGGTATTGTGCTGGGAGTTCTGTTCGGCAAACTCAATATCTCGTTCCCGGGCGGATTATCCTTTTCGCCGGGATTGACAGGTGGTGTGCTGATGGTGGCTTTGCTGCTGAGCGCGATAGGCAAGACCGGGCCTATCCTTTGGTCTATGTCCGGACCTGCCAACCAATTGCTTCGTCAGTTGGGACTGTTGCTTTTCCTTGCCGAGGTAGGTACGTCGGCAGGTAAGAATCTGGTCGCTACTTTCCAGGAGAGCGGTCTGCTGCTGTTCGGAGTAGGTGCCGCCATTACTTTAGTACCGATGCTGATTGCTGTGTTCGTCGGACGTCTGGTGTTTAAGATCAGCTTGCTCGATTTGCTGGGTACCATTACCGGCGGTATGACCAGTACGCCGGGACTTGCGGCTGCCGACTCGATGGTAGACAGCAATATCCCGAGTGTAGCTTATGCGACGGTATATCCGATTGCAATGGTATTCCTGATCCTGTTTATACAGGTGATTGCAACAGTGGTGTACTAAGCCGGCTGACCATAAAAAGATACTGCGGAGGGCACAGAGCATAACTATTCCCAGGAATAGCGCTCTGTGCCCTCCGTGTCTTCCATAGCCGGCAGCGATTCCTTTCCCACAGCCATCAAACCTTTTCTTGCGGATTTTGTTTACACCCTTGTAACTAATCTCAAGAATTATGGACGCTGCAAATACATCGAATCCCTCTGATAAGAAAAAGTTTATCTGGCTGGTGATATTGCTTATCATCGCTATTGTCGTAGCCGTTGTCTGGTGGTGGAACTATCGAAAATACGTATCTACCATAGATGCAAACCTGGATGGCAGTCGTGTGAATGTGTCCGTCCGTGCGATGGCCCCTTTGTCTGCTGTCTTCAAGCAGGAGGGTGACAGCGTGAAGAGAGGTGAACTGCTGGCTGTGCTCGACAGCACGATGACTGAGGATTACCGGATTGTTTCACCTGTCGATGGCTTGATAGCCAAGCAGTGGGTGGTTCCCGGCGATCTGTTGCAGCCGGGCGAGAATATCTTTACTTTGAACGAGGGCAAGAAACTCTGGGTGACTGTCTACTTGCAGGAGACTAAGTTTGATGAAGTCCGTATGGGACAACAGGCTCTTTTCACCCTCGACGCCTATCCCGGACTGACGTTTTACGGCAAAATCTTCTATATCGGTGCCAATACTGCATCCGAGTTTTCTCTGATTCCCCCTGATAACGCATCGGGCAACTATACAAAGGTGGCCCAGCGGATTCCCCTGAAGATATCAATCGACCGGGTAGAAGGTAAAGAGAAACTGAAAGCCAATCTCCGACTGCTTTCGGGGATGTCTGCTAACGTGAAGATCGTCAAAGAATGAAAGAAAGTTCTTCTTATAAATGGATCGTATTGGGCAACATCATGATAGGCACCTTTATGGCGGTGCTCGATTCTACAGTCGTCAATACCGGGCTGCCTGTGATTATGGGTACGCTCGGTGCGGATATCAATGTGACCGAATGGGTACTGACCGGATACATGCTTTCGATGGCGAGTATTCTTCCTGCTGCCGGATGGCTGTCCGAACGCTTCGGTTATAAAAAGATATATTTCTTGTCCCTACTCGTATTTACGGCCGGTTCCTTCATGTGTGGCAGTTCATCTACCATCGAAGAGCTGATCTTCTGGCGGGTGATCGAAGGTTTCGGATGCGGCATGCTCCTTCCTGTCGGCATGGCTATTGTGAGCGATGTATTCCCTCCCGAACAACGGGGGACGGCATTGGGGTTCTGGTCCATCGCTTCTGCCGCTTCGGTCTCTTTCGGGCCTGCTATCGGTGGATACCTGGTAGATTATATGGACTGGAACTATATCTTTTATGTCAACATCCCGATAGGAATCCTGGCCCTGATCGTCACTGCCATTGTGCAAAGGGAACATGTGAAAGGAACCGGAGTTCCTTTCGATATCCCGGGTTTCATCACTTCAGCCATCTTCTTGCCTGTCTTCATGTACGGGCTTTCCGAAGTCAATTCGTCAACCAATTCCATGGGATGGAGCAGTCCCGTAGTACTTGGTGCCATGTGGATTGCAGTGGTCACTTTTATTCTTTTCCTTTATTTCGAGTTTACCGTCAAGACACCGCTGATCAATCTGCGCCTGTTTGTCGACAGGGACTTTGCGTTGTCCAACCTGATTCTGTTTGTTTTTGGTATCGGCATGTTCGGCAGTACGTTTTTGATTCCGCTCTATTTACAGGATAATCTGGGCTATTCGGCTTTGCAGGCCGGTATGTTTTTCATGCCAGTGGGGATTATCCAGGGAGTGGCTTCTCCTTTGTCCGGCAAACTGATGCAACGGATCAACCCCAAGGTCTTTATCGTGTCGGGAATCCTGTTGATGGCTTTGAGTTTCTATATGAACTATTATCTGTCTTTTCTGACCGAGAAGTGGTACATCATGCTGAGTCTTTATCTGCGCGGACTGGGTATGGGATTGCTCTTCACCCCGTTGCTGACCCTGTCGCTGGTGAATATCCGTAACAGTGATATGGCACAGGCTTCCAGTATCACGAACATTGTCCGGCAGATGGGAGGAAGTTTCGGAGTAGCCATCTTCAGTCATCTGCTGACACAGCGTACGGCTTTTCACACGCAGCGATATGGCGAAGCACTCAACTATACAGGAGACGTATACCGGCAGACCCTTCATTCCTTGAGCCGGTTTATAGAACATACAGGGGGCAGAACGCCCGATACAGCCAAAGAAGTGGCGGAGATGCTGATATTGAAGCGTATCGATCTGGAGGGATACATCAGTGCCATTAACGACGATTTCTTTATCGCCTTTATCGTCACGTTGCTGTGTGTCATTCCGGTACTGTTTCTCAGGACGAAGAAAGGATAGCATGAAGCAGGCCGGGAGTTGAGGCCTGAGTTTTGTTTCTGTAAGGAGTGCTGCAAGGTTATCTACTTTATTGACTTTATTTTTCCCGGTTCAGATTCATTTTATTACTTTTGTCCCTAATTCAATAATCACATTATAAAAACAACAAAAACATGCGACAAACAATTGCTTCAAAAACTCCCCGTATCGAGGTAGTGGACGCATTGCGCGGTTTTGCCGTGATGGCGATCCTGCTGGTTCATAATCTTGAGCACTTTATCTTTCCTGTATATCCCGACGCAGCCTCCCAACCGGGATGGCTCAATATCCTCGACGAAGGGGTATTCAGTGTAATATTTTCTTTATTTGCCGGGAAAGCGTATGCTATTTTTGCTTTGCTTTTCGGGTTGACGTTCTACATACAGTATACCAACCAACAGAAGAAAGGCAAGGATTTTGGTTACCGTTTTCTTTGGCGTCTGCTCCTGTTGGGTGGTTTTGCCACTTTGAATGCGGCATTCTTCCCCGCAGGAGATGTGTTGCTGCTATTCTGTGTGGTAGGTATTTTCCTGTTTATTGTCCGTAAGTGGAGTGACCGTACGGTATTTATCCTGGCCATTTTCCTGCTGCTGCAACCGGTGGAATGGTATCATTACGTGATGAATCTTTTCAATCCCGCCCATTCTTTGCCCGACTTGGGAGTCGGTCAGATGTATGGCGAAGTAGCCGAATATACCAAGGAAGGAGATTTCTGGAAGTTTATCTGGGGAAATGTAACCTTGGGACAAAAAGCGAGCCTGTTCTGGGCAATAGGTGCAGGACGCTTCCTGCAGACAGCCGGACTGTTTCTGCTGGGAATGCTGATCGGACGAAAGCAACTCTTCGTTGCTTCGGAGGCCACGATCCGCTTTTGGGTGAAAGCCCTGATCTGGAGTGCCGTTCTGTTTGGTCCTCTCTATCAGTTGAAAGTGCAATTGATGGATGCCGGACAGCCGGATATGATACGCCAGACGGTAGGGGTAGTGATGGATATGTGGCAAAAGTTTGCTTTCACAATAGTATTGGTCGCTTCGTTCGTGCTGCTATATCAAACGGAGAAATTCAGGAAGCTGACAGCCGATTTGCGGTTTTATGGTAAGATGAGTCTGACGAACTACATCTCCCAGTCTATTGCCGGAGCTATTATTTATTTCCCGTTCGCGCTGTATCTGGCCCCTTATTGCGGTTATACCGTCAGCCTGCTGATAGGCTTTGCATTCTTCCTTTTGCAGGTTCGTTTCTGTAAATGGTGGCTGAAGGCGCATAAGCAGGGACCTTTGGAAAGCATCTGGCATAAACTGACCTGGATTCGTTCGGAATAACGGCTGGGATGGATTCGTCCATGGCCGTATCTATGGAAACGGGGTGTGTCATTATTCCTGTCTCTTATACACATCTGACGCTGCCGACGACTAG
>OWHZ01001416.1_pt1 | contig 9487 bp, 6 predicted proteins | sample 1732651 | NCBI WGS metagenome assembly OWHZ01 (sample SAMN05065738, study PRJEB22554) | human gut metagenome | biome: ENVO:2100002; feature: ENVO:00000062; material: ENVO:00002003 | host: Homo sapiens | place: USA
TGGGCTCGGAGATGTGTATAAGAGACAGGTCATCTCTTTGTATCCCAAATGCGGCACCAGCGGAATGCCCACTTCACGCATGGCATCGTATCCGCCGCGCTTGAAAGGAGAAATGAAGATGACATCGGGATTCACACTCATGATCACTTCATTATCAAAGTTCCCCTCGATACCTATCTTAGCCGTTTTACCCTGCTTCAAGCGTTCGTTCATTTCTTTGTTGAAGAGATGACGGGTGCTCGTGATACCCACTACATGATTTAAAGCATCCAGTTTAATAAAGTTGGATAACTGCAAGGAAGTCATACAGATAACACTCTTCACGGGAGTCTCTATCACTGTATAGCCGGCAGGAATATTTTCAGGTTTCGTCCCTCCGGGCACAAGAGCGTAATGAAAAGATTCACCTCCTTCTTTCTGCGGATCGCTGATATCGACCAAGCGGCATGTAGGAGTATAGGTCACTTTAAAACCTTTGGCATAAACTGGTGTGATACGGACAGAAGATGTATCGGACACCTCACCGGTTACTATCGTTGCATTCTGGTTGTTCTTCGGACGGCAACCGGATAAAGAGATACAGGCCAGCAGTGCGCATCCGATCAGGAATTGTTTCATCGGTATTTGTCTTTTAATTCAAATTACAGCGGTCAAAGATACTTAATAATTCTTGTTTCATAGAGATATTTTCCTCACTTTTGCAGAACATTAAGATGATAAACCGATAACAAATGATAACTATACATCCCATACGTTTCGTATCTTTAGGCCCCGGCGAACCGGATCTGATTACATTGAAAGGACTCAAAGCACTGCAAGGAGCCGATTGCATCTTCTGTCCGGCCACCATGACTCAAGACGGCAAGTCCTCTTCACGGGCACTCTCCATCCTGAACACTCTCGGATTCTCGGACACCGTACAGTGTTTCCGGCTTCCTATGGACAAGGACAGGACACTGGCATTAAGATCTTATGAAGCTGTATATGAAAGCAGCAAAATACTCCGTGCAGAGGGACAAAACGTCGTAATTGTGGCCGAAGGAGATGCGGGTCTTTACTCTTCCATCCACTACATCTACGACAAGCTGCAACAAGACGACATCCCCGTTGAACAGATTGCCGGTATTCCCGCTTTTATTGCTTCCGGAGCGATGGCGGGCCTGCATATTGTCAGTCAGGAAGAGCGGCTGATCGTGATACCGGGTCACGTCACCGCCAAAGAACTGGACGACTACCTGAAACATCAGACGGTAGTGGTCATAATGAAGCTATCGCAATGTATAGACGAGGTACACCAATGTATAATTAACCATCCGGAATACCAATACCACTACTTTGAAAATGTAGGGACCGAGAAGGAATACTACTCTTGCTCCACCGAAGAACTTCGGGAAAAAAGATACCCTTATTTCTCGGTAATGATTATCAGATTCGGATAAGGTTACACCTCGTTAAAGTCCCCGACCAATCACGTACCAGCTATACATCCCGGCACATACGAGTTGTACAACTCGTACATCACCAGTTGCACAACTCGTCGTGTACCAGTTGTACAACTCGTCTACGATTACATCGGTTGATTGCATATTCAAGATAGAATGATTACATTTATATCCCCTAATACTCAATGATCATGAAAACTACCAGACTCCAACTTTCCCTTTTAGCCCTTTTTCTGGGGTGCGCTTCTCTACAGGCACAATACAAATGGGCAGATCCACTCAAACAAGACTTTCATACAGTACGCGGACAAGCATGGCAGGACGAACTGAAAGATTCTTATGCCCGCCTCCCGCAAAGGGCAGAAGATAAAGTACGCAAGCCTTTATGGGATTTGTCGCGGCAAAGCGCAGGGCTGTCTGTCGCCTTCCGTTCCAACGCATCCGAAATAAAGGTTCGCTATGTAGTAAAAGGCGGACTCTCTATGCCTCATATGCCGGCTACGGGAGTTTCGGGCATCGATCTGTATGCTACAGACAATAACGGGCAAGAACGCTGGTGTGCCGGAAATTATTCCATGGGAGACACCATTGTCTACAATTTCAGGGGACTTTCATACGCGGCTAAATCCGGCAACGGATTTGAATACCAACTATTCCTGCCGCTATACAACAGTGTATCATGGATGGAGATAGGTGTTCCTGCCGACGCTTCTTTCCGTTTTCTTCCGGTTTCACAAGAAAAGCCTCTGGTCATATACGGCACTTCCATTGCGCAAGGAGCCTGTGCTTCGCGTCCCGGCATGGCATGGGGCAATATACTGAACCGGAAGTTGGGACATCCGGTCATCAATCTGGGGTTCTCCGGCAACGGAAAACTGGAAGAAGCACTCTTCGATCTTCTGTCAGAGATCGATGCACGGCTATATATCATTGACTGCATGCCCAATCTGGCAGGAAAAGAAGCATCGGCCGTAGTGTACCAACGCACTTTGGAGGGAGTGAAAAAACTTCGTGAAAAGAGCCGGGCCCCCATCCTGTTGGTAGAACACGACGGATATAGCAATGAATTCAGTTCCGAAAGCGCGGAGGAATCCTATCGTGTGGCCAATGCAGAACTACGCAAGGCATACGAGACGCTGCAAAAAGAGCAGGTTCCTACTGTCTATTATCTGACCAAGGAAGAAATCGGTATGCCGATGGATGCCATGGTAGACGGTGTTCATTCCACCGACCTGGGTATGCAGCAATATGCGGACAGTTACCGGAAGAAGATAGGTGAGATCTTACACGAAGAGAGTAAAGGGCCTACTTCATGTATCCCTTGCAAGCAGCAAAGAGATCCATACGACTGGTACGGACGCCACGAAGAGATCTTGAAACTAAATAAGCAAAGTGCTCCCGAAGTGGTGATGATCGGCAACTCGATCACGCATTTCTGGGGAGGCGAACCTATTGCACACAATCAGTTTGGAACAGAATCCTGGGATAAACTTTTCAAAGGAAAGCGGGTCCGTAATCTCGGATTTGGCTGGGACAAAACAGAAAATGTACTGTGGCGTATCTACCATGGTGAGCTGGACGGTTTTCAGGCACAGAACATTTTCCTGCTGATAGGCACCAACAATCTCTTGTTCAATACCGACGACGAAGTCATAGAGGGAATCTGCCGGGTCGTAAAAGCGATTTGCGAGCGTCAGCCCCGTGCAAAACTCTGCGTGATGGGCATCCTGCCGAGAAAAGAGATGGAAACCCGCATTGCCCAAATAGATGCGGCATTGCAAGAGCGACTGAACGGCAAAGATTGTACTTTCATTAATCTTGCTCCGCAACTGACGCATAAAGACGGAACAATAGACCATTCACTGTTCCGTGACGGGCTTCACCCGAATGCCGAAGGATACAAACGCATCGCAAAAGTGCTGAAAGGCTACTTATAAACAAAGGACTCAATCCTTAATAATTATGCCTCCTCCCCCTTAAAGTGCCACTGCATTTTTCCAGAGTCTGACAATGGTATATATTCGTTTTCATCATGAACCGTATGTTGCTCATACTGATCCGGACAAACGGATAGAAACGGGTAAATATCATTGCCGGCTGCCGCAGCCGCTCTGTAACGGCTGTAATCATAAGATACTCAAATGAAATATCTGAGATATACCTGTCACGGAAATCTGTATGCCGATGCAGAATGTAAAAAAGGCAACGAGCTTGTTAATGATCTGATTCCCTACCGGCCCGAGTTTCTGAATAATTCTTTGCCCTTGGGAAAGAAAGATATAAAGTATGGCTGCCATACAAACTATAACAAGTGCGATCACAAAATAATTGATTCCGGTTTGCAACAATTTACCTTTGACGCTGGCAGAAGCCATCAGAGTAAATATAACGGATATACTGCCCGGACCGATGCTGATGGGAAACGTGATGGGATAAAATATCTTCTGTTCTATATTCTTCCATTTGAGGCTATCCATGTTCCGGCTCGATTCTTCCTGATCCGGGGAGTTAGAATCTCCGAGCAACTCCATGGCCGTTTTACAGATAAGTATCCCACCGCCCAACTGAATGACAGGGATGGCCAGTCCGAACATTAACAAAAACAGGTGGCCTATGACCAAAGTACCCACACCGATTATTATAAAGTTAAGAATCAGTTTCCGGATGGCGGTTTTCCGCTGCTTGGGATCCAGGTCGGTAAAAAAGCCATTCACCACAAAACCGTTTCCCAAAGGATTCACCACGGGAAACAAAGCCATAAAAGAGGAAGAGAATATAATTAGCAGATTACTCAGTGACATAGTTCTTGCATTTTTTTAAATACTCCATTAAGAATACAATACCTATGTAAAAACACAGATGGACTCTTATTGATGCTGCAATTGCAAGAAACATTTTCTTATTGTGATATTTTAACGGACTAACACTAATGGGAAACATACATACGTGTGTATCCGCACTTCCCCGGAAGAGTAAATCGTATATCATGCGAAGACAACTCTCACTTCCGTCCCCTTCCCTTCTTCGGAACGAATGCTGACCTTCCCCCTGTAGACAGAAAAGATTTTCATGGAAAGACTTAACCCGATCCCTTGACCGGCGTATTCTCTCGTATTACTTCCCCGGTAGAATGACTGGAAGATAAGTTCCATTTCATCCGCCGGGATGCCGATTCCGGAATCTTTGACAGCTATCCCCCATCGCTCATCTTCCTTGTAAAGCCTGATAAGCACCTCGCCTTGCGAATACTTGCAGGCATTGTCTATCACGTTTTGCAAGGCTATTTTAAACAAGTAAGGGCTGGCACTGACCACAGCGTACCTTGCGGCATCTTCCGGATATTGCAGCCGGATGCGCGGGTTAGCAGCTCCAGCCTCTTCCAACAGGTCTGCCAGACGAATCTCTTCTACGTTATTCTTCCGGATGTCCTCTTCCTGTCTCGACAGAAACAGCAGATGCCTGATCAGATTGGACAGGCGTTTACTTTCCCCGGCTATCCGCCGGAGTGCTTCGATGTACTCATCGGTACTCCGTTCTTTCAGGAGACTTATTTCACATTCACCCTGAATGGCGGTAATAGGATTATTCAGTTCGTGAGAAGCATGGCTGACAAATGATTTTTCTGCTCTAAATGCCGTATCGATACGGTCGAGCATACTGTTTAAGGTTTCTATCAGATGGTCCAGTTCATCTTTATTGCCGGTGGTCTTCAATCTGCGGTTCAGACTGTTGCCGCGGATCTGTTTCAACTGTAACAGGACGTGCTGCAAGGGAATCAATATTCTCGTAGAATAGAGTTGTCCGATGAAAAAGATCAATACCGAGCTGCATAATACCAGAAAGGCGGATAAGAGCAGCAAGTGTTCTTGTATCTTGACCCCATAACTGTTATGCGACATGATAATTACGATAAAATTGCCTTCATTATCGGGATAGTATAGTGCGGCTCCCAGCATATCCTGATATACGAAAGAGACCGATGACATCTCTTTTGACTCGAGAAGCTGCTTCTGCTGGCTGGCGGAAAGATATTTATTCAGCGTATCACGCACCACGGCATCACTATCCATATCCAACAAAATCTCTTTGGCCTCCGGCAGCAGCTCATCATACTTCCGTTGAATGGTCTGATAGCTTTGCTCATCCACTTCATCTCGCTCCCAGTGTTTCTGAGCGGTCAGAAAAGCTTTTTCCCGAAGGTATGACCTGTACAACCCATCGATATACCTTGAACTGAACAGGTAGAACACTCCGATAACTGCCATGGTGGTCAGTACCGTTACCAACGTATAAAAGAGTGCGATTTTACGTCCTATTTTCATAGCCTGGCTTGTTAAAGTTAAGCATACATGATATATCCCGAACCTACCACCGTATGAATCAATTTCTTGTCATGCTCCTTATCTATTTTACCACGAAGATAGTTCACATAAACATCTACCACATTGGTATTCGTATCGAAATTCTTATCCCATACATCTTTCAATAATGTCAGGCGCGAAAGCACCATGCCTTGATGGGTCATGAAATACTCCAGCAAGCGGTACTCCTTAACAGTGAGTTCTATCTCCACCTCCTTGCGTCTGGCACGGCGGGTGTTGCAGTTAAGCACCAGATCATCACATACCAGCTGCTGGACAGAGTCTTCCCGCCCTCTGCGCAGGATGGCCTTGATGCGCGCCTCCAGTTCCTGAAAGCTGAATGGTTTCACCAAATAGTCATCCGCCCCCGAATCGAGCCCTTTCACGATATCCTCCGTGGTGCCCAATGCAGTCAACATTATAACCGGGGTGAGATAACCGTATTGCTGCCGATAAAGCCGGCATAGCTCCAGACCGTTCATCTTAGGCATGATAATATCCAGGATCAACAGGTCGAATGCTTCTTGCCGGATGAATTCCCATCCGGCATCACCGTCATTAGCCACCGACACAGAATGTCCAAACTCCTTCAAACCCCGTTCTATAAACGAAGCTATATTCACTTCATCTTCTACCAATAATATCTTAGCCATCCTTCTTTAGTTTTTAAAGTGGCAAATATACTGTTTACACTCGTCTTTGCCGCAATTTACCCTCTTTATCATACAACGTTTTACCATAAATAACTTCTACAATCAACGGAAAAATGAATAGAGTAAAGAAAGTATCGCACAATACGCCCCCGATAATGACAATGGCAAGCGGGCGTTGCGACTCAGAACCGATGCCATGACTCAAGGCGGCCGGCATTAATCCGATGGCAGCCATAGCAGCCGTCATCACGACCGGACGAACACGCGAACGGACGGTATTCTTTACAGCTTCCGATAAAGGTATGTGTGAACGTACGTTCGATTTAATGCCCGAGATCATAATCACTCCATTCTGGATGCAGATACCGAACAGGGCAATGAAACCGATCCCCGCAGAAATCGAAAAGTTGAAATGGGTAATCAACAAAGCAATAATTCCCCCGGCAGCTGCAAACGGCACATTCAGTAGCACCAAGCCTGCATCTCTCGCATTCGAAAAAAGGATGAAGAGAATGACAAAAATAATGGCAATGCTGACAGGAACCACCTGGGCAAGCCGCTTACTGGCACGTTGCTGATTTTCAAAATCTCCGGTCCATTTCAGCGTATATCCGTCCGGCAGATGTACCGAAGCCGCCACTTTCTTTTGTGCTTCGGCGACAGCAGACCCCATAGCACGTCCGCGTACGGAGAACTTAACGGCACAAAAACGGGCATGACTGTCACGGAATATAAGTAGAGGTCCCGTAATAGTCCGGATATCCGCCAGCTCTTTGATCGGTATCATCGTACCATCCATCGCGGGCACCAGAATCTTACCTATTTGCTCTTCGTTCCGGCGAAACTCTTCATTGTAACGCACCATGATATTGAATTTACGCTCGTCTTCATAAAGCAGGGAGGCCGATTTACCTCCTATAGCCATCTCGATAATAGACTGCACGTTCTCTTTAGACACACCGTAACGCGCCAGTTGCTTTTCATTCAACTCGATGCGAAGTTCCGGCTGGCCAATGTTGCGGATCACTCCCAAATCCTCGATACCTTGTACGGTTCCCAATACTTTGTCGATCTGCACAGCCAGTTTCTCCGCTTCATATAAGTCTTTGCCGAAAACTTTAACGGCAATAGATCCTTTTACACCCGAAGCCGCTTCCTCTACATTGTCAGTGATCGGCTGCGAGAAATTAAAATCGGTGCCGGGATAAAGAGCAAGGGCAGATTGCATTTTCTCAATCAGTTGTCCTTTGCTAAGTCCGCTTTCCCACTCCTTCTCCGGGAAAATATCGACATGAAACTCCACATTATAAAAACCGGTGGCATCGGTTCCGTCATTCGGACGCCCGGTTTGCGAAAGCACCTGTCTTACCTCGGGAAATGCCAGTAATTCTCTGCGCATTCTATTGGCAAGGGATACTGACTCATCCAAAGAAATGCTCTGCGGAAGGGTAGCGCGAATATAAATAGCCCCTTCATTCAACTGCGGCAAAAATTCCATTCCCAGAAACGAATAGAGAAACAGACCGACTCCTCCTGCCAAAGAAGCCAATCCGATAGACAATTTACGATGGGCATGAAAGATCGCAAACAAAGCCGCACTCTTTTCTCTGATAAAGTGCACCAGAAAATTACTTCTCTCACGCACATTCTTCTTCAAAAGAATAGACGACATGACCGGAACCAGCGTCAATGTGAAAATCAATGCTCCCAGTAAAGCAAATCCCAGAGTATAGGCCAAAGGAGAAAACATTTTTCCTTCTACTTTTTGAAACGAAAAGATGGGAATCAGCGCTGTAATGATAATCAGCTTAGAAAAAAAGACAGCTTTGGCCTTTTCTTTGGCTGTACTTCGGATCAGGCCCATTTTTGACATCCTGTTGAATACGGGCATTCCCACCTCTTTCGCTTTTCGGTCGAGGGCAACGAATATTCCCTCCACCATCACTACCGCTCCGTCTATAATGATCCCAAAATCAATAGCTCCCATTGAAAGCAGGTTGGCAGACATCCCCATTATGTGCAAGCAGATAAAAGCAAATAACAGGGCTAACGGTATAATGACCGCAACTACTGCCGTCGTCCGCCAGTCTGCCATAAAAATAAATACAATGAAAGTTACCAGCAATATGCCCTCTACCAAATTGTGTGTCACCGTATGAACTGCAAGATCCACCAGATCTTCCCGGTCATAGAAAGGTACGATCTCCACATCCGACGGCAGGATATTCTCATTCAGTTCGTCTATTTTCGCTTTCAACCCGGATATGACTTCTCCCGGATTCTCTCCTTTGCGCATCACCACAATGCCTTCCACTACATCATCTTCATCCATACGCCCCACCTGGCCCAAACGGGGTAAACATGATTCGCGTACATCGGCCAGATTTTTCACCAGTATGGGAGTCCCATTAATGTTTTTTACTACAATGTTCCGCAGTTCTTCCAAGTCATTAATCAATCCGATACCTCTCACAACATAGGCCTGCGAACTTTTGGTAATCACATCTCCCCCGACATTGATATTGCTTTTCGCTATGGCATCATAAAGTTCAAGCGAAGTGATGCCATAATTGATTAACTGATTCGGATTGACACTGACTTCAAAAGTCTTCACTTCCCCGCCGAAACTGACAATATCCGCCACTCCCGATACGGCACGCAAGTTACGGTCGATCACCCAATCCTGAATCGTTTTCAGTTCGCGTACACTCCGTTTGTCACTTCGCAAAGTATAACGGTAAATCTCACCCGTAGGTCCGTAAAGAGGTTGTACTTCCGGAGTCACCCCATCCGGAAGATCTGCGTCATTCAATAAATTGTATACCTGCTGACGGGCAACAAAATCATCCACATGATCTTCAAACAACACATTGATGACCGACAGTCCGAATAGGGTTGTCGAACGGATGTCCGTCTTCTTCTGTACCGAGTTCATGGCTATCTCCACCGGAATCGTAATGAACTTCTCCACCTCTTCCGCACCTGTCTCTTATACACATCTCCGAGCCCACGAGACTACGCTGCATCTCGT